>VOFC01004955.1_pt1 | contig 15897 bp, 26 predicted proteins | sample 5384161 | NCBI WGS metagenome assembly VOFC01 (sample SAMN12384722, study PRJNA508395) | human gut metagenome | isolation source: healthy gut B | host: Homo sapiens | reverse complement strand
CGTCCATCTGCGCCAGATATGCGGGCAGCTCGGGCTGCGGCACCAGACCGTGGAATACGATGTTCGGGTACTGCTTGAGATTTGTCAGGTCAACACCCGGCAGCGTGCGTCCGATCAGGAAAATCGTCGCGTTCGGACGGCTCTTCGCCAGCTTTTCGATCAGTGCATAGTCGATGCACTCCTGCAGCATGCCGACAAAGCCGTAGATCGGATGCGGCAGATCCTTCATGTCCTCCGGGCAGGGAAGGGTGTCCTTCTCGGTCTGTACGCGCGAGAAGATCTCGTAAGCCGCGCCGTTCGGGATCATTTGGGTGGTCGGGTTGATCTTTTTCCAGTGTCTCTGCCAGACCGACCGCGGTTGCGAATACCTGATCGGCAGGCTTGGCCGATCGTGCTCCATCTTGTCCACAACCTTGGGATTGATGTGACCCTTGTACGCGGAATGACGGTCTACACAGTCGTATACCAGCTTGGCGTGCGGCAGGTGCTCCACAATGTCGCACGAGGATGGCGAGCAGCACCACAGCACGGTCTCGTCGCCGAAGCCGTGCTCGCGCATCTTTTTCGCGGATGAACGCCGCCTGCCGCTTCTGGTTAATTTTGTTGATCCAGCGGAATTTGTTGAAAAACGGCAGTACCGGCGGCAGTGCGTACACGGTGATGTTTTCGTGTCCCTCGACTTTTTCGCCGGGCTGCTTGTATTTTTCGATATATGCGGAGGCTTTTTGTCCTTGAGCGGTGCGATCATGGACACCGGAGGATCAAAAATACAGGATTTCGCTGTTGCGCAGACGGCTCATCACGTTCTGCTTGCGCGTCGGCAGAGGATGGTAGTTCGTTGTCGAAAGACAGACGATGTGGTTCTTCATATCTATATAACCCCTTTAGTGGATTGTTTTTATCATATATCGTAGGGCACCTCCCCCCCGCCGTGGTCACGGTTTAGTTGGTAAAGACGGAAATGTTCAGCAGCTTCGCTGCACCCTTCACATTCTCGGACTCTCTTTCTCGCAGCATTTCGGCAGTGCGGTGCACCTCGTTATCGAGCGCACCGGAGACGCATTCGTCAATGAGGCGGCACAGCGGCTCCGCCTTGACGGACGAAAAAGCTGCAGGCAGGTGCGGCTGCCGATATATTTCAGAAAGCCGTCCACCTTGATATCGTAGCTCATGCCGACGACCGGAACGCCCTGACCGGCGGAGAACATCAGCGAATGCAGTCGGATGCCAACCACGGTTTTCATGCGGGAGAGGATGCCGATGGTGACTTCGATGGGCTGTCGGGTACGCACGGCGTGCCACGGACAGTGCAGCAGTGCGCCGACACGCTCTGCGGGCATGAGGTCGCTCGGGAACTCGATGGGTACGAAAAACCGGCGTCAGGCCGTGCTTTTCGTAGGCGTAGTTGGCTGCAGCCGCGATTTCGGGCAGAGCCGTGTCCAGACCCCTTCCAGTTGCGCAGACCGAAGCCGATATACTTTCCGTTCGGGTCAATGCCGCTCTGTTCGAGGGCGATATTGACGATTTCACGCGGCGCCGGCGTCAGAATGATGGTCGGGTCGGCGGAAACACGGATATCCGGCCGGGTAACGCCCATTTCGGCAAGCAGTGCGCGGGAATTGTCATCGCGCAGCGTGATGCGGTCAACCGATGCGTCAATGGTTCTGGCGGCCATCCGGCGGTTGCCCGGACGGTTGATCGGACCGATGCCGCAGCCGTACATCATTACCTTGCAGCCGCGCTTTTTTGGCGGCGTACAGCGTGTAGCAGTAGTACCAGATCGAGCGGGTGGACGTGACATCCTGCATGAGGGAGCCGCCGCCGTTGATATACAGCGCGGCATGGCGGAACTTGCGCAGGACGGAGAACACATTAAAGGTATAGATGGCGTTCGTGCGGTAGATCAGGCGCGTTTCCTTCGGCCTGCGCGACATAACGCAGATGGTGCGTTCGGGATCGAGCTGGCGCATCTCCTGCACAATGGCCTCGAGGATGGCATCGTCACCGGCGTTGCCGCGTCCGTACGCGCCGCAGATGACAATGCTCTCACGCTCGTTTTTCGGACGATGGAACCGTGCCAGCAGATGACGGTAGTTTTCCATCTGGCGTTCGCACATCTTGTCGCGCGAGAAAATCGCGGAGGCTTTTTCGTACGTAGTGCATCCGCAAATTTCTGCCGCAGCGCGGCGTCGTTGCCCAGACGGATCAGATATTCCGCCAGCCGCTTATCGTCCCCGACCGGAAAGATATAGCCGTTCTCGCCTGTGTCGATGAGCTCGGGCATACCGCCGACATCCGAGCAGATGGTCGCGCAGCCGGCACAAACGCCCTCCAGAATGGAATACGGGAAGGTTTCGGACACCGAGGACAGCAGGTTGATATCCATCGCGCGGAAGAACGGCATGACCGGCGATACCCAGCCGCAGAATGTCACGCGCTCGCGCACGCCGAGCTGGTCGCACACAGCTTTTTGAGCATGTCTCGTCCTCGCCGTCGCCGGCGATGAACAGCGCAGCTGCGGCGCGGATTTCAGCGCCTCGGCAAAGCCGCGGATGGTGGTCGCCCAATATCCCTTGACGGCGGTCAGACGCGCGGCAATGCCGCACAGCACGCCGCCGTCCTCGTCTCGGCACCGTAGGTGTCCGCAGATAGGCCACACGGTCAAATTCGCCCTCCGGACGATCAAAATCCATACCGTTGTAGATTTTTACAATGCGCTCCGGGTCAAAGCCGCGCTCGATGAGCGTGCGCGCCATACGGTCTGCGACCGGCTGATAGAAAGTCAGCGCAGCGCGATGGCATTCGCCGTGCCGAGCGTGTACTGCTTGAGCGGACTGCCGAGTAGTCCAGCCGGTAATCCGAGTGCACGGTCGTGACGATCGGCACCTGACGGCTGCGGCGCACCATGGCTCCCATCAGGTTGGCACGGCCGCCGTGGCAGTGAATAATGTCGGGCTTGAACGCATCTACCAGGTCGCGCATGGTCCGTGCCGCGCGGAACGGGTTGTGCCGCTCGATGACGCGCACATCAATGCCGCGCTCCCGCGCCTCGTCCTGCAAACGGGCCGGCGCGGAACGAGATGAGCATCACATCGTTATTGCGGTTGAGTCCGGTTACGGTATTCATAATCTGGGTCTTGGCGCCGCCTACATCGCCGCCGCCCATTACATGCATGATTCGCAAAGTCAAATACCTCCACTTGACAAGTATAATCAGTATACCATGAAAACAGGGGATTGCAAAACCGTGAGACAGGAAAATGCGGCTTTTTTCGGCGATTTTTCGGCAAACGAAGTTTGTGTTTCCACCGCTTTCATGGTATACTTAAGGCAACACCGCACCACTGGTGAAGCCGCGGCTCCTTGCGCAGGCTCCGGTCGCGCTGCCGCGGCTCTCGCGCAGGCTCCGGTCGCTGCCGCGGCGCTTTACGGAAATTTTTGCGCTTTTGTTCAATTATGCGGTCTTGCCTATCTATCTGACGGAAAGCGAGGGTTTTTTTTTTTGTCCTCTAAAAAATACCATGACGCGCGATGCGATGCTGTTCCTGCCGGCCAAGGTGGTCGAGGGACTGCTCGTCATCGGTGTTCCTGCTATTCCCACATCTTTGTGGAGGGTGCGGTCAGTGCATTCAACCTGACCAACACCACGATACAGCTGCTGTACCTCATCCTTGCGGGCTGGATGGCGAATTCCGCCACCCGCTATGTCGGTGAGGAGTACCGCGCCGATGAAGGACGCGGCCTGTTCTCCACGGTTTCTACCATCTATGTGGGATTGTGCGTGCTCGTTGCCATCGGCTGCTGCATTACGGCAGCTGTGACGCAGAGTCCGGTTTATCTGGGCGGTGCGCTGATGTTTCTGCACCTCCACACGGCGTTTCAGGTGCTCAATGCGGCGCTGATTCAGCTCGGCCGCGTCAAAAGCATCCATCCTGTGGTCGCTGACCTCGGCGGTGCTCAAGCTCGCTGTTGCGTTCGCGCTCGTCGGCGGCAAGTCGAATTACCCCGTCGCCGTTCCCGGCCATCTTTGCCAACACTATTGCGGACGGCGTTGCGACCATCGGCGCGGTGTTTGCGCTCAGCCTGCCGGTTGTTGTGCGGCTGAAGTATTTCTCCAAGCCGCTGCTGAACAGGTTCCTCAAATACGGCGTACCGCTGATGGGCGTTTCCATCTCGGTGGCGCTGCTCAACCAGATTGACAAATACCTCGTTGTCGGTTTTACGGCAACATTCTGTACGCATACTACTCGAATAACAACTCCATCGCGAGCGGTCTGTTCACGATGATCTCGGTCGGCATCATGCGCGGCGTGTATCCGGCCGTGCTGCGCGGCTGGCGTGAGGGCGGCAAAGCTGCGGCAAAGCCGCTGCTCGATCAGGGCGTGCGGCTGTATTTGCTGATCGCTGTGCCTGCTGTTGCGGGTCTGACGGCGGTGGCGCTGCCGCTCAGTCGGTTCCTGTTCCCCGCGAAAGTATGCCGCCGGTGCGCCGGTCATCGCGTATACCGCGCTTGCCATGCTGTTCATGGGCCTGACCGAGTACGCCAACAAGGCGTATGAGCTGGAGCAGTCCACCGTACACGTTCTGCAGAACAGCGCGATCGCAGCAGTTATCAAAGGTGGTTTCGAGTGTCATTCTTCTCAAAACCCTCGGATTTACGGGCGGTGCGCTCGGTTCGGTGGTCGCATTTGCGTCCTACTTTATCATTACCTGTGTGCGCGTGCGCAGCCGGTTTCCTGTTCCGTGTGGCACCGATCGGTCTGGTGCGCATCATCGTTTCGGCGCTGCTGTGCGGCGCGGCGGCCTTTGCGTGCACGCTGCTGCCGGTCGGCAATCTCATTCGCCTTGGCGCGGCTGTCGTGGTCGGTGCAGGCGTTTATGCGGTGTGCATTATCGTCAGCGGTGAGGGGCGCGAGGAAGGTTGGCGAGTGCTCCGCAGGCTGAAACGATAAGAAAAATTGTCAAAACAGCGTGGATTTCACTGGTAAAAAACCTTGTCACGGCAGTAAATCCATGCTACAATAACTCTATCTGAAAATTGTAAACAGAGAGGCGTAATATTATGGAAATGATTCATGAAGCGGGTCAGTACGTTGACACCGTAAAGCGCGTCTGCGAAGCAGTCGGCAGCGAGGTCACGTTCCGCGGCACGGTTCACCGTGTACGCGATATGTCTGACTTTTCTTTTGTTGTAATGCGCGTTGAGCGCGGTCTGATCCAGTGCACCTTCCAGGGCGACGAGATCGGCGGCATCAAGCGTTCGGACGTCAAGGACGCAATGGTACTCGAGGTTACCGGTACCGTTCGTGAGGAGCCGCGTGCAGAGCACGGCGTTGAGGTCGTTCTGAGCGCACTGTCCATCCTCGGCAAGCCGTACGACCAGCTGCCGGTACCGCTCGGCAAGAAGTATATGGGTCTGTCCCTCGATGTTGATCTGCCGCTGCGTCCGATCACGCTGCGTCATCCGCGCAAGCAGGCGATCTTCCGCGTACAGGGTGCGATCGCTGACGGCTTTGCACAGTACATGCAGTCGCAGGGCTTCACCCACATCCACACCCCCCGAAGATCGTCGTTGCAGGCGCTGAGGGCGGCGCAAACCTGTTCAAGCTGGATTACTTTGGCACTCCGGCTTATCTGGCACAGTCCCCGCAGTTCCACAAGCAGTACCTGCCGGTGCATTCGGCCGTGTATACGAGATCGGCTCGGTTTACCGTGCAGAGCGTCACAATACCTCCCGTCATCTGAACGAGTATATGGGTCTGGACTTCGAGATGGCCTACATTGATTCCATGTACGATGTAATGGCAATGGAGACCGGCATGCTGAAGTCCGTTATGGCTTACGTTAAGGAGCACTGCGCTGAGGAACTCGCTATGCTGAACGCCGAGGTTCCGGAGATCAAGGAAATCCCGACCATCCGCTTCCACGAGGCCAAAGCAGATCATGGAGGAGAAGTTCGGCCACAAGTCCAAGAACCGTTACGACCTCAACCCGGACGAAGAAGTGCTGCTGTGCCAGTGGGCCAAAGGAAGAGCACGATTCCGATTTCGTATTTGTAACCCACTTCCCGTCCGCAAAGCGCCCGTTCTACGCGAAGGACGATCCGGAGGACCCGAAGCTGGCGCTGTCGTTCGACCTGCTGTTCCGCGGCCTGGAGATCACCACCGGCGGTCAGCGTATCCACGATTATCAGGAGCAGATGGACAAGCTGGCGGCCCGCAAGATGAACGCCGAGCTGTTTGAGTCCTTCACCATGCTGCACAAGTACGGTATGCCGCCGCACGGCGGTCTGGGCATCGGTCTGGAACGCCTGACCATGCAGCTGCTGGGGCTGAACAACATCCGCGAGGCATCTATGTTCCCGCGTGATATGAACCGCCTCGAGCCGTAAGGCTCTCGGCTTCGTTCCAAAGGGCTGTGCCCTTTGGAACGAGGGACGGTGTCGCCGCGTGCCCGCTTTACGGGCAGGGCGGGAACACCTATTGCACGAAAAACACCCCCGAAAACTTTCCGGTTTTCGGGGTGTTTTGTTTTATTAAAAAAAGGCGCATGTCCTGACTTTTTTGTCGCGCCAGAGGCGCTCCATTTTACGCGCTCCGCGGCGTGACGGGTTTTCTGGGTGCAGAAATCCCTGCGGGATTTTCGGTTGGCGTGAACATGGGCGCCCGCGGAAGGCTCGGCGGTGCGCACCGCCTGCCTTGTGGGGTGCGATTATGCAAGCAAATCGCGTATTTGATGCCGCGAACTGCGTTCGCGGGGCGGACCCGGCGGCAGAGCCGCCTGTGTCCCTTGGTATGCGCCCGGAGAAGAAAAAATCTTCACTCCTCTTCACTCTCTTTTCAGCTCTTTTTACGAGGATTTAACATTTTTCCTCGGTTGGCTCTTGACGTTCGCGGAAATTTTCCGCATAATAAGAATGGACAAAAAGATTTCCGGCCATGCTGTTTGAGCATGGGTCGTTACCGAAAGCGAGATCAGCACAATGAACGAAGAATTAGAGCTGCTTCGCGACAAGAAGGGCTTCATTTGCGATATGGACGGTGTTATCTATCACGGCAACCGTCTGCTGCCCGGTGTACCTGAATTTGTAGACTGGCTGCAGCGTGAAAAACAAGAGCTTCCTTTTTCCTGACCAACTCCTCCGAGCGTTCGCCGCTTGAGCTGCAGCAGAAGCTGGCCCGCATGGGTCTGGAGATCGGTGAGGAGCATTTCTACACTTCCGCGCTGGCTACGGCAAAGTTCATCGCCAGCCAGAAGCCGCACGCATCTGCGTATGTTATCGGTGCGCCCGGTCTGGTTGGTGCGCTGTACGAGGCGGGCATCGTGATGAACGATGTTGACCCGGATTACGTTATCGCGGGTGAAACCAACACCTACAACTATCAGACCATCCTCAAGGCGGTCGATCTGATCAACAAGGGCGCGCGCCTGATCGCGACCAACTCCGATCTGACCGGCCCGTCCGAGCAGGGCATCATTCCGGCATGCCGCGCACTGGTTTCTCCGATCGAGCTGGCCACCGGCAAGACCGCATACTATGTCGGCAAGCCGAACCCGCTGATGATGCGCACCGGTCTGCGCCTGCTGGGCGTGCACTCGCACGAGGCGGCTATGATCGGCGACCGCATGGACACCGACATGGTGGCCGGCATCGAAACCGGCCTGGACACGGTGCTGGTGCTCTCCGGCTGCACTACCCGCAAGGATGTGGAAAATTACGCATACCGTCCGCACTTTTATTCTGGATGGCGTGGGCTGTATCCCGCCGCAGGCGTAAAGAAGCCGTCTCTAATCGAACTATACAAAAAGCCTTTCCGAAATAATTTTTCGGAAAGGCTTTTTTCATTGATAAAGAATGGACAATTCTATGCTATACTAAATACAGGAAAAGGATAGACCAATGACAGATAGAGAGGGGCATTCCCATGGCAGGACGCATTCTTTTTGGCGGAGGACGACAAGGCGTTATCCGCGCTGATGCAGGATTTCTTTCGGGCGGCAGGCGTGGCGGTGACACCGGCGTATGACGGCGAACAGGCGCTCGTGCTGGCGCAGGCGCAGCCGTTCGACCTGCTGGTGCTGGATGTGATGATGCCGCATCTGAACGGGCTGGAGGTCTGCGAAGCGGTGCGGCAGGAGAGCGACGTACCGGTCATTTTCGTCACGGCGCTCGGACAGGAGGGTGACACGCTGGCAGGATTCCGCGCGGGCGCGGACGATTATATCACCAAGCCGTTTTCGTTTCCGGTGCTGGTGGCAAAGGCGCAGGCGCTCATGCGGCGGGCCTGCGGGCTGCGGCTGGGCGCGAGTGAGCTCGGCTACGCGAATATCCTGATGGATACGGCCTCGGGCACGGTAACGGTGGACGGAAATCCGGTGAATCTGCGTCCCAAGGAGGCAAAAATCCTCGAGCTGCTGCTGCGTGAGCAGGGACGCACGGTGTCGCGCGACCTGCTCATCGAGCGGGTATGGGGCACAGATTTCGACGGGGACGAGCGCATGATCGACCGGCACATTGCCAGCCTGCGTAAAGGCGCTTGGAACAGCCTCGCAGCATATCCGTGCGGTGTACGGCAAGGGCTATCGATTGGGGGATCGACATGAAAAAGCGGTTTCGTAAGATCGGCATCGCGGCAAGGCTGACCGCGGTTGTGGCGGTGATTCTGGCGGTGTTTGTTGGACTGTGGACATTCAAATTGATTGAAAACGCACAGGTTGTCGCAGCGTACAGGGCAGGTATGGAAGTTAACGATATTTGCTGGCGTGTTGAACACACATTGGTAGAAAAAGGGTATGACCCTGATGATATGCCGTCGGCCAATACGCCGGAATACGATAAAATGCGTTGTGATTTGGCATATTCCATCTGGGATAGTGAAAAAACGCGTATGTCGTGCAGTATTATGATGGACAGGAAAACTGGGTCACGATGCGTTCGCCGCTGCTGCTGTATGGTAAGAATGCCGATGCCGATATTGACATCAGCAATTTTGCCGAGCAGGATATTCGTGAGATGCGTGAGGTATACGGGCCGAAAAAAGGCTTTTCAGATGACGTGGGATACATTGCAATGATATATGGCAAAAAATCGAAAACAATGGTCATACGATATATATTCCGAACCGAATCTGCGTAGGTGCGTATGATTATGAATGGACGGCACAGACACCGGTTGAAGAGGTCGGTCAATGGGAAGAAATGCCGCAATGGTGCTTTGACAAGGATTCGAATATGGAAGTATACTTTGCGGAAAAAAAGTATCTGGAAACCAAACTGCGGTGCATAAACGGAGAAAATGTGAAAGTGGATCATACAGGGGGATATTTTACTATCTTTTTGTCCCTGTCCAGCACGATCGGATATGGACATGGAATGGTCATGGCCACTGCGCCGATTGACAAGGAAGCTGCATATGAGGATCTCTTTTGGGGTATGCCGCTTATCACGATTGCATTGTATCTGATTTTCCTGTTTATTTTCTATAAAATCGTGCGCCGCATGGTCGCTGACCCACTGGTTGACACGGCGCGAGAAGCAAATCTGGTTGCAAACCTTGCATTCGACGAATTCAAACCCGACTTGAAGCGCGGAGATGAAATCGGTGAACTCAACCGTGCGCTGAGCGAAATGGCGGCGACTCTGCACGCCCGCTGGGACAGCGAACGCGACCTCGAGGACAAACGACAGCAGTTTGTCTCGGCGGCAAGCCACGACCTGAAAACGCCGCTTGCGCTCATCGGCGGTACGCCGAGGCCATCGCGCAGGACATTTCGCCGGAGGAAAACGCGCGGTATCTTGCCGCTATCGAGCAGGAGACCGACCGGATGAACGGCCTTGTGCGCGAAATGCTGGATTACACCCGTCTGGACCGCACGGACGAGCTGAAAAACCGCAAAACGCTCAATCTGACCGCACTTGTGCGCGATGTACTGACCGAATACGCGCCATTGTTTGAAACGCCGCCTGACCGCCGATATTGCGGACGGCGTGCGTATCCGCGGCGATGAAACGCTGCTGCGGCGTGCCGTCGGATGCCTGCTCGAGAATGCCGCCAAGTATTCGCCGGAAAACGGCGCGTGTCCGTTCGGCTGACGAACAGCCGCAATCATCTGCTGACCGTCGAGAACGACTGCGAACCCATTCCGGAGACCGAGCTGCCGCGCCTGTTCGAGATGTTCTACCGCGGCGATAAGGCGCGCGACCGCGCGGGCGGACACGGACTGGGACTGGCCATTCTGCAGAAAAATACTCGCTCTGCACGGCCTGACATGCAAGGCGGAAAATATAAAGGGCGGCGTGCGGTTCATCGTCTGCAATAAAGATTAAAAGCGGAAAAAGGGCGAAAAATCCCCTGCAAGAGATACTTGCAGGGGATGCTTTTTTACTTTGCGTAATCGATCGCACGCGTTTCGCGCACCATGTTGACCTTTGATCTGACCGGGATAATCCAGCTCGTTCTCGATCTTCTTGGCGAATTTCGCGGGCAAGAAGCACCATCTTGTCGTCCGAAACCTTCTCCGGGTTGACAATGATGCGAATCTCGCGGCCTGCCTGAATGGCAAACGAACCGGAAACGCCGGGCGTCTCGTTGGCGATGCTCTCGAGCTTCTCCAGACGCTTGATATAGTTCTCCAGGTTCTCGCGGCGAGCGCCCGGACGTGCAGCGGAGATGGCATCGGCTGCCTGAACCAGACATGCTACGATGGTCTTAGCCTCACATCGCCGTGATGTGCCTCGATGGCATGGATGATCGGCTGGGATTCCTTGTACTTCTTGGCAAGGTCTACACCGATCTGAACGTGGCTGCCCTTCAACCTCGTGGTCGATAGCCTTGCCGATATCATGCAGCAGGACCTGCGCGGCGTGCCAGGAACCGGATCGAGACCCAGTTCGCTGGCCATCATGCCGGCAATGTGTGCCACCTCGATGGAGTGCTGCAGGACGTTCTGACCATAACTGGTGCGGTAGCGCAGGCGGCCGAGAATCTTGACCAGCTCCGGATGAATGCCGTGGATGCCGGTCTCGAAGGTAGCACGCCGCCTTCGCTCTTGATGATCTGCTCCACCTCGCGGCGAGCCTTGTCAACCATTTCCTCAATGCGGGCCGGATGGATACGACCGTCAACGATCAGCTTTTCGAGGGCCAGACGTGCGATTTCACGGCGAACCGGATCGAACGAGGACAGGGTGATGGCCTCGGGCGTATCGTCAATGATAAGGTCTACGCCGGTGATGGTTTCCAGGGTCCGGATGTTGCGGCCCTCTCTGCCGATGATGCGGCCCTTCATCTCGTCGTTGGGCAGCGGAACGACCGAAACGGTCGCCTGGATACCTGATCGGCGGCACAGCGCTGCAATGCGGTCGAGATAATCTCACGGGCGGTCTGCATCATCTCGTCCTTCAGGCGCTGATTGGCGCTCGCGCAGCTTCACGGCTGCATCGTGGGTCGCTTCGTTTTCAATGGACTGGACGAGCATCTCGCGTGCTTCGTCACGGGTCATGCGGCAATCTGCTCCAGCTTTTCTACCTGCTCGCAGCTTGATGCGCTCGAGTTCTTCCTTCCTTCTGGCTTCCGCGTCCGCTGGCGGTTAAGGTCATCATTTTTGCGGTCGAGCATGTCGCTCTTCTTTATCCAGTGCTTCCTCGCGCTGAATCAGGCGGCGCTCCTGCTGCTGGGTCTCATTGCGGCGTTCCTTCAGCTCGCGGTCGGCTTCGACGCGCTGCTTGATTTCGTCCTTTGGCCTCGATATGGATTCGCGTTTTTGGTCTCGCCGGCCTTGATCGCTTCGTTGATGATGCGGGTGGCCTCGGTCTCGGCAGAGCCGATCTCTTTTTCCGCAACGCTCTTGCGATACAGGAACTGATGATTACGCCTACTGCGAGACACACGATACCGGTGATGATCGGTATGATGATGTTGCTCATGTCTGTTGGTGTGTCCTCCTATTTACGAATTTTGGGAGACGGCACAAAACCAAGACAATACCGCAGATCTGCGGTGCTGTTTTCTCAATAGAGCGGCAGTTCGGCAGAAAACAAGCTGATTCCACGGTGAAACACGCGCAGCACGCATGAGCACTGCACGAAGAATAAAAGGCAGAATACGCCGAAAAAGCGAAGATTCGCTCGAAAAATTCCAGGGTTTTGCGCTGTCAAAAAAAAATGCGGTTCCGTCAATCCGCATCGGAATTGGCGGTTCATGATAATGCCTTTGAAAAAAGCCGTGCTCACCATTGGCACCGGCTCTGTTACAGCAGGTATTATACTATGTTTAATTGTAAAGCCTATTCGTCAAACTGTCAAGAAAAAGACAAGCTGACATACGCGGTTTTGGTGTTTTTGAAAACGGACGGTGTGCGCTCTTGTGAACAGCAGGGCGATTTGCTATAATAATTCTGTATTCCTCTCATGGAAGAGACGAGGAGGAACGACTATGAACGAGTCTATGTGCCGCGTACAGCGCGGTTCTTTCGTATATTATACCTGCCGACGGATTCCGGTGCGGCATGCCTTCACCACCAAATTCGGCGGTGTGAGCACAGGCGCGTGCGAAAGCCTGAATTTAGGCTTCAATCCGCGGTGACGAGTTGGAGAATGTGCGCGAAAACTATCGCCTGCTGGGCGAGGCGCTCGGCGTGGATGAGACGCGCATGACGCTCACCAAGCAGATCCACGACACGCAGGTGTCGGTCGTGACCGAGGACAAGGTCGGCATGGGGTCTGCACCGCCCGATGGAATGGCAGTCGGACGCGATCGTGACCGCACTCGCGGACACGCCCATCATCGGCTTTTACGCGGACTGCGTTGTCACCTTATTATATGATCCGGCGACGCATACCGCAGGCGTGTGTCATTCCGGCTGGCGCGGCATGGCGGCAGGCATTCTGCCGAAAACCGTTGATGTGATGGCGGAGCAGCTCGGCACAAAACGCGAAAGCCTGATCGCCGTGCTTGGTCCGTCCATCCGGCAGGAGTGCTTCGAGACGGATGCGGATGTGCCGGAAGCGATGGAAGAGCTGCTCGGTGCACAGGTGCATCCGTTCATCATGGAGAAAAAGGTCCGAAATTCCATGTGGATCTGCAGGGCATTGGCGTAAAGCTGCTGCAGGATGCCGGACTTTCGGCGGAAAAATGTGATCGACAGCGGCATCTGCACCATGTGTCATTCCGGATGAGTTCTGGTCGCACCGCGTAACGCACGGCGTGCGCGGCGTGCAGGGGCATGCATGATCTGTCTGTAAGCGAAAGGATCAATACAATGAAAAGTTGGAAAAAACGTGCGCTGGCACTGACAATGGCGGCTTTGGTCGTGCTCAGCGGCTGCACGTTCCCATTTGGACAGGAAAACGACGGCGACGGCGCACCGGTAGACAACGTGGATGTGTCGGACGCGTATTTCGGTCTGGCGTGGTATCGCTCGGGCACAACGCTCAATCCGGTCATGGACGGCACCGAGGTCAACAGCATGCTGCGTGAGGCGCTTTACGAGGGTCTTTTGAGATAAAAAGTGATTTTTACACTCGAAAACGAGCTGTGCGAGGATTATACGAGCGATGGAACCGCGTTCAGCTTTACGATAAAAAAGGGCATCAAGTTCTGGTCGGATGCGGAGCTGACGGCAAGTGATGTTGCCGAAAGTCTCAAGACTGTGCTGGAAAACGAAAGTTCGCCGTACCACAACCGACTGACCGAGGTTTCCTCGATCGAAGCGGTGACAAAACGCATGGTCCGCATTACGCTTGCGTCGCCGAACGTCAACTTCCCGAAACTGCTGGATATTCCGATCTATCGGGCGGGGACGACTGACGAAGGAGAGTTCGCCGAGGGGTACCGGACCGTACAAGCCGGTTCAGAACGGCGCCGCATGGACGCTGGAGGCCAACGAGAACTGGCACGGCGGCTTTCTCGGCACCATTCGGCACATTACGCTGGTCAAAATGACGCGCGCGGATGCGGGCGGACACCAGCTTCCGCACCGGCGATGTATCCATCATGCGCAGCGCCCGTATTGCGCCGGACGACCAGAATATCGCATTCACCGGCGAGGTCGATACCGTTCCGGTGAACAGTGCTATGCTGCATTATATCGGTTTGAATTACAATAACAGCCAGTTCACGAATGCAAAAGTGCGGCAGGCACTTTCTATGGCGATCAGCCGTCAGGGTCTGTGTGCAACCCAGCTGCAGGATTATGCCGATCCGGCGGTGCGCCGATCAATCCGCAGCCGGCGGACACCGGCGTGTCGTACCAGCCTGTCGGCGGATTTGATGACTGCGGCACAGCTGCTGCGCGAGGCGGCACAGGAGGGTGCGGCTTCGGCAGGCGGCAGCGACGGCAATACCGATTCTTCGGACGGAGATTCGATTCTGATGATTCGGACTTCGACTGATGAGGACGACACTTCGAGTGGACGGACTTTATTTATTATAATAGCGTCCGAGGAGGACGGCTACTACGCCGAAAACCGAACTGATTCGACGGTTTCCAAAGCTGCAGAGTGCTTCGTTCGACGCGTAACGATACCGCGGATACGAAACCCCGTGCAGCTGACGCCGCGTTTAAGGTAGCGGCGGCAAAACAGGTCGCGGCTTCGATCTGCGCCGGCGTGCTGCTGAGGAGCCGCATCCTCCGCAGGGCGGACTACTACGGAAACTATGGCCGGGATCGATCTGCGCCTGCTGCTGTCTCCGGACGAACTAGTGATCGTCGAGTGAGGACATGAGCAATGCCATCACGGCGTACCGCAGCGGCGAGAATACGGAGGGTCTGTGGCACGACATTTACGAAATGCCGCTCATTCCGCTGGCATTTGAGCGGTAGCAGGTTGTGCTCTGTAGCGGTCTGATCAATCATTTCAACTGGCACCGTATAACGCATTCGCAGGACAGGAGAACTGGTCAAGCCGTAACCGCCTGTTTTCGCTGACAAGGAGAATATCATGCAGGAAAATCGCAGAATACAGGGGCATTTGTTCGGCGCGTTCAGCGTGCTTGTCTGGGGCACGACATTTGTCTCCAATTGCGTGCTGCTGCGCGCGTTCACGCCGCTGGAGATTATGGTAGCGCGGTTCACGCTCGGCTTTCTGGCGCTGCTCATCGTGGAAAGGGCCTCATGCGCCCGCAGAAACGGTGGCATGAGGGATTGTTTGCACTGGCCGGTCTTTTCGGGCGTTACGCTGTACTTTTTGATGGAAAATATTGCGCTGACATACATTTCCCGCGTCGCTGGTCGGTGTTATCGTAGCGGCAGCGCCGTTGTTTACCGCGCCGATCGTAGCGGTCGTGCCGCACGAAAAACTCAGCAAATGGTTCTTTTTCGGCTTTGTTTGTGCGATGGCGGGTGTCGCGCTCGTGTCGCTCGCGGGCGGGCGTCAGTGAGCTGCATTTCAGCCCGATTGGCGCACTGCTCGATCGGCGCGGCTCTGGTCTGGGGTGTACTCGGTGCCGTGCGCCAGCTTGGTCACATGGGCTACCGTACCATTCCGCTTACCTGCCGCATTTTTGGATACGGTTTGCTGTTTTTTGCTCGTTCCTGCGGTGATTGAAGGGTTTCCGTCCGGCTTGAGCGTGGACGCAGCCGGTTCATCTGGCAAATCTGTTGCTTTCTGGGTCTTTGCGCGTCTGCAACGTGCTTTGTGACGTGGAATCGCGCGGTTTTCTGCTCGGTCCGGTGAAAACCAGCGTGTACATTTGGCGCAACGCCGGTTGGTTACAATAGTAAGCTCAGCGTTGATTCTGCACGAAACCATGACGCCGATCATGTGGCTGGGCACGGTTTTGGCGCTTGGCGGTCTGATTTTGTCCGAACATCGGGAGAAAGAGAAAACGACGGCGTGAGCCGTTTTTTGTTTGCAGCAAAATTTTTTGCAAAAACGAAAAAAAGTATTTGACAAATGC
>VOFC01005459.1_pt1 | contig 15911 bp, 27 predicted proteins | sample 5384161 | NCBI WGS metagenome assembly VOFC01 (sample SAMN12384722, study PRJNA508395) | human gut metagenome | isolation source: healthy gut B | host: Homo sapiens | reverse complement strand
TTCGGGGATCGTATCGGCAAGCTGCTTCCGAAGCAGGGCTGTCGAGCAAAAACGTCTGCAATCATATCCTCGCGTCACAGATATCGACGCGCAGACGTACCAGCAGATGCGCGGGAAAAGCTATCAGGAGGTGCTGCGAACGAATGGTCAGATCTCGTTCCCGGAGGTGCTTCGGCAGAAAAACCGGTGGTAACAGATGGCGCGGCTGATCCAAAAAAACCGGCTTCATCAGCCGCAAAAGCGCAGGCGGCTACATGAAATATATCGCCACGCGCGAGGGCGTCGAAGTCTTGACCGGCAAGGGACCAGCAACCGAAAAGCAGAAAGAGATGGTCGCAAAGCTGCTCAAAGATTTCCCGGATATGCGGGATTCCTTCGAGTATGAGGACTCACAAGCAAGCGCCGCCGCTCCACACTGCGTCGGCGCTCATTTCCGCCGCGCTGGACGCGCATATGCAAAATCTTCAATCCGAAAACGGTTATCTCAAGTACATTGCGACGCGCCCCCGGCGCGGAAAAGCATGGCGCACACGGTCTGTTTGGACGAGAAGAAAATACGGACCTGACTGCGGCGATGCGCGACCTGACCGCGCACGACGGCAACGTCTGACGATCATCTACTCTCTACACCGTGAGGACGCGGAGCGGCTTGGTTATAACAATGCCGCGGCATGGCGCAAGCTGCTGGTCAGCCAGCAGGGCAAATTTGCCGAAGCCTTTCATGTCCCAGCGTCGGCGCTGCATTGGTATGCGGCCTACCACGATGCCGATACGCACCCGCACATTCACATGATGCTCTGGACAGATCAGGAGACGGTTTGAAGCGAGATGCTGTTGTGAAATTGAAACGCTCTGTGATGACAAACAGCATCTTTCAAGCAGAGTTAGAAAATCTCTATATTCGGAAGGATGCAGCTTATAAGGACGTAACCGAAGCGGCGCGGACAGCCATGCACGGACTTGTTGACCGGCTAGAATCTATTGAAAATCCGCCAGAATCGATTCAGCAAAAAATGCTGGAGCTTGCGCTGGAGTTACGCACGACCAGCGGCAAAAAGCAGTACGCCTATCTCAAAAAGCCGCTTAAGGACATGGTGGATTCCATCGTGGATGAACTGGAAAAGCTGCCAGAAGTAGCAGCATATTATTCCGTCTGGAACGGTGTGCGCGATACACTGGAGGGCTACTACAAAAACCGGCCCCGTCAGCACAATCCGCTCTCGCAGCAGAAAGAATTCCGCGCGATCAAGAACGCCATCGTTCAGGAAGCGGAGCGTCTGCGGCAGCAGATGGTGCTGGAATCTTCGTCAGAGAGGAAGAAAGAGGAGAAGCTTCTACGGAGAAACTTCTGCGGACGCTTCTACAAATCCGACGCTTGCAGATGAAAACACTTCGTCTGCAACTTCTCATTCTGTGCAGCTTCCGTCCGAATATCTTTTGAATTCCACGATTCGATTGTTCCACCAGATGGGGCAGATCTTCCGAGACAACGCCTCGCCGCCCAGCAATCCAATGGGCATTCGTGTTGACTCGAAGCGCCGCAAAAAGCTCATGCAAAAGCGGCTGGCGATGGGGCATAAGCAGGATGACCACGAACAAAATTACGGTCAGACATTACAGTAACAGGAGGTGCATTTTGGCACAATACATAGAATTTACTCCAGAACAGAAAGAACGTGCCGCAACCGTTGATCTCGAAGAATTTCTTCTCCGGCAAGGGGAAAAAGTTCATCAAATCCGGGCGAGGAAAACGCGGCTTGCCAGCGACCACAGCATTACGGTGCGCGGCTGCGAGTGGTTCGATCATGCATCAAACGAAGGCGGTCGAGCCGTCAGCTTTATGCAAAAATATTACGGTAAGAGTTACATCGAAGCGATGGCCATGCTACTCGGTGAGAGCATGGAGCCGGTTTATCCGCAGGCAAAGAAGCAGGAGCCGGTCGAATGAGCAAAAGCCTTTCGCACCGCCCGTTCCGAATACGAATATGCACCGTGTCTTTGCGTACCTTCTCAAAACGCGCGGACTGGACGCCGACGTGATTTCCTACTTCGCCCGGAAGAAAATGCTCTACGAGGACGCGGCGCATCACAACGCGGTGTTCATTGGAACCGACGAAGGTGGCTGTCCGCGTCACGCCCATCTGCGCAGCACGAACAGTTTCGGAAAAGCTTTTCGTCTGAACGTCGAGTCCAGCGATCCGCGTTACAGCTTTCATTATAACGGCACGGACGGGAGTCTTTATGTTTTTGAAGCGCCCATAGATATGCTTTCGTACATCTCCATGAACCCGCACCAATGGCAGGAGCATAGCTATGTTGCCTGCTGCGGCACGTCACCGATTCCGGTGATGCAGATGCTGAAATCGGAGACGCAGATCGTCTATCTCTGCCTTGATAATGACGATGCCGGGCATAAAGCCAGTGAACGGATAGCAGATCTTCTGCAACCGCGGCATCATGACGGAGCGGCTCGTGCCGGAGCTGAAGGACTGGAACGAGGATCTTCTCCACGCCCAAAGAAGGAGGAATTAGCCCCATGCCTGAGTCTGTAGTACCGCTGATTGCGGTCGGCGTGGTGATCGTGCTGTTTATCGTTCTGCTCTCCGTCCTCACAAATAACTATTCGCTGAACGGCATCAAATCCAAAACCGTGGGCGACGGGCAGCACGGAACTGCGCGCTGGGCGACTGCGCAAGAGGTCAAAAAGACATTTTCGAACGTGCCGTTTGATGTTGCGTCATGGCGCGCGGGAAAGAACTTGCCGGAGGTGCAGGGACTGATTCTCGGCAGCACCCAGCGCGGCAAGCAGCTCGATGCGCTGGTCGACCGCGACGATGTGCATTGCCTTATGATCGGCGCATCCGGCGTGGGCAAAACGGCCTACTTTCTATATCCCAATTTGGAATACGCCTGTGCCAGCGGCATGAGCTATTTGGCGCTTGATACGAAGGGGACTTGGCAAGAAATTACGGAACAATAGCGCAAAAATACTACGGCTACCACGTTTCCGTGATCGATCTTCGCAATCCGACACGCTCGGACGGGGAGCAATCTGCTGACGCTCATCAACCACTACATGGACATTGCGCGGGAGCATCCGGACAACCTTGCGGCGCGGGCGAAAGCAGAAAAATATGCAAAGATTCTTGCCAAGACCATTGTCAATCCGGGCGGCGACGATCAGGATCGCGGACAGAATGCGTTCTTCTACGACGCCGCCGAGGGACTTCTCACGTCGGTCATTCTGCTGCTTGCCGAGTATGTTCCGCCCAACAGTGCAGGACATGAAAAACGGCACATCGTGTCCGTGTTCAAGCTGGTGCAGGAGCTTCTCGCGCCGAGCGGTCAGGGCAAGAAAACGGGCTTTCAGGTGCTGATGGACAACCTTCCCTCGACGCACAAGGCGAGATGGTTCGCGGGCGCGGCACTCAACACGTCGGAACAAGGCATGGCATCCGTCATGTCCACAGTGTTGTCCCCGATTGAATGCTTTCCTCGATTCCGAGCTGGAGCAGGTACTTTGCTTCGACAGTGTCATCGACGCAGAACACTTCGCCGCCGAGAAAGCCGCGATTTTTCTGGTGCTCCCGGAGGAAGATTCAACCAAAAACTTTATGGCAGGCTTGATGATCCAAAACCTCTCGCGGGAGCTTTTTCTCTGTAGCCGACGAGCACGGCGGCAAGCTGCAAAACCGCGTCGTGTTCTACTGCGACGAACTTGGCACGATGTCGCCATTCGATATTCTGCCGCTGTTCTCCGCAGGCCGAAGCCGTAAGCTGACGCTCGTGCCGATCATCCAGAGCCTTGCACAGCTTGAAAAGAACTATGGCAAGGAGGGGCGCGGAGATCATAGCCGATAACTGTCAGGACACGATCTTCGGCGGCTTTGCGCCGAACAGCCAGACAGCGGAAACACTCTCCAAAGCGCTCGGCAGCCGGACCGTTTTGACCGGCTCTGTCAGCAAAGGGAAAGACAATACAAGCCAGAGCTTGCAGATGGCGGAGCGCGCATTGCTCTCTCCGGATGAACTAAAAAATCTCCCGAAGGGCAACTTTATCGTCATGAAAACCGGCACGCATCCGATGCGCACGAAGCTGCAATTATATTTCAAGTGGGGCATTTCGTTTGAGGAACCGTATCAGGTGCCGGAGCGTTCGCAGCGCGAGGTTTACTACGCAGGAAAGGAGGAATTGCTGATGAATATCAAGAAAAAGCCTGTATTCCCAGCCAAGGCCGGTCACCGCAGCAAAAGCCGGACGGCTATATGAGCAGCTACGGCGAAAAATGAGCTTCTTCGGTGAAATCTACGCCGATCCCGACCTGCCGCACCGGGCGCGGGCAGTCTATATCCTCCGCGACCGCGCAGGCGGTGGGAGCTGCTGGCCGGGCGTGAAAACCATAGCTCGCGACCTGCATCCTCTCGCCGCGCACAGTGCAGCGGGCACTGAACGATTTAGAGCGCGCCGGGTATATCCAGCGCCAACGCCGCCACCGCGAAAACGGAAGCTGCACATCAAACTTATATATTATAAATGAGGGCAAATAGCAAAGCGGGCGCTCCCCGCCAAGGGGAACGTCCGCGCATTTGCTGTCACCAGCGCCGCGACACCACGGCGCAGCTTGAAGGGCAAACTCTAGCTGAGAACCAATACAGAGAAAAAGTATGAATTTCTATGTTCTATGACGATATATGTTAATGTGGTTTTTCATCATGCGTTCTCCTTCCCGTGCGAGGATAGCGGCGCAGCTTAAAATGTCATTAATTTGTTTCTTGGAGCGAAAAGAGAACAGCGCAGCAGCATCGGGGCGAGATGCCCGTCCCGCTGCGCTGTCCGATGTTCGCTTATTCATGCCAGCGGCTTTGATGTTTAGCCGTATGTCAGCCGGTCACTTTTTGCAGCGCCAGAGGAAGGTTACAATCTGCGCTCTGGTGCAATCCGCGTCGGGGCTGAATGTGGTGTTGGTGGTTCCCTTGGTGATGTTCTCTTGACCGCCCACAGTACCGCATCAGCATATCATCCAGTCGACATATTAAATAATTCATCCTTTCTTATTTATTTTTTCGCACAATAGCTGCCGCATGGTGTAAAATATTAAAAAAGGATTGTAAACATGATATTCTGGAGGCATTGCCATGCGGCACTTCATTCATTTTGTTTGCAGAAAACGTTTAAAAACATCGATCTGCATATTATTCGCGCTGTTAGCCTTGGCACCGCTTGTCGCGATTGTGGTCAGCACATACTGTAATGATCGGCACCAAATCATAGAGAACCGTGATCAGCTTGCAAGACTCGATTTACTGCATGTTACACAGGAACTGGATTCTGAAGTTGAAAATTATGAAGATATCCTGTATCAGCTCTATACAGACAGCGACCTTGCGGAGAAAATACGTCAATTCAATGATGTGCAGGCTGCTGCGGTTACAAGAAATCAAATCCGCAGAGAGCTGCGAAGCGTTTTCTGGCTACGAGATTATATTACGTCCATTACGGTAGTCGCCCCAAATGGAGAAGCCGTTTTTATGACCGACTATCGACTTCTCTGCAAACAAATCCCTGCCTGAATGGTTTTGAGTTATCAGGAGAATCGCTTTTTCTAGTCTTGCGTCAGAAAATGGGTATACAGTTTATCCGACGCGCTATGCAACACATTTTGCGAACAGCGATTATTATCTGTTTTACATTGGTCATCGAGGGCTGAATGAGAAAGCCATCACACAGTACAGACGCTATTTTTTTGATGAGTATTGATGTTGCACTGCTTAAAAGCGCTGGAGGAAAGCAGTTTTTCCGCAGAGCAGGCGTATTTTTTTGTAATGGATGAAACTGGCCATGTGATGTATCATCCGGATATATCCCAAATCGGCAAATATGCGGGAACAGAAAAACCTGAGCTGCAAAAGTTCATTGCTGAAAGTAGTGTATTGTCCGGAGAAAAACTGGTCTATTACACACAGAAGCCAGCGCGCAAACCAGTATGGACAATTATCAGTGTGGTTGACTGTGCGCCGTTTACTGCGGCAATTGACCAGAGACTATTTATCAGTTTGCTCATCGCCACCCTGTCATTTTCTGATTGCACTTGCCGTTGCAATTATTCTCACATCGCAGCTGACACAGTCTGTTGAACATACCTGCGATACAATCACAGAGCTGACTGCCGGTAATTTCAGTGCGCGTGTGGAGCTTGCGACAGGAGATGTCACCGGAGATCCGAACGATCGCAACCGGGCTTAACAGGTTGGCCGATAAATTGAATATCCTGATTCAGGCGGAAAAGGATTCTGCCGAAAAGGTTAAGAATGCCGAGATTGCGGCACTGGAAGCACAATTGAACCCTCATTTCTTTTTTACAACTCGCTGGATACGATCAATTGGATGGCAATTGAGCAGGAACAATATCCGATTTCCCACGTTGTCAGTGCGCTTGGGAAAACATTGCGATATGGGGATCGATAACTCGAATGGAATCGTTACGATTGCAGACGAGCAAAACTGGCTGAAGCAATATCTGTTCCTGCATCAAAACCGACTGCATAATATGCTTCAATGCGATGTGCAAATTGCAGAAGACACGTTGGGGCTTCGTATTCAAAACTGCTATTGCAGCCGTTTGTCGAAAATGCGATCATACATGGCTTTTCGCAGGAACAGGAGCTATGCCGTCTGCGTATCCATATTTTCCGTGTAGACGAGCTTCTGCAAATCGAGATTTCTGATAACGGTCGCGGAATTCCAGCGGAGGTTTTGGACCGTCTTAGTACAGGCTATAAGGCGATTCAGAAGAACAAGCGGTATCATGGAATGCAGAATGCAATCAACCGGCTGCGCCTCTATTATGGAGAGCGCGCATTGATTCATATGGAAAGCGGTTCGGAATCGGGAACGCGCATTACCATTCGGATTCCACCGGAAAAGGAGGAATAGGCTATGCGAATCGTGATTGTAGAAGATGAAGTTCAGACACGCGAGGGCTCAGCCGCCTTATAGAGAGAATTGATCCGCGATACCGCGTTGTCGGAAAACGCGGCAAACGGGCAGAAAGGGTTGGAGCTGATTTACGATAAGCGGCCTGATGTTGTGATCACAGATATCCGTATGCCGCAGATGGACGGTCTTGAAATGATTGAGTCGCTCGCACGGCTTAATGTTACACCCAAATATATTGTAATCAGCGCCTTCTCAGAGTTTTCCTATGCGCGCCGGGCTATGTCCTTCGGCGTCAGTGAGTATCTGCTGAAGCCAATCTCCATGATAGATTTAAGGCAATCGCTTGAAAAGACAGAGATGCAGCTTCAGTCGGAACGCATTGCGTACAAACGAACAGACGCTGGAACAGATGATTACTGCATTGGTATTGGGACCGGTCGTCGAAAACCAATCCGGAGTCACTGTCAAGAATAGAGAAAAATATCGCCTATCACCGGCCGAACCATTGGCATTGGTTTTATTTTATCTCGGAGATCAATACGAAGAACGGAAAAATTCGATTGTTCATTTGAGCTGTCCCAAAATCCAGGTAGAATGTGAGCAGACAAGTACGGTATATCTTCCAAGTAAAAATCTGTTCTTTTCCTGGTGTTGTCCGGTCTGGGACAAGCTGATGACTTTTCAAAGTGGCTGTGGAGCCTTGCGCAGATTCATTCGCAGATGATGTGGAAAGATGTTGATATTTACTATGCAATGTGTCATGGCTTGGTAGATTCACAGCATTGCAATGGAGCTTCTGAAAATCATGCCGTGGAAATATCCCTTCCTGGGCAGAAAATCCTATGCTATCCGGATGTTCTGCAAACGCCGCACACGCATTGCGCGTACCCTATCAACATTGAAAACGATCTGCGCGTAGCGATTTGCGCACAGAATACAGAAAAAGGTACAACAGCATTTCGTAAAATTTGAAGTATTTTTCTGGTCATCAAGTCTATCTCCCGCAGGAGATCAAAGACTCGTATACACGCTTTCTTTGGAGCAACCAACGTTTCGAAAAGAGGTCGGACATGTTTCTTCCACGGAAACAAGATATAAACAGATGGTCGAACATATTTTGCAGGCACAGAATTTAGGAGAACTTAACGCAGTCCTTTTTTTTGTCGCAGAAAGATTTATCTGCCCGGATGAAGCACGAAGCAGCAGCGCAAGAGAACCTCACGGTTAAACGCGCCAAAAGCCTTGATCCACGAATTTTATGGTGACGGAATTACGCTGGATGAGATCGCGCATAAACTTGGAATAACACCTGAATATCTGAGCACACAGTTCCGAAAGGAAACAGGCGGAAATACGTTCAGCAACTATATTCGGGATTTTCGAATTAAAAAATAAAAGGAGCTTTTACTGGGGACACAGCTGAAACTTCACCAGATATCTGCGCAAATCGGATATTCTGATCCGAAGTATTTCAGTCAGGTTTTCAAAAAAGGCAGTAGGACAGTTGCCGGCAGATTATAGAAAAACGCGGAAATAACCGAGGAAGACGGAGGGCCGCAAAGTGCTCCGCTTTTCCAGAAAGTGAGCAGTTCAGAAAAAATTATATTAAAAAATTAAACCTTTCTAAGTTAATTCCTAGTTTCCATCTTTTCAAGTGCGGCTTATGATGAACTCACAAACGGCGGAACAACGTTTGAATTCAACTCAAAAAGAAAGGACACTCACCAATGAAAAAGTATATCGCACTTCTGCTGGCAATTGTGCTATGCCTGACCGTTCTGGCTGGCTGTGCATCGCAGCAGGCTCCGGATGTTTCTGAACCCTGAAGATACAGCTCCGGAACAGACCACCCCACAGGAAGAAGCTCCCGCCGCTGACGAAGCTGCTGAGGTGCAGGACGTCGAGCTGTGGTACTACTGGGAGACTGAATCTCACCAGATCACCCTTCAGGCAGCGATCGATGCCTACAATGCATCGCAGACCGCTTACAAGGTGACTGCCAAGTATGTCCCGTTTGCGGATTTTAAAAAAGCAGCTCTCCATCGGCGCTGTTGCTGAAGCACTGCCGGATATGGTCATTCTTGATTCTCCGGATCACGCTTCCTACGCATCCATGGGCATCTTCGCTGACATCACCGGCAAGATCGATGTTTCCGGCTATTTTGAAGGCCCCGTTGAACTCCTGCACCTATGACGGCAAGCTCTACGGTGTCCCGTTCGGCGTCAACTGCCTGGCTATGTTCTACAACAAGGACATGCTGGATGAGGCTGGCATTGAGGTTCCCACGACCTGGAGCGAACTCAAGGATGCCGCTGTGAAGCTTTCCGATGGCTCCCGCTACGGCTTTGCGTTCTGCAGTGTGCAGAACGAAGAAGGCGTTCAACTTCATGCCGTGGGTTTGGTCGGCAAAGTCCGATTATTCCACAATTGGTGATGAAAATGGTGTCAAGGCTCTGAGCTTTGCCAAGGAGCTGATCGACTCCGGTGCGATGAGCAAGGAGTGCATCAACTGGACGCAGGGCGACGTTATGAACCAGTTCATCTCCGGCAACGTTGCCATGATGGTCAACGGCTGCTGGCAGATCCCGACCATGCGCAGCGAGGCTGCCGATCTCAACTGGGGTGTCAGCCTGATCCCGATGTGCGATGACGGTGAATATGCCTCTGTCATCGGCGGCGAAAACTACGCAGTTATCGAGGGGTGGCAATGTTGACGGTGCGCTTGACTTCCTGAACTACATGACCAACGAAGATGTTGTTGTGCAGCTCATGAGCGGCTTTGGCTACATTGCCGGCATTGAATCCATTGCGCAGAATCAGTTCAGCGGCGATGAAGACTATCTGAAGTTCGTTGAGCAGATGACTTACGCCAAGGCTCGCGGCCCGCACGAAGATTGGCCCTCCATCTCTGACGCGATCTCCTTGCGTTCAATCAGGTCATGACCGGCTCCGCAGCTCCGGCTGACGCGGCAGCAGAAGCACAGGCAACTGTTGATTCGATTCTGAAATAAGCGCTGCTAAGTCCGGGGAGCCTCGAATACATCGGGGCTCCCCATTTTTTACAGGAGGTACCGCGTGAAAACATTGAAACGGTTTTTCCGATATGAACGTGCAGGCTGGCTGTTTGTCCTTCCGGGTCTGCTTTATATGCTCGTATTTGTCGGATATCCAATTGTCTATAATATTGTTTTGAGTTTACAGGACGTTACACAGAAAAATTTGATCTCGGGTGAGCGTCACTTTGTCGCCTTGAAGAATTACATCACATTGTTCCATGACAACGTGTTCCTGCATTCCATTGGTAATACTCTGCTATACACAGTTTGCTGCCTTGTGCTGCAATTTGTGATTGGCTTTGCACTGGCGCTCTTTTTACAAAGAAATTCTCATTCTCCAAACCGGTTCGCGGCCTTCTCATGATGCCGTGGATGATCCCGATCACAGTCACGGCGCTGATGTTCAAATTTATTTTTGGTACGGATGTCGGTATCTTGAACTATATTTTGAAAAGCCTTGGCTTGATTTCGCAAAACATCGACTGGCTGACCTCTTCCGGAACAGCAATGCTTGCCTTGATCGTAGCGAATGTCTGGATTGGCATTCCGTTTAATATGATCCTGATTTCCACCGGTCTTACCACCATTCCGACCGAACTGTATAAAGCGCATCCATTGACGGTGCTGGAAAACTCGATACTTTTTTCAAAATTACGCTTCCGCTGCTTCGCCCGACGATTGAGTCAGTTCTGATTTTGGGCTTTATTTACACTTTTTAAGGTCTTTGACCTTGTCTTTGTTATGACAGGCGGCGGGCCTGTCAACAGTACACAGATGCTGTCCACATATTCCTATAAGCTGTCGTTTGACATGTATAAATACAGCATGGGCTCTGCTGTCGCAAATGTACTATTTGTGCTTCTGATGCTGGTTGGCATGCTGTATCTGCGCGCAACCAGAGAGGAGAGTGCTGCATGAATAGTGAGCAAAACCTTAAAAGGCCACAAAAATATTGTCTTCTGCATTTTTTCCGTATTGATTCTCGCTCTACTGTTGTTCCCGCTTTATTGGACATTGGTAACCTCCTTGAAAACAGAGCAGGAGATCTTTCAAATCCCACCCACGTTCTGGCCCAATGTGATGAACACGAAATCCTATACCGCGCAGCTCGATCATGGTGATTTCAATATGTTCCGCTCGTTCGGAAACAGCCTTCTGATTTCGCTGGGTGCCACCGTGATCAGTGTCGTGTTGGCTGTCCCAGCGTCTTATGGTATCGCAAAATACAAATTCCGGTTCCGAAAAAGGTGTGCTGTTGACATTCCTTGTAACACAGATGCTGCCGGTTTCCGTTTTGCTGACGCCGATGTTTTTGATGTTCAAAAATATGCATTTGTATAACACGTGGCTGTCAGCGATCTGGCAGATGCAACAATTGGCATTCCGTTTTCCGTTCTGATTCTGAAAAACTATTTTGCGTCGATACCAAACGAGATGGAGGAAGCGGCCTATATTGACGGCTGCGGGAAATTCGGTTCGTTTTTCCGTGTGCTGATCCCGATCGCAAAACCGGGCATCATTGTCTGCGCCATTTTTCTCCTTCCTCTATGCATGGGGCGATCTGGCGTATTCCATGACGTTTATTCTCGAGCAGGAGGCACGCCCCATCACCGCAGGTATTTACAACTTCATGGGACAGTACGGAACGAAATGGAGCTATCTGACGGCGTATGCCATTGTAACGATCATTCCTGTTGCACTGATTTTCATTTTCATGCAGAAATATATCATCAGCGGCATGACAAGCGGCGCTGTAAAGGGGGTAAAAGCATGATTACAACACAGGAAAACAAACTTATCTATACGTTCAATCAGGAAACTGTGCTGATCGAGCCGTGGGGCAAAAATGCAATTCGTGTTCGTGCGATCAAGCAGGCGGCGTTTCCGGAGGAAAACTGGGCGCTGACGCAGCCATGTGGACATACTGCAGCGATCACACAGACGGAGCGCTACGCACAGATGGAGAACGGAAACCTGACCGCTCGTATCACGTCAGGCGGAAAGCTGACGGTCTACAACAGCCGCGGAGAGAAACTGCTCGAAGAATATGCTCGCAAATCGCCGGGATGTTCTTGACCCCAAGTGCAGTGCAATTGAAGTTGAGGCGCGGGAGTTTCGTCCAATTCCCAGGCGGAGACTATCATTTAACCGCACGCTTTGAGTCCTTAGACCCAAATGAGAAAATCTTTGGTATGGGACAATACCAGCAGCCGCATCTCAACTTAAAAGGTACGGATCTCGAACTTGCACACCGCAATTCGCAGGCTTCTGGTGCCGTTTCTGCTGTCCAGCCTTGGCTACGGACTGTTGTGGAATAATCCCGCCATTGGTCGGGCCGTTTTCGGAAAAAACCTGACGAGCTTTGAGGCGTATTCCACGAATGTTCTCGACTATTGGGTCATTGCGGGCAACACGCCGAAGGGAGATTCTGGAGGGCTATGCCGCCGTGACCGGCACAGTCCCAATGATGCCGGAATATGGCCTCGGCTTCTGGCAGTGCAAGCTGCGCTATCAGACACAAGAAGAATTGCTGGAGGTCGCGCGGGAGTACAAACGCCGCGGTCTGCCAATTGATGTAATCGTGGTCGACTACTTCCACTGGTTCAAGCAGGGCGATTGGAGCTTTGACCCGACCTACTGGCCAGACCCGGATGGTATGATCGCGGAGCTGCACAATATGGGCATTGAACTCATGGTATCAATCTGGCCGACCGTGGATAAAGAGTCGAAGAACTACCCAGAAATGCTGGAAAAGGGATATCTCATTCGCTGTGAGCGCGGCGTTCAGACTGCATTTGAATTTTTGGGAAACACGCTGCATTTCGATGCGACAAACCCTGCGGCACGAGAATATGTGTGGAGCAAAGCAAAGAAAAAAAATTACTACGACAAAGGCGTACATATCTTCTGGCTGGACGAAGCAGAGCCTGAGTACAACGTTTACGATTTTGATAACTATCGGTATTATCTTGGTTCGAATCTCAAAATTGGAAATCTCTATCCTGTCAAGTATGCGCAAGGATTCTATGAAGGGATGCGGGCTGCAGGACAGAAGAATATTGTCAATCTGTTGCGCTGCGCGTGGGCAGGAAGCCAGAAATACGGCACGCTAGTCTGGAGCGGCGATATTGCATCCAGCTTTGAAAGCATGCGCAATCAGCTTGCTGCCGGCCTGAACATGGGTATTGCTGGTATTCCGTGGTGGACAACGGACATTGGGGGCTTCCACGGCGGCGATCCAAACGATGCAGCCTTCCGTGAGGTGTTTGTCAGATGGTTCCAGTGGGGGGCTTTCTGCCCAGTCATGCGCCTGCATGGCGACCGGGAACCGAAACAGCCGCAGCTTGGAACAACAGGCGGCTGCACCTGCCTGTCCGGAGCACCGAACGAGGTGTGGAGCTATGGTGAAGAAGTATATGAAATCTGCAAAAAGTATCTGACCTTGCGGGAAAGCCTGCGCGACTACACGCGCAGCGTCATGCGGCAAGCGCATGAAACAGGCGTACCTGTCATGCGGACGCTGTTTACAGAATTTCCGGAAGATACAGCGGCATGGGAAATTACTGACGAATATTGCTACGGTTCAGACTATCTTGTTGCACCAATTCTCTACGGTGGACAGCGAACGCGCAGCGTTTATCTGCCGAAAGGCTGTGCTTGGAGCGAATTGAACGGTGGATCCACATATGAAGGTGGGCAATGGATTGAAGTGCCCTGCCCGCTTGATAAGATTCCTGTTTTTATTCGTAAATAAGAGCGAGGGAGAACTATGTATTATTATATTGGTATTGACCTCGGTACATCTGCCTGTAAGCTTCTGCTGGTGGAAGAAACCGGTGCAATCATAAATTCGGTCACAAAGGAATACCCGCTGAGCTTCCCGCACCCCGGCTGGTCGGAGCAAAGGCAGAGGACTGGTGGGACGCGGTCGTGACCGGCGTTCCGGAGCTGCTGCGCGGTTTTGACGCAAATGACGTTGCGGGCATCGGCTCCGGCGGGCAGATGCACGGTCTTGTCGCGCTGGATGCGCAGGACAACGTCATCCGTCCGGCCATTTTGTGGAACGACGGCCGGACGTTTAAAGAGGTCGACTACCTCAACAATACCATCGGCAAGGACAGGCTCTCAAGCCTGACCGCAAATATCGCCTTCGCGGGCTTTACCGCGCCGAAGATTCTCTGGATGCGCGAAAATGAGCCGGAAAACTTCAGAAAAATCGCGAAGATCATGCTCCCCAAGGACTACGTGACCTATCAGCTCACGGGCGTCCACGCGTGCGATTACTCCGACGCCTCCGGCATGCTGCTGCTCGATGTGCAGCATAAGTGCTGGTCAAAGGAAATGCTCGACATTTGCGGCGTTTCCGAATCGCAGATGCCGAAACTGTTTGAAAGCTTCGCGGTCGTGGGCACGCTCACGAAGGAAGCCGCGCAGCTGCTGGGCCTGCCCGAGAACGTTAAAGTGGTCGCCGGTGCGGGCGACAACGCCGCGGCGGCGGTCGGCACGGGCACGGTGGGAAACGGCGGCTGCAATATTTCGCTCGGTACGTCCGGCACGATCTTCATCTCGTCCGACAAGTTTGGCGTCGACCCCAACAACGCGCTTCATGCCTTTGCCCACGCCGACGGCGGCTATCACCTGATGGGCTGCATGCTGTCTGCTGCGAGCTGCAACAAGTGGCTGTGCGAAGAAATTCTGAAAACGTCCGATTTTGCGGGAGAACAGAAGGACATTACCGACGAAAAGCTCGGCGAGAACCATGTGTACTTCCTGCCGTATTTAATGGGCGAACGCAGCCCCATCAACGACACGAACGCCCGCGGTACGTTCACGGGCATGACGATGGACACGAGCCGGTCCGACATGGTGCAGGCGGTTCTCGGCCCGTGCATGTTTGTGGCAGCGGCGGAAGGCGACGGCGACATGATTAACGGCCGCGGCGACGCTTACTGCGGTATGCTGAACTGCTCCTACAATCTGGGTATGCGCCACCTGAAGGGCTACATCCCGGAATATCCCATCGGCACGGCGGATGAACTGGCGGACAAGATCGCGGAATTCATCCCGATTGCCCGCGCCATCATCGGCGTGAAGAACCTCAAGATCATCACCTTCGGCCCGCGTCCTCAGGACTTCTTCGCCTGCAATGCCCCGATTAAGGGTCTGTATGAGCTGGGCGTGGAAATCGAAGAGAACTCCGAGCTGGATCTGCTCGTCTCCTACAAGGAACATGCTGGCGACGCCCGCATCCCCGCTGTCTGCGAAGACATGGCGAAGGAAATGGGCGAGGGCAAGTATTATCCGGAGCTGTGCGAGCGCATGGCGCAGTTCGAGCTGACGCTGCTGGACTGGGCAGAGGCTCACAAGGGCGCGCGCAAGTACGTTGTCTTTGCGGACAAGTGCTGGCCGGCGTTCCCGTCCCAGTTCGGCTTTGAACCCTGCTATGTCAACTCCCGTCTGGCCTCCCGCGGCATCCCGGTTGCCTGCGAAGTGGATATCTACGGCGCACTGAGCGAATACATCGGCGCGTGCGTGACCGGCGATGCTGTCACCCTGCTGGACATCAACAACTCCGTCCCGCAGTACATCTACGACGAGGACATCAAGGGCAAGTTCGATTACAAGCTGACGGACACCTTCATGGGCTTCCACTGCGGCAACACGCCGTCCTGCAAGATGTGCGACAACCGCGCGGTCAAGTACCAGCTGATTCAGCACCGCCTGCTGGAGCCCGCCGGCAGCGATCCGGACTTCACCCGCGGCACGCTGGAAGGCGACATCGCGCCCAGCCCCATCACGTTCTACCGTTTGCAGTGCGATTCTGACGGCGTGGTGCGCTCCTACATCGCGGAGGGCGAAGTGCTGCCCGTCGCGACCCGCTCCTTCGGCGGCATCGGCGTGTTCGCCATCAACGAAA
>VOFC01005594.1_pt1 | contig 15929 bp, 30 predicted proteins | sample 5384161 | NCBI WGS metagenome assembly VOFC01 (sample SAMN12384722, study PRJNA508395) | human gut metagenome | isolation source: healthy gut B | host: Homo sapiens | reverse complement strand
CACGCAGAATCTTGCCGGAAATCGTCATAGTTTGTTACACCTCAAAAAGTAGTCGCCCGCACAAACAGGGGCCTGTCTGCGCTGCCGGGTACGGGGGGCAGCCCGCGCGCCCGGATTCAGGCGTCGATCACATCGTCCACGCAACGTCCACGCGGGCCACCTTCAGGCCCGTGGCGGTTTTTCCACCTCGTTGCGCACACGGTGGGAAATGCTCTGCACAATGCTGGGAGATGTTCAGGCCGTAGCCCACCATGATGTGCAGCTCAATGGCAAGTTTGCCGTACACCTGGGACACCCGCACGCCCTTATCGGCGCGGTTTTTGCCCAGGATCAGGCTTTTAATGCTGTCGGAGGCGCTGGAGGAGGCCATGCCCGCTACGCCGTAGCAGTGCTGGGCCGCTTCGCCCACCAGGCCCGCGAAATACTCATTGGTCAGGCTTACGCCGCCCAGAGGATTGTAATAGGTAATCATGGTAACGCTCCTTTGCTCATGAATTGCCGAAGCGAAGCCCATCCAGCGAGTAGAACACATCGCTCAAGCTGCTGGTAAAGCCCGCTGATGCCCCGGGCCGCCACCACCGTATTGCTGCGCCACAACAAAGGTACGGCATTTTCGGCGGCAAAGACGGCCTCGAAATCACCGGCGGCGCTTTTGTTGGCCCGGAACGCCCCGTAGGCCGCCGAGAGCGTTTCGCTCTGGGCCAGATGGGCGCTGGCAGCCCCGCCGGAAAAGAAGGGGCTCAAATCCATATTATTATACAACTTAATCTCGCCGATGTACAGGTCAAATTGCCCGTCGGTGATCTGCTGGCGGTAGGCGTCGAAGTCGTCCGTTTCCAGAATCTGCACCTCAATGCCCTGGCTGGCCAGCTGCTGCTGGATCAGGCTGGCGGCGTATTTTTTTATAGGTGCTGCCGGTGTACACCAGCAGCCGCAGGCTAGCGCGCTTGCCGGTGCCGTCGGCCCAGTAGCCGCTCTGCACGTCCATGGTATAGCCCAGCTGCGCAAAGAATTCGGCCACGCCGTCGGTGTTCTGGTTGGCCAGCAGCACCTGCTGGGAGTTGACGCAGGGGTAAAGCTGTTGATGGCCCCCCACGGCGGGTAGGCCCGGCCCAGATAGCTGGATTCCGCCAGCTGGCGGCGGTCCACCAGCTGGCTGACCATGGCCCGCCCGGCCCCGGTGGTGACCAGCGGGCTGTCACCGCCGGAGTTCACACCCAGAAAGATCAGGTTGTTGGTTTTGTAGTAGCTCTCCTGCCCGTAATAGCCGGTGCTGCCGGAGGCACTGTCGGACGCGGCGTAGAGGTTCAGGCTGCCCACCGAAAGGCCGCTGACCATCTCATCGTAGCTGTTCACCTCGGTGGTGTGGATCACGTCCGGCCCGTTGGAGGGAAGGGGGCACGGCTGTTCTTGACCAGGGTGCCGTCCGCCCCGTAGGTGCTAGCGGCCGGAGGCGGTGGGCTGGGTGGAGGCGACCTCCTCCGCCTTGAGCACCGGCAGGTCACACAGGTAGCCGAACAGCGAATCCGGCTGGCTCAGCGTCAGGGTCAGGCTGCTGCCGTCCACCGTGATGTTTTCCAGGTTGGCAAGGCGCGCGCTGTACATGGGGCTGGCCTTGGCCGCCCACAGGCTGGCGGCGGCATCGTCCGGGGTGATGGCGTCGCCGTCTGCAAAATAGCAGCCGCCCCGCAGGTGGATGACCACCTGATTTCCGGCGCTGTCAATGGCGTCGGCCAGGCGGTAATCCAGATCCAGGTCCGGTGTGATCTGCACAAAGCGCTCGGAACAGCAGGCCCGCGTCCTGCTCCACCAGGGTGTTGTCGCTCAGATAGGGGTTGTACCCGGCGGTGCTGCGGCCGATGGTCAGCACCCCCGCTGGCGGCGGGGGCGGCGGTGGGGGCTGCCGTGGGCTGAGCGTCGGCGGCCGCGGGGGTGCTGGACGGGGCCGCGCTGCACCCGGCCAGCAGGGCCAGGGCCAGGCAGGCCGCCAGAACCCAGCGGCTCACAGCTTGGGGCCGCGCCCGTTGCGGAAGGCCCAGGCCAGCTCGATAACGCCGGTCACAATCAGAACAATGCCGATGAGGGTAGGAATGTTCATGTGGTTTGCTCCTTATGCACTGGATGCGGCCGGGGCCGCATCAAAATTGGCAAAATATAAAATAGTATAGCATGAAAGCCCCCGGTTGAACAACAGAGCAAAGGGCGGCGAAAATGCCCGGCGGACAACAAAAACAGACGATTGGATGGGGCAATGCGGACGGTTTGGGGCAAAGAATGGGTGCGTTCACAGGTTTTTCATGAAGCGGGGCGCAAGGCGTGGTATACTGAAACCAGAACGAACGTCGGGCGGGCCTTGCCCGGAACATTGGGAGGCAACATCGTGAATCTTTTGTTTTTCCCTGACCCCCAAGCAGGATGTGGTGTTTATTTATAACGACTTCACCTGCGCCAGACGCTGGAAAAGATGGAGTACCACCGCTATTCGTCGGTGCCGGTTCTGGCGCGGGACGGAACCTATGTGGGCACCATCACCGAGGGCGATCTGCTGTGGGGCATCAAGAACATGACGGGCTGTCCATCGAAGCGGCGGAGGATGTGCCCATCACCCGGATTCCCCGCCGGCGGGATTACGAGGCGGTGCCCGTGACCACCGGGATGGAGCAGCTGGTGAACACCGCCATGAACCAGAACTTTGTGCCGGTGGTGGATGACCGGAAGAACTTCATCGGCCTTGTCCGCCGCAAGGACATCCTCCGCTACTGCTATGGCCAGGCGGAGGGGCGGCAGCAGGCAAAGGCTTTGGCCCAGCCCAAGGTGTAAACAGCCGGCCGTTTGCACAGCGCCAAAGCCCGGCCGGAAAATCCGCCGGTTTGAGCTGCATTAAAATTCAGAAGAAAGACTTCCCCAGGGAAGTCTTTCTTTTTTTGCACCTGCACTTAAAAATCCTGATTATGGGACTTAAATTATTGTATAATGCAATCATCAAGCCAATCATCAAGAGGCAAAGAAAAAGCGCCCCGCAAAAGCCACAAAAAACGCGGGGCCGGGGGCGCACAGACAGGCGGCATGGAAAGGAGCGTCAGCGTATGGATTGCATCATCAAGCAGGTAGGCGGGCACGTGGAGGTGTACAGCAGCACGGGGCGTTCCTGTTTTCGGCCGACAACACCCGCGAGGCCATGGAAGAGCTGGCGGGCTGAGGCGGCCTTTTTGCAGCTGTGCTTATCCGCACGGACAAACGATCTCTTACTCCCGGTCCAGAATGCAGGGCAGCCCTGCAATATAAAACAAAATGCGGTGGTTTTTTTTTTCTTCTTGTAAAGCAGTCGGATTTCGTGTATGATAGATACTGCCTTACGGGGGTATCGGAAAGTTTCGCGTCCGCGTATATTGACAGTGCATCAGCCCTACTGTGATTTTCTACGCTTGATTGGAAAAAGCGAATTTTGCTGCCGATGTCCCAGCCAAAGCGGCCTTGCGGGCGGAAAATCCAAAACAAGGAGAATGGAATGGAACAGACAAAAAGGATGGACAATCTGGACCTTATGAAGGCATTGGGAATTCTGATGGTGATAACCATCCATGTGCCTTTGTGGAAACCGGGAGTTCATGGAGACGGATAGCGTAGGCAGACTTGTACAATATGCATTTCTGCATTATCTCAGAGGGCGTACCCATCTTTGTTACGATCAATGGTCTCCTTTTGCTGAAAAGAAGAATATGTGCCTCAAAGCTCATGTGGAAAAATGCTGAGGCTCTTTCTGGTCCTTATCCTTTGGGGCGGCGTGTTGCCGTCGTTGGTATGCACTTGGACAATAATGTGACACATTTACCCTGAAAGATGTTCTGCGTGCTGTTTTCAATATCCAAGTAGGGGCGCAGTATACAGGGGTGCTCTGGTTTTTGCAAAACCTTCTGGCGGTATATCTTGTATCCTTTGCTGTGGTATTTGTTTAACGAGAAGTACGGCTTTTATGAATATCTGTTTGGCGTTGTCACGGCGTTTGTATTGGGGTTGCGCACCCTGGGATTCCCTGAGGGTTATTCTTCCACAAGATTTGATACAGAGATGCTGTCGCGCTGCATTGATTTTTCTGTATCGCTTGAATCCAATTGGAAACGGCTGGTATGTTTTCTATTTTATGCTTGGCGGAATTATATGGCACTATTTGATGCCATAAAATCAAACCGCGTTTTTGCTGGGCGTGCTGGGAATTTTATCATGGCCCGGCTGTCTTTGGTTTGGCATACTACATTTCGGTATCCACGGGGGCAACCTATGATCCGTCGTTTAATTACGGTTCGATTTTTATGGTGGCCTTTATCTTGGGAATGTTTGCGTTGACCATTCAATTTGAGAATCGCAATGCACTCACACGGGTTGTATGCAGCGTTGGCAAAAATACATTGGGGATGTACCTGGGGCATTATTCATTTTTTGATCTATCATTTTTGGAACGTTGAAAAAATGCAGGAGCGGATTTTGGCCTATCTCGCGGTTTGTATTGGAAGCTATGTGCTTTCGTCGTGCTGAATCCTCTTGAAAAAGATATAACGACGGTTTGAAGCAAAACTGGCAATCGGTATGACTGGTTTTGCGGATGAATGTGATCCATTTGAGCATGAGGAATAGGGTTTTCTTTTGTTAATCTGCGGTGTGTCAACGCAGCTTTAACGCCTGAGCCCCTGTTCCTCATGCTTTTTATTTCTCCCTCTCAAAGATGTCTTGCTAGCCCTATACAAAAAACTTTACACAAAGAATGCCAGAACATTGCAAACGCCCCCTTCGATGATATAATAAACCCAAATCGGCTCTTGTTCGACGGGAAAGGTCGATGATCCGACACAGACAATGTGCTGTTTTGAATCCTCGATGCAGAAAAAGGCCGGTGTTTCCCCACAGGTTCCACAATTCATCGGCGCAGGCCCGCTGCGCCCAAGCGGAAAATGGGAGTGGTTTTTTGACAATAACCGATATGATTCAACTCGCCGGAGGCGTGGCGCTGTTTTTGTATGGCATGACCATCATGGGCGCCGGCCTGGAAAAGGTGGCAGGCGGAAAGATGCAGAGCATTCTGCAGAAGCTCACATCCTCCACCATCCGGGGCATTCTTCTGGGTACCTTCATCACCGGCATCATTCAGTCCAGTGCCGGTACCATTGTCATCGTCATCGGTCTGGTCAACTCGGGCATTATGGCCCTGCCTCAGGCGGTGGGCGTCATCATGGGCGCCAACATCGGCACCACCGTCACAGGTCAGCTCATCCGACTGGCGGACATCAGCGGCGACAGCCTGCTGTTGACCATCATTCAGCCCAAGACCTTCTCGCCGGTGGTGGCGTTTGTGGGCATGATTCTGTATGTGTTCTACAAAGCACCCAAAAAGCGCAACATGGGCCAGATCATGATGGGCTTCGGCATCCTGTTCACCGGTATGTTCCAGATGGAATCCGCCGTGGCGGCCTGCGGGAATCGGAGCTGTTCGTGAACCTGTTCACCAAGCTGCAGAACCCCGTTCTGGGCCTGCTGGCCGGCCTGGCCGTTACGGTGGCCATCCAGAGTTCTTCGGCCAGCGTGGGCATTCTGCAGGCGCTGTCCAGCACCGGCGTGGTTACCTGGGGCAACGCCTTCCCCATCATTCTGGGCACCCACATCGGCACCACCTTCACCCCCGATGGTGGCGGCGGTGGGCGCGTCCAAGGGGCCAAGCGCAGCGCGGTGATCCATCTGTACTTCAACCTCATCAGTTCGGTGGTGTTTCTGGCGGGGATTTACCTCATCAAATGCACCATCGGCGTGCCCTTCTGGAATGAAATCCTGAACAAAGGGCAGCATTGCAAAACATCCACACCCTGTCCAGCGTGGTGGCCACCATCTGCTTCATCCCCTTCACCAAGGTGCTGATCTGGCTGGCGGAGCACACCGTGCGGGACAAGCCCGGCGAGGAGCAGGATCTTTCCATGCCGGTGCTGGACGAGCGCCTGCTCACCAGCCCGGCCGTGGCCATTCAGCAGGCCCAGAACGCGGTGGAGAAGATGGCGGCCCGTGCCGCCCGCAACTACGTCGCGCCGCCATGCCGCTGCTGGCCGGCTATAAAGACGATGCCGCCGCGGTGGTGAACCAGCGGGAGGATCTGATCGACCGGATGGAGGTCACCTGACCAACTACCTGATCAAGATCAGCGACCGGGAGCTGGGCGAGATGGAGAGCCACCGGGTGAACAGCCTGCTGGCCTTCGTGACCGAGGTGGGAGCGCATTGGCGACTACGCCATCAATGTGACCGAGCGCGCCGCCGAAATGCGGGACAAAGAGTTGAACTTCAGTGACCAGGCCCAGCAGGGAGCTTCAGATGCTGGGCGACGCCATCGGCGAGATCATTGACCTGACGGTGCAGGCCATGCACAACGGCGAAACGGTGACCGCCGCTCAGGTAGAGCCGCTGGAAGAAACGGTGGACACCATCTGCGAGACCCTGCGCACCCGCCACATCCAGCGTTTGAAGGAAGGCAAGTGCCAGCTGGAAAGCGGCATCATCTTCCTGGATGTGCTGACCAACCTGGAGCGCATTTCGGACCACTGCAGCAACATTGCCGCCCGCCTGCTGGGGGTGGCGAGCGACAGCGAGCTGGACCCTCATGCGCTGAAGAAGGCCATGCACAACGGCGACACCAAGGGCTACGACGATGCCCTGAACCAGTATCGCAAGAAGTATTTGCAGGTTCTGGCGGAGGGCTGAAGCCTTCACCTCAAACCAAAATGCGCAAAACCAACGGACGGCAAGCCCCCGCGGGCGGCCGCCCGTTTTTTGCTGCCCGTCCGCTTTTGTAAAGAAAAGCGGAAAATCATAGAAAATTGCAAGAATCGGGCATTTTGAACAAAACTTCAGCTTGCAAAAGTTCCTACTTTGTGCTAGACTTGCAGAAGCGCTTGGAAAAAGACGGTGCGTCCGCCGAATTGTGCCCATCGGCCGCGTTGATGGATCACGGCCGGAATGCGGGGCATAGGGCGGAGTGCACGGAGAAGGGAAAAAAGCGGGCAGGCCATGGCAGAGACGGGCCGCCCGCAACAGGAGGAAAACGAGATGGCATCGATCAGTGAGCGTCGTCAGTCCGACGATCTGTACGAGAGCATTCTGGCCCTGAAGGATCTGGAGAGCTGCAAGCGGTTCTTCAACGACCTGTGCTCACCCACCGAGCGGCGGGCCATGGAACAGCGCTTTGAGGTGGCCCGGCTGCTTCAGGCTGGCACCAGCTACATGGACATTCTGGAAAAAACCGGCGCAAGCAGCGCCACGGTCAGCCGGGTGAACCGTGCTTTGCAGTACGGCGAGGGCGAGCTGCAGGTGGTCATCCGCAGCCGCACCGAAGAGGGGCAGTAAGCCCGGCGGGGCTTTGCCCGCGGCCCTGTGAAGCAGCGCTCCGGCATGGCAGCGAGGCTTCCCCCCCTTCCTTCAGGCGGGGGCGTTGACGCGCGAGAACAAAACTCAGAAAAAAAAGGCCCGGCCCCACGCATGGTTTGCGTGGGGCCGGGCTGCGTTCGGAAATGCGGCTGGAACGTTACGACGTTCGGGGAAAAAACCGCCGCTCACATACTCTCAGGCACGGTGATCTTGAACATGCTCAGCACCGAATAAATGACGTGCTTTGCGCCCAGGCACAGAGCAATGCAGGGCCTGCTGGGCCTGCACGGCTCAGCGTCACAATGCGGCAGCTGTTGTAGAACTTATGGAACGCACCGGCAGATCGGTGACGTAGTGGTTGATGCGGGCGGGGTCATACCGCTGGGCGGACAGCACGATCTCGGCGGGGAAGGCGGCCAGCAGGCGCATCAGCTCCTGCTCGCTGGCCTCGGGGAAGGCGTAGCCGGCCCAGCCCTCGGCCCCCTGGTAGGTCACGCCCTCGCTCTCCAGCTTGCGCAGGATGCTGCAGATGCGGGCGTGGGCGTACTGCACATAGTACACGGGGTTGTCGCTGTCCTCTTTGATGGCCAGATCCAGGTCAAAGTCCATGGCGCTGGCAGCCTGCTGCTGGTTGAAGAAGAAGCGGGCGCTGTCGATGGGCACCATGTCCAGCAGGTCGGTCAGGCTGATGGCTTTGCCGCTGCGCTTGGACATACGCACGGGCTTGCCGTCCTTCATCAGGTTGACCAGCTGCATCAGCACCACGTCCAGCTTCTCGCCGTCCAGGCCGATGGCGTCCATGGCGCCCTTCATGCGGGCCACATGGCCATGATGGTCGGCACCCCAGATGTCGATGGCCTTCTCAAAGCCCGCGCACGGCCAGCTTATTGTAGTGGTAGGCAATGTCGGCGGCAAAGTAGGTAGGAATGCCGTTGGCGCGCACCAGCACCTCGTCCTTGGCCTCTTCCTCGCTGCCGTCCTCGGTCTTTTTCTTATTCACGGTGCCGTACTTGGCGGCGTACTGGGCGCTGCGGTACATGATGGCGCCGTCCTCGGCCTTGTAGCAGGCGCCGGTTTCCAGCAGCTTGTCCACCACAGCCTGCACGGCACCGCTGGCGTGCAGGGGTGCTCTCGAACCACGTCGTAGGCAATGCGGTACTTGCCCAGATCCTTCTCCATGTTGGCGATGTTGATGGGCAGGGCAAAATCAATCAGGGCCTTGCTGCGCTCGGCCTCGTCCACGTTCAGGTATTTGTCGCCGTACTGTTCGGCGAAGGCCTTGGCGCGGTCGATGATGTCTGCGCCCTGGTAGCACTCCTCGGGCAGGGGGCAGGCCTCTTCGCCCAGGAACAGCTGCAGGTAGCGCACAGCCAGGCTCTTGCCGAATTTCTGGACCTGGTTGCCCGCGTCGTTCAGGTAGAACTCACGGGTCACATCGTAACCAGCCCAGTCCAGCACGGCGGCCAGGCAGTCGCCCAGTGCGCCGCCGCGGGCATTGCCCATGTGCATGGGGCCGGTGGGGTTGGCGGAAACAAACTCCACGTTGTACTTCAGGCCCTGGCCGAAGTCGGTGCGGCCGTACTGCTCGTTCTCGCTGGCGGCGCGCACCACGTCGGTGAACCAGCTCAGGGAGGCGTACAGGTTGATGAAGCCGGGGCCGGCGATCTCCACCCGGTCAAAATTGGTGCCGGTCAACTCCGGCAGATGGGCGGTGATGGCCTCGGCAATCATGCGGGGAGCCTTGCGGAAGGCGCGGGCGCCGGCCATGGCCAGGTTGCTGGCCACGTCGCCGTTCTTCGGGTCGGCGGGGATCTCCACAATAAAGCCGGGCAGCTCGGCTTCGGGCAGGCTGCCGTCGGCCATGGCGGCCTGGGCGGCCCGGGTCAGCAGGTCGCGGGCCTGGGCCAGCAGCGCGGCGCGGGGGTTGTAATTTTCATAACTCATAGCTTTTTCGATTCCTCCGAATGGTTTTTACGCGGGGGTATGCCTTGTCTGTTTTATAAGTCCATGCAGGTGCCCAAAGGGGGCGGCACGGCCGGGTTTACCGCACCGGCGTGACCGTGACCTGCACCAGATTGCGGCTGATCAGTTCCTCGTTGCCGGAGTCCAGCACATGAGGAGAAGCGGGCGTGCCCGCCCTCGGGGCCAAGAACTCCTGCACGATCTCGTCCGCCGCCACGCCCAGGGTGATGCTGCCGTAGCCGGTTTCGTAGTGGCACAGATGGCGCGTGCCCTTCTCGATGATCAGTTGGCTGGGGGCGGGGCCGAAGCGCAGCATGGCCACCCGGCTGCCGTCCCTCGGCGATCTTCAGGGTGGTGGTGCAGCCAGCGTAGCCGGTGGCCTCGGTTTCTTTGTAGGTGATGTAGTAGCTGCTGCCCTTGCGCACAAAGCTGCCGCGGGTCATCAGCTCAATGGGGTCGGCCGGAGCCTGGCCATCCTGCTCCATGCTGCCCCGGATCTTGATAAGATATTCCTCGTTCATGTCGTTTACTATGCCTTTGCTTAGTATTTTTCAATGGGAACCTGCTCCACCGGACCGCCTGCATACTGCCCCAGGAACAGCTGGGCCGCGGCCTGGAAGCTCTCGGCGGTGTCGCTCACATAGAACTCCGCCTTGCCGCCCTCGGTGCGGCTGCTGGTCAGCTCCAGCGCCTCCAGCGCGTCCTGCACGGCCAGAGCGGTCTCCTTGCCGGGGTCGATGAGGGTCACGCCGGGGCCCATCACCTTGGCGATGATGGGGGCCAGCAGGGGGTAGTGGGTGCAGCCCATGATGAGGGTGTCCACGTGCGCGGCCTTCACCCGGTCCAGATACTGGTGGGCCACCAGCGTGGTCACCTCATTGTCCGGCTCCACATAGCCGTTCTCCACCAGAGGCACGAACAGCGGGCAGGCCTGGGCGGTGATCTCCACGCCGGGAACCAGCTCCTCCAGCACGCCGGCATAGCTGCCGCTGCGCACGGTGGCCGGGGTGCCGATGACGCCGATGCGCCCGGTGTGGGTGGCGGCAGCCGCCGCCCGGGCCGCGGCCCCCACCACGCCCGCAAAGGGCACCGGCAGGCGGCAGGCCTCGGCGCTGGGGGAAGGTGCTGCTCACGGTGCCGCAGGCGGCCATGAAAACTTGACCTTTTTGGAGAGCAGCAGGAAGGCAATGTCCTGCCGGGTATACTGGCAGATGGTCTCCTTGCTGCGGGTGCCGTAGGGCACGCGGCCGGTGTCGCCGAAATAGATGATGTCCTCGCCGGGCAGAATGCGCCGCAGCTCTCGTACCGCAGTCAGGCCGCCCAGGCCGGAATCGAATACGCCGATGGGACGGTTATCCATGGTAAAGGCCCCTTTCGCTCCATGGCCAGCTTTACCAGACGCAGGCAGAGGGTGGGCAGATCCAGGCCCGCCGACTCCATCAGTTTGGGATACATGCTGATGGCGGTGAAGCCGGGCAGGGTGTTCAGCTCGTTGCACAGCACCCGGCCGGTGCCCTTCTCCACAAAGAAGTCACAGCGGGACAGGCCCTGGCAGCCCAGCGCACGGTAAGGCCTCGGCGTTGCGGCGCACCTCTTCCAGCTTCTCATCACTCAGATTGGCGGGAATGAGGGTGCGGCTCACGCCGTTCTTGTACTTGTCATCGTAGGTGTAAAACTCGGCGCCGGCCAGAATTTCGCCGGGCCGGGTGCTCAGCAGCTCATCGTTGCCCAGAACGGCGCACTCCACCTCCTGGCCCTCCACAAAGCGCTCGAACACCACCTTGTCGTCCTCATGCAGGGCGACTTCCATGGCATGGATCAGCTCTTCCTTATTGGCGGCCTTGCTGATGCCCACGCTGGAACCGGCGTTGGCGGGCTTGACGAACACGGGCCAGCCCAGCTTGCCGCTCACCCGGTCGGCCAGGGCGGCGGGGTCCGCCTGGCACTCCCGCCGGCTGGCCCAGGTCCACTCACAGCGGGGCACACCGGCGGCATCCAGCAGGGCGTTGGCCACGGCTTTGTCCATGCACACGGCGCTGGAGAGCACGCCGCAGCCCACATAGGGCAGCCCGGCCAGCTCGAACAGGCCCTGAATGGTGCCGTCCTCGCCGTTGCGGCCGTGCATGGCAGGAACCGCCGCATCCAGGGGGATGAAGCGGGGCGTTTCCCCCAGCAGCCACAGTCCCTTCTTGCTGCGGCTGGTGCTCAGCACGCAGGGCACACAGGCGGGGTCCTGCTCCCAGCTGCCATCGGCCATGGCTTCGGCGCTGCCGGGGAAGTAGTACCAGTCGCCCTGTTTGGTGATGCCCACTGCCGTTACCTGGCAGCCGGCCTGCTCTAATCCGCTTCGCACGGTGGAGGCGCTGACGCAGCTGACCTCGTGCTCACTGGAAACGCCGCCGAAGAACACGGCGACCTTCAATTGATGTTCCATTGTTGTTCACAACCCTCTCTGTGGGCAGGGCGCGGGGCCGGGTTTGCCCGCCGCCGCGCCGTTTGCCTATAAGTATTCCTATGATAGCACAAAAAGAATGGAATTTCCATCGGCAGGGCGGTGGGAATTTTGCGGGAGAAAACGGGAGTTTTCTATATAATGTGTATAAGGAGCCAGGCGGGAAAGCGGAATGCCGCGATGCCGCGGAAACAAAGCCTTCCCCTCGAGGGGAAGGTGCCGAACGAAGCGAGGCGGATGAGGCGGAGCGGGGGCAAAGCCGGCCCATCTACGCGAAAATTCCCGGAGAAAAATCGCGATTTTACTTGACGGCGCGAATGCGGTGTGGTAATATGATAACACCTCTTTTGCGGGGTTTATTTTTTGTGCCCACTTCCGGCACGGCCCGCAACTCCGAGGAGGCTAAATAACCGTTAAAATGGAGGTGCCGAAGAATGAGAGTGAAGATCACCCTTGCCTGCACGGAGTGCAAGCAGCGCAACTACAACAACATGAAGAACAAGAAGAACAGCCCCGACCGGCTGGAGATGAAGAAGTATTGCCGTTTCTGCAAGAAGCATACCGTTCATCGCGAGACGAAGTAAGGAAGGGCAGACGCAATGGCTGAGAAAACTGGTAAAAAGCCCGGTAAGATCAAGGCCTTCTTCAGCGGCATCGCGAAGTATTTCCGCGATACCCGCAGCGAAATGAAAAAGGTCGTCTGGCCCAGCCGCAAGCAGGTCATCAACAACACCATTGTGGTGTGCGTTGTGGTGCTCATCAGCGCGCTGGTCGTTCTGCTGCTGGACTTTGTGTTCGGCCTGGGCATGGATCTGCTGCTGACCGCGGGCGCATAAGCGCCCTGGACCGATAACGGAGGGTAACAAGATGGAAGATCAGGCGACACGGGCCTACTGGTATGCGGTGCATACCTATTCCGGCTACGAGAATAAGGTGGCGAAGACCTGGAGACCATGGCCCAGAACCGCCGTATGACCGATCTGATCCAGGAGGTCAAGGTGCCCACCGAAATGGTGCCCGAGATCAAGGACGGCAAGGAAAAAAACTGGTGGAGCGCAAAATCTTCCCCGGCTATGTGCTGGTGAAGATGGTGATGACCACCGACACCTGGTATGTGGTGCGCAACGTGCGCGCGGCTGCACCGGGTTCGTGGGCCCTGCCGTGAAGATCCTCTGCCCCTGACCCAGGAAGAGGTGGACAAGCTGGGTGTGGAAGCACCGGTGGAATCGCCGAGCTGACCCTGATTACAAAGAAGGCGACAGCGTAGAGCTGCTGGCCGGTGTGATGAAGGGTTTTGCTGGCCAGGTGGCCAGCATCGATCTGGCCGCCAAGAAAGTGAAGGTGCTCATCTCCTTCGCCGGCCGCCAGACTCCCGCCGAGCTGGATCTGGATCAGGTCAAGCCGGTTTAAGACCCCTTCGCAAGCAAACATCCGGTAAAACCCGCAGGGCGGTTTTTTTTATAGATAGGCTGTGCAGCCGCTCAGCTCGTGGGGAACCATCCGGCCGGGATGGCCCGCTATCATTACCACATATTTGGAGGTGCAGAAACATGGCTCAGAAAGTAGTAGGCTATATCAAGCTGCAGATCCCTGCCGGCAAGGCGACCCGGCTCCCCCCGTTGGCCCCCGCTCTGGCCAGCATGGCGTGAACATCATGCAGTTCACCAAGGAATTTCAACGAGCGCACCCAGAAGGATATGGGCTATATCATTCCCGTGGTCATCACTGTGTATGCTGACCACTCCTTTACCTTCATCACCAAGACTCCTCCGGCCCCTGTGCTGATCAAGAAGGCCTGTGGCATCGAGAGCGGTTCCGGCGTGCCCAACAAGACCAAGGTGGCCACCATCACCCGCGCTCAGCTGGAAGAGATCGCCAAAACCAAGATGGCCGACCTGAACGCCGGCAGCCTGGAAACCGCCGTCAGCATGATCGCGGGTACCTGCCGCAGCATGGGCGTGACCGTGGCCGACTGAGTTACGGCTTCATCGTGGGAGGAACACAATCCGATTTAACCACTACAGGAGGATATAGGAATGAATACACGGCAAACATTATGTCGACAGCGCCAAGCTGGTCGACCGTACAAAACTGTACGACACCGAAGAGGCCCTGGCGCTGTGCTGCCAGACCGCCAAGGCGAAGTTCGACGAAACGGTCGAGCTGCATGTGCGCTTGGGCGTTGACAGCCGTCACGCTGACCAGCAGGTGCGCGGCGCCGTCGTGCTGCCCCACGGCACCGGCAAGAACGTCCGCGTGATCGCCATCTGCAAGGGCGACGCTGCCAAGGCTGCTGAGGCTGCCGGCGCAATGATGGTGGGCGACGCCGATCTGGTCGCCAAGATCCAGAACGAAGGCTTCATCGACTTCGACGTTCTGGTTACCACTCCCGACATGATGGGCCAGGTTGGCCGTCTGGGTAAGATTCTGGGCCCCCGCGGCCTGATGCCCAACCCCAAGGCCGGCACCGTTACCCCTGACATCGGCCGCGCTGTGACAGAGGCCAAGGCCGGTAAGATTGAATACCGCCTGGACAAGCAGAACATCATCCATGTTCCCGTGGGCAAGGCCAGCTTCGGCCCCGAGAAGCTCAGCGAGAACATGAAGGCTGTGATGGGCGCCATCGTGAAGGCGAAGCCCGCCGCTGCCAAGGGCCAGTATATCAAGAGCGTGACCGTGGCCACCACCATGGGCCCCGGCGTGAAGGTGAACGGCAACAAGTTCGGCGCCTAAGCGAAAAAAGTTCTTGACAAAGCCGCACGTTTGCGGTAAAATATATTTGCTGTTTTTGAGACAGCCAGCAGGTGCCCCGAGCGTAAAGGACGTTAGTCCTGCCTGCCGAAAACGTGCGCTTTGTGAATTAAGCCTTTCAAAGGTTTTCAAGCCTCCTTTCTCGCTGCGCGGGAAGGAGGCTTTGCGCCGAAATGGGGCAACGCAATGTTGAAACGAGGTGAAACCAAATGCCCAGTGCAAAGATTCTGAGTGAGAAGCAGGCCTTCGTGGCTGCTCTGAAGGAGAAGATGGACGGCGCCGCCCAGCGTGGTTGTCGTCAGCTACAAGGGGGGCATCAACGTGGCCGAACGACACCAAGCTTCGCAAGGGAGCTGCGTGAAACCGGCGTGGAATACGCCGTGGTGAAAAACACACCATGCTGAGCCTGGCTGTGAAGGGACCTCTCTGGAGGCCCTGAGCGAGTCCTTCAAGGGCGATACCGCCATCGCCATCTCTAAGGAAGATCCCATCGCCGCCGCCCGTATCCTGAACACCTACGCGGAGCAGGATAAGAGCAAGCAGTTCGCCCTGAAGGCCGGTACTGTGAACGGCGACGTGATGAACTCCGACGAGATCAAGGCCATTGCCAAGCTGCCCGGTCTGGAAGGCATGCTGTCCATGTTCGCTGGCGCCCTTACCGGCACCCTCAGCGGCCTGGCTGTTGCTATGCAGGCTTATGTGGACAAGCAGGAAGAGCCCGCTGCCTAAGCACCGACTTTTTTCCCCGGCGGCCTGAGCCGCCAAACAACAATTCAAAAATTTTACCGACATTGGAGGGTATTTACCATGGCTTCTGAGAAGATCACTGCTATCATCGATTCCATCAAAAAGAGCTGTCCATCCTGGAGCTGAAGGAACTGATCGACACCTACTGCGATATCCCTATCACAACGGCCAGAGTGAGCCCTTCGTGGGCCGGGTCATTGCCAAGTGGGACCGCAGCAGCTTTTTCTTGCCACCAAAATGCCGCTGTGGAGCTGCAAAAATCTGGACGATGCCAAGCGCATTTTTGAAGAACAGTTCCAGCGGCTGGGCGTTGACTATATCGACTTCTATCTGCTGCACTCCCTGCACAGAGCACGGTACGAAAAGGCAAAAGCCATGGGCCTTGTGGACTGGCTGTGGCAGCAGAAGGCCGCAGGACGCATCCGGAACTTTGGATTTTCCTGTCATGACAACTCTGCCGGGTTTGAGTACATTCTGCGCGACCAGCCGTGGGATTTCTGCCAGCTGCAATACAATTATCTGGACCGGGACGACCGTGCCGAGGAGATCTCCGGTGACCGGGGGCTATCAGCTGACCGAAGAATGCGGCGTGCCTCTTATCATCATGGAGCCCATCA
>VOFC01003397.1_pt1 | contig 15939 bp, 31 predicted proteins | sample 5384161 | NCBI WGS metagenome assembly VOFC01 (sample SAMN12384722, study PRJNA508395) | human gut metagenome | isolation source: healthy gut B | host: Homo sapiens | reverse complement strand
GTTGTCGTACACGGTCTTCACTCGCTGGAAGATGACCGGTCGAGATAGATGTCGTTGGAGTACTCCACCAGCTTGGGCTGTAGCCGTTCGGCTATCGCATCCATTTCATCGGGAAGTTTCGGCGCTCTGAGGGCGAAAAAGATGGTGGCGACGGAGTTGAGACGGTTTCCGCTGCGCTCCAGTGCGACGATGGTGTTGTCGAACGTGGAGGTTCGGGATTTCGCTATCGCTCGATGTCGGCCCGTGCTTCGGCCGTGGCTACGTCGAAGCGCGGGTTCGTAATGTTCCGTTTTGATTTTGTCGAATTGCGGTGCGCCGTAGGGCGTTGCCGGCGTCGTCAGGAGCGGGTTCTCTTCCGAGGAGCCGCCCTGCTGACATGCTGTCGCAGCCAATGTCATGATGGTGAGTGGGATGATGATTGTTTTTTCATTGGTATTGTTGAATGGTTTCTTTCGTGTCCGGGCGGACTCCTCGGGGGCGGGAGCACGCATGCGTTCGGTCTGCCTTTCCTATTCGCCCCAGTCGAGGTTGTCGAGATAGGAGCTGTGCTTGTCGTATTTGAGGTCCTGCAGGGCGGCGGCCTTCACGCTGATGTTGAACTGCCAGCTTTTACGCGCTCCGGTCGGTACCCACGAAAAAACTCATCTGCCAGCAGTGCACGTCGCGCGTGAGGGTGAAGACGCCGGTGGTCAGCTTGCCTGTTTCGAAGTCGAAGCCTCCCGTGAGCGTAATGCCCCATTTGGGCGTCAGGTTCACGCTTCCGCTGTAACTCAAGGTCTGTACGATGTTCTTCCGGGCGAGCTGGTTGGAGTAGCTGATGCTGTAATTGAACGTCAGGTTCCACGGGATGGAGAAATCGTAGTAGGTGGCGCTCATCATCTGCCGCCTCAGCAGCGGGTCTATCGGGTTGTCCGGGTCGAAGTAGAAGGGGTTGAGCAGGTCGGCCTGCGTATTGATGCTGTTGTTGATGGCCGGCTGGCCCGTCTGGTTGGACTGGCCGGAATTGAACGTGTAGCCTATCGAGGTGGAGGCGTTCGTGATGCGCCCCCGAGGCCCTTGCCGTTGGCTATCATGAGTTTGTTGATTCGGGTGAGCTGTCCGTTCGCACCGATGCCGATATCGTACGGGTCGAGTGTGGCCGAGATGTTGATACCGAAGTTCTTGAGGCCCGGAATGGTCATGCGCAGACTGAGCGGGATGGTGGAGAGCTTCATGGAGTCGGCCAGAAAGTTGTAGGAGCCGCTGAAAGAGAAGGTGTCGATAATCTTCACCTTCTTCATGCCGGAGGTATCCCGCTTGCTCGCCAGCTTGGCTTCGAGCGTCTGGGCGACGCTGAAGCGTGAGTGAGGCGGCATGGCTGCTGCGGCTCGGCACGCTGTAGGCGTTGCCCGAATAGGGGAGTAGTAGTCTATCTTGCCGTCTTCGGAGGTCTGGTAGGGTTCCCAATAACCGTATGTGGGAGAGCCGAAATTCGGTGTATAACGGAAGCCTATCGTCGGCGTTATCGTGTGACGGAGCATCTTCAGCGGGAACTTCTCGTACCGCGTGAAATCGTAGGTCCTGTACACCTTGGTGTTGGCCGACACGTTGAAGTTGTAGTCATTCAGATGGTGGAATCCGTAGGTCGTGTCCCTGCGCAGGTGATTTTCCGCGTCGGGGTCGTAGGCTTGGGTCACCTCTCTGAAGAGCCATACGGCATTGTAGTTGAAGCTCGGCGATACGTTGATGTAGTTGAACAAAGTTGAACGACGTCGATACGGGAATCTTGTGCTGGATGCCGTTCACCATCTTGTCGAAGATGTCGGGCGAAAGCAGTTCGTCCTCCTTGGCCTTGACCGAGTTGGTGAGGCTACCGGTATAGAGACCGAAATCTTCTACCACCGTTGTTTGCCTACGGCATTTTTTCGCCGGAAGGGAAAGACTCTGACATGTTGAACGTAGCGCTCGGCAGGGTGAGCTGCATGGTGGAGTCGCGGGAGTTTACCGAGGCGCGCATACTGATTTGCAGGAGAGGGGGTACCCGCCCAGCTCTTGCCGTAGGGAGATGGACGATTCGGTGGTGGTGCTGACGTGTCGTTCAGCGATGTGGGAGGCGTACTGCCGGAAGCCGCTGGTGGCGAAGTTCACCGAGGCGGAAAAGGTCGAGCCGGGATTGAACTTTGGGGTCCTGCTGGTGGGTCCACTGCAACTGGAAACTCGGCGAGTTTACGTAGTTGGCATCGCCCGGTTCGCCGATGACGGTCTTGGCGTAACGGCCGGATATCCGGCCGCTGTATTTGTATCGCTGTACGTATCGGCTCTCGGCGGAGCTCCCACGAACCGTAAGTGTAGATGCTGCCCAGCAGCGTCAGGGTCCATGTGTTCACTCGCTGCCCAATAGTAACCGCCGTCGCGCAGGAAGAATCCGCGGGTGGTCTCCCTCGCCGTAGCTCGGGATGATGATACCGGAACTGCGCCCCTGCGTGAGGGGAAAAAGCGCTTCGGGAACGGCAATGGGCAGCGGTACGTCCTCCCCATGACGAGGTGGGCCGGACCGATGATGACTTTCTTCTGCGGGATGACGCTTCGCCTTGGTGAGACCGAGGTAAGAAGTGCGGATGGTCGGTCTGGTCGCAGGTCGTTATGTTGCCGGAGCTGATGTTGATGGAGTTGTCCGGCATCTTCTTCACGTCGTCGCCCAGCAGAAAGCGCTTCGCCCCACTGCGTCGCCACGCCCTTTGATTTTCGCCTTGCCCGATTTGAAGTTGTAGAGGATGGTGTCCATCGTAAATGTGGAGCCGCCCTCCACGAATACGGGCCGTGTCCTGTTGCCGAGGTGTCGCTGACGCCGGTGGCATACATCTGTTTGGTATCCAGTTCTACGCGCATGAAATCGGCCTGCATGTTCATGTTGCCGTAAGTCACGTCGCCGCTGTTATAGATGTAAACGAGCTTCTTTTCGGACGGTACACGAGCGAGTCCTTGTTCTTGCCGCTTATCACGTCGTCGAGAAAATTGTTGACCCGTACCGAGGTGCCGGGGCCGTGTCCTGCGGTCCGCGCTTCGGGCAGGATGTAGTCCGGGAAGAGGACCATGGAGTCGAGGGCGGTGTAGTTCTCCGGCAACGGCTGTTGGCGTACCGTCCCGAGCTGGCGGAGAGTTTTGCGCAGTCGGCCGTACCGAATTCTCCGTTTCGGTATCCTGCCTTGCCGGCGGCGGCACCGAGAAGAGGAGGCATCGCCCTGCGGCGGAAGCGCTGCGGGGGAGGGATGGAGTCGGGAAGCGAATCGCGGAGGGTTCCGAGGATGCCGAAATGCGGTGCATGCGAACCGCTGCGCAGTCCTGCACCGAACACCATCTGTATTGCCAGCGACGCGGCCAGCAGCGCGGCGACATATTTTAACGCCTGTTTGACCAAATTCCGTTAAAAATGGTTAACTTGCCGACAAAGTCGGCAAAAAACGCTTTCACGGGAACCTTCCGGGGCGGGTTTTTTCGCCAACAAAAATAGGTAAAAAAGCAGTTTATCGCATCCGCAATAAAGTGCGGAGGGATTACGGCAGCAAAAAATACGGAAAGCATGAAGGGGTTACGCCCCTGCAATTTTCTACTCATAACGGCAGCCTCCTCTTTATGTTGTTGTACCCTTTGGGAATCGGGTGCACAAAACGCGCAGCCTGCCGAGGCAAGGGAAGGTGTGCAAGGTGGTGCTCGACCAGGGGGCATGGAAGGACCCCGGATGCGTGTACAGAAACTATTACGAGGATGTGACCCTCGGCATAGCCAAGAAGCTGGGAGAGCTTATTCGGAAAAACTATCCGGACGTGGAGGGTTATCTATACGCGTTCCACCGATAAGTATGTGGAACTTGCCGAGAGGGGAAAAATCGCCAACCGGGCCAATGCCGACCTTCATCTCCATCCATATCAATGCGGCGACGAATCAGAATGCGCGGGGAACCTCCCCACCCATGTCATGGGTATGGACAAGGACGGCAAGAACACGGAGGTGGCTATGCGCGAGAACGACATCATCATCTACGAGGACGACTATACGACCAAGTACGAGGGGGTACAATCCGACCCGGCGAGTTATATCATGTTCTCCCTGATGCAGTACGCCTACAAGGACCAGAGCATGATGTTCGCCGAAATCATCCAGAAACATTTCAAGGCCGACTTGCCCATGCCCGACCGGGGACGACCCAGAGCCTTTCCTCGTGCTCTGGCGTACCTCCATGCCCAGCGTGCTGACCGAGGTGGGTTTCCTTTCCAATCAGACCGACCGCAGCTATGTCACTTCCGGCAAGGGGCAGAGCGAGGCGGCGCGGGCGTTCAACGCTTTCAGCGAATATAAGAGCAAGGTGGAGGGCAGGCCAATGTCGTCATGCTGCGCGAGGCCGAGACGGAGCCCGTCCGGGGAAAGGGGCGGCAGGACTCCGCACCGAGGGTGGACAAGGGGGAACCGGACACCCGTCTCGTCGGGCAGGAACCTTACGACGGTGTACTTTATTATGTGCAGATAGGGTTTCTTGGAAGTAGAAAACCGCTGAATGACAGGGTATTCAAATCGTACCGTAACCGGGTGACGGAGAAGAGAACCCGGACGCGGATACCGTTACCTCGTGGGCGGGGTGCGGGATTACGATGCCATCGTGAAGATACAGTCCGAGGCCCGGAAGGAGTTTCCCCGACGCTTTCGTCGGGCCATGAGGGCGATAAACGGATGGGATGTAAAGACCGCACGGCGTAAAAACGGGACAATAGGATGTCGCCCCGTACGTTCAGGTGACGGAGAGGGGCGCCCGCCGGGCGTGTGTTTAAATAAGTTTACGGTTATAAGATGAGAAAAGAGTTAAGATAGGGAATATTCACGTGGCCATACTCGCGTTGCTCTATTGGGGATAAACTTTCTGGAAGGGGAGGGATTTGTTCAACCGGAACATGACGTACTACGCCTATTACGACAATGTGAGCGGCATTCAGATGTCTTCGCCCATCATCGTGCAGGGCATTCGTGTCGGTGCGGTCACGGGCATCAAATTCCGTCCCGACCTGAACAATACCGTGGAGGAAGTTCGACGTGAAGTCGGCTTACCGCGTACCGGACAATTCGGTCGTCCGCCTCTTTACCAACGGTATCATGGGAAAGGCCTCGAAATCGAGTTGGGCGATTCGCCCAATGCGCTCCCGACAGTGCGACCATACGGTCGGGAGAGCAGAAACAACTTTCTGGAGCTGGCCGGTTCCGAGCTCGACTATTTCAAACAGAAGCTCGACCAGCTCATCAGTTCCCTCGACGCTTGCTGACGAAGGCCTCAACTCGATACTCGTCGATAACAGCGGTTCGATAGCGGGTACGCTCGAAGGTCTGCGCAGGGGCAGCAGGCTTTCGGCGCCAAGGGCGGAGATAAGGAGCATCATCGACGACCTCAATGAGGTCACAGGGCGTTGGCGGCCAATTCGGAACGGATTGACAATACCATGGCCAATATCGAAAACGTCAGCGGGCGCTTGCCGAAGCCGACCTGTCGCAGAACAGCGGTCGCTAAGCTGAACTGGTGCGATAGACGAATTGACCGCTACCCTGGCGGCGGTCAATTCTACGGAGGCAGCATCGGTCTGCTGATGAACGACCGGGCGCTGTACGATTCGCTCGCCGAGGCGAGCGAAAACCTCTCCTCGCTGCTCGAAGACGCTTCAGAACAATCCGAAACGTTACGTGCATTTCTCCCTGTTCGGGGCGGCAAGAACAAATAGCGCCGCCTGCCGGGGCCGTGGAACTGCGCCGTTCCTGTTCCTTTCCGGACGGGGGTGCGGTGGGGAGTGTACACCGTGTCTGCGGCGAGGCGCTGCACTGCGGGTCTGTCGTCGTTCGGGCGGCCGTGGATAGAAGATAATGGATGATAAATATGGTATATCCGTCAGATTACGAGAACAAAACCGGTTTCGACCGCACCGCAAGGCCCCGTGCGCAACAAGTGCGACCGATGGCGGTCGTGCCCCTGCTCGACGGCGAAGGGTTTTCGGCGTCGGCCGGAGAGATAGCGCACCGGCTGTCGCTTTGCAGCGAACTGCAGGGAGATATTGATGCTGGAGTCCCTTTCCGCTGCAGGAGTACACCCGACGCATAGGTCCTGTCGCCCGGAAAATAGAGGTCGCATGCACTTTCTGGATATCGAGGATATGATAGCCCTGCGAGGTGGGACTCGGTGCGGTGAACGAAATAACGTATTCCTCGCGGCGAAAGAGGAGGGGCGCTATCCGGTACTGCGCGGTCTTGCGCAGGGGTCGAAAAGCTTTCCGGAGATAACCGTTCATATCGATACCATCCTCGACCGTTACGGCAAGATAAAGGACAGCGCTTCGCCGGAACTGTACACCATCCGCCGTACCATCCGTGACCGGGAGGGGCAGGTGTCGAAGCGGGTTGCAGGCCATTCTTTCCAAGGCGCAAAGGACGGCTATGCCGATGCCGATGCCGCCGTATCGATACGCGCGACGGTCGGGCCGTCATTCCTGTGTCGGCAGCCAACAAACGGAAAATCAACGGTTTCATACACGATGAATCGGCCACGGGCAAGACCTTTTATATCGAACCGGTAGAGATAGTCGAGATGAACAACGAACTGGAAGGAGCTGGAGTATGCCGAACGCCGCGAAGTGGTGCGGATACTGACGGCGTTTACCGACCGTATCCGGCCCGATGCGCCGGGTATCGCCCGGGCCGGGGAGTACCTCGCCTGCATGGACATGATACGTGCAGAAGGCCCGCTGGGCTGCGGAGAACGAATGCGTGAAGCCGGTTCTTTCAGAAGAGAGGGAACGCTGTGGCTGCGCTCGGCACGCCATCCGCTGCTGCGGCAGACGCTGGCGCGCGCGAGGGGAAACAGGTGGTACCCCTCGACCTGAAGCTTCTCGACCGCGGACGCCGCATGCTCGTCATTTCGGTCCTAATGCCGGAGGCAAGTCGGTATGTCTAAGACCAGTGGGGTTGCTGCAATACATGTTCAGTGCGGTTTTTCCGGTGCCTGTACTCGAAAATTCCCGAATTTCCGGTATTCGACGGCATATTCATCGACATCGGTGACGAACAGTCCATCGACAACGACCTGAGTACCTACTCTTCGCATCTGCTCAACATGAAGCATATGCTGGCCGGGGCAGGCTCCGTCGCTCGTCCTTATCGACGAATTCGGTTCGGGTACGGAGCCGGTGATAGGCGGGGCGATAGCCGAAGCGATTCTCGAACGTTTCGTGGAGACGGGGAACCTATGGTGTCATCACCACCCACGCCAATATCAAGTATTTCGCCGGCGGCAGCCATGAAGGGGTGGAAAACGGAGCGATGATGTTCGACGTACAGAACATCCGTCCGCTGTTCCGTCTGCAGATGGGAGAGCCGGGAAGTTCGTTCGCCGTGGAGATAGCCCGCAAGATAGGGCTGCCGGCGCAGATAATCGATGCGGCTTCCCGAAAAGGCCGGCAGCGACCACATCAATCTGGAAAAGCAGTTGCTGACATTGCCCGCGACCGGCGCTACTGGGAACAGAAACGCGACCGGATACGCATCACGGACCGAAGGTGGAGGAACTGGAACAGACCCTATGCACGTCAGCTTGCCGATATCAAGCAGGAGCGGAACCGTATCCTGCATGAAGCCCGGAGGAGGCCCGTGCCCTCGTTGCCGAGGCCAACAAGCAGATTGAGAATACTATCCGTGTGATAAGGGAATCCCAGGCGGAGAAGAAGGAGATGACGCGCTTCGCCCGCCGTGAGCTCGACGAGTTCCGGGCGGGAGGTCGAGGAACGTGCGGTGACACCGGAGGAGCAGGCTCGCATAGACCGCGAAATGGAGAAGGTGGAACGTCGCCAGCAAACAGCGCCGCGAACGCAAAGGCCCGGCAGGGTGAGGTGACCCGGGAGCCGGCTGCGGAACCGGAGACGCTCCAGAAGTAAAAGTGGGCGGGAAGGTGCGCATCAAGGGCCAGGAGGGTGCCGGCGAGGTGACGGAAATCAAGGGGAAAAAAAGGCGACGGTGGCTTTCGGACGGTTATTGACTACGGTGGCGCTCGACCGGTTGGAGGCCATCTCAATTCGGGTATAAGCGGCAGGTGAGGCCGGAGCAGGCACGTACGGTGGTCAGTGTGGATATCGCGTCGCGCCGCCTCAATTTCAAGGACAACATCGACGTGCGGGGTATGCGTGCCGCCGAGGCGCTCGAACGGGTGGAGGATTTCATCGACGATGCCCTGATGGTGGGGGTGGCGGAGGTGAGCATCCTGCACGGCAAGGGTACCGGGGCGCTCAAGGAGGAGATACGGCGTTATCTGCGCAGCGTGAGCGAGGTGGCTTCCGCTACGGACGACCATGCCGACCGCGGAGGCGCGGGTATTACGGTGGTGCGGTTCCGGCAGTAGTCCCCGTGCGGGCGAAATAAAATAGCGCAGCAGGGGATAAGGCGCGTCAAAAAGTGCTATTTTAGCGGCATCCGCGCAAGACGGGTCGCGGCGCACTTTCTCCCTGTCGGCAGTTGCCGCCGTGCGTGCGGATGTGGCGGGGGCGGATGCGGTTTTCCGGTGCGAAAATTGTACGGAAAAAATTTTTGGCAGCGGTTTCGGTCCGGGAAGTAGAAAAGAATAATGTAAGTGATGGAGTATTCTGTAAGCAGAGATAGCCGCGATATGCGGAGGCACGTTCTGCGGCGAGGATGTCACCGTCCGCAGCGTGATGGCCGACAGCCGTCGGAGTGTTGCCGGGGATGGAGCCGCGCTCTTCGTGGCGATACGGGGCCACAACCACGACGGCCATGACCACATCGGCGAACTGTACCGCCGGGGAGTGCGCGGTTTCATGGTGGAGCGCGAGGTGGACGCTTCGGCCTGGCCGGGTGCAGGATTCGTGCGTGTGAACAAGTCGCTGGCCGGACTGCAGGCCCCGGCGGCTCATTACAGACTGTCGTTCAGCGGAACGGTAGTCGGTATCACCGGTTCCAGCGGGAAGACCACCGTGAAGGAGTGGATAGCGCAGGCCGCCCCGGAGGGAGTGTCGCTTTTCCGCAGTCCGCGCAGCTACAATTCCCAGCTCGGCGTGCCGCTTTCGATATTGATGATGACCGGAAACGAGGACATCGCTCTCATCGAGGCGGGCATATCGCGTCCGGGAGAGATGGACCGGCTGGCGGCCATTATCCGGCCCGACGTAGGGGTGTTTACCCATCTCGGTCCGGAGCACGGCGAAATTTCCAGTCCGACCGTCAGAAGATGCGGGAGAAGGCTCAGCTTTTTCGCGACATGCCGCAGCATCGTCTACTGCGGCGGCGAGCCGCTGATAGAGGAGGCACTGCGGGCGAAAGCACCCGAAGCGGAGCTGCGCGATGCCCTGCCTTACGAATGTCTGCTTCCCGAGGAGGGGAAGACAGGGGTGGCCCGCCGCAACAAGGCGCTCGTGACCGCTTTTTACGATGCGGTGGGGGTGCCGCCCGCGACAGTCGTTCCGAAGCTTTCCGAACTGCAGCCCGTGGCCGTGCGGCTCGGCATGCGGGAGGGAATCGCCGGTTCCATCATCGTGACAGACATGAACAATACCGACGCCAATTCGCTGCCGATGGCGCTCGACTATTTGACCGGGTGGCCGGCAGCCGCGAGAAATACTTATCATGTCGGACATTCCGCTCAGCCCCATGCCCGACTGGGAACTTTACGGCAAAGTGGGCGCCATGGTCAGGAGTGCCGGTATCGGACGGTTTGTCGGCGTCGGCGAACGTATCTCGGCGTGCCGCGACGCGTTCGGTGCGGGGGGGAGCGAGTTCTACCGCACGGCGGGAGGAGTTTATCCGTCACTGTACGCGCAGGACAGCATAGCGGGCCGGGCCATCCTGCTGCGCAGCAACTCCGACACGGGGTCATCCGCATCCTGCATCAACTCGACCGCCGCAGCCATACGACTGTGCTGGAGGTGGACCTCGACGCCATGAGGCACAACCTCAATCACTACCGTGCGCTGGTGGGCGACGGGGTGAAGATGATGGCCATGGTGAAAGCGTCGTGTTACGGCAGCGGAAATTTCGAAGTGGCGGACATGCTCGACAAACAGGGGGTGAACTACCTTGCGGTGGCTTTTCGCCGACAGGGGTGACGCTGCGTGAAGAATATCGCCATGCCGATAGTGGTGCTGAATGCCGATTCGGACAGTTTTGCGCTGATGGTAGCCAACCGTCTCGAACCGGAGATATACAATTTCCGGTCGCTGGAGCGTTTTCATCGCGGCCGTGCGGGATGCCGGGAGACCTCTGGCCCGTACACATCAAGATAGACACCGGGATGCACCGCCCGGATTCCGGATGGAGGATATGCCAGAGCTGGCCGCCCTTCTGCGGCGCGAAGCGGGGTGCCGTAGCCCCAAGGTCGGTATTTTCCCATCTGGCGGCAGCCACACATGCCCGAAGAGGACGGCTTCACCCGTTCGCAGATAGACTATTTCCGGCGGACGGTGCAGGCGCTTGCCGACGGTCTGGGTTACCGTCCCTGATGCACATCCTGAATACGGCGGGCATGGGCGTTTCCCGGAGGCGCGGTTCGACATGTGCCGTCTCGGTATCGGACTCTATGGCGTCAGTTGTACGGAGGGGGAGGCGCTGCGTCCGGTGAGCCGGCTGCTGACGCGCATCGTGCAGGTTGGAAGGAACTGGCGCAGTCGGAGACGGTGGGGGTATGGCCGCAGCGGAAAGCTCGCGCGCGATTCGCGGCTGGCAACCATTCCGATAGGGTATGCGGACGGACTTGACCGCCGGCTCGATGCGGAAACTGGAGCGTGCTCGTGAACGGCAGGCCGGCTCCGATTGTGGGGCGCATCTGCATGGACAGCTGCATGGTGGACGTGACGGGGAATGAACGTTTCGGAGGGTGATGAGGTGACCGTATTCGGCAGCACGCCGGGCAATACCGTTTCGGATATGGCTGTTCTGCTGGGCATACCATTCCCTATGAAATCATGACCTCCGTGTCGGAACGGGTAAAAAGCGTATCTATCTGAAAGAGTAAAATGGAACCTGCCGGCCTCTCCGCACGGCGTGCCGCGGCGGGGAATAGGAGACCGGGTGCCGGTGTTCGAATGGAGCGGAGAGATGGCCTCTTACGGAAAAACTTTATATGATACCGTGCCCGATAGGGACGGATTACGGCGTCCTTTCCCGGGAGGCGAACCGGCCGGTAGTGGAGGCGCTCGACTATTTCATCGTGGAGAATGTACGTTCGGCCTGCCGTTTCCTCGGGCGCGGAGGATGGGGCGCACGGTAGAGGAGCTGACCTTCGTGGAGTGCAACGAACACACCCGTCCCGAGGAACTTCCGTCCATGCTGGAACCGCTATTCGGCGGCAGGGATGCCGGATTCATATCCGAAGCCGGAGTTCCCGGCGTAGCCGACCCAGGTGCGGAGATAGCAGCGCTGTGCCACCGGGCGGGTATCAGGGTGGTGCCGTTGGTCGGTCCTCTTCCATCCTGTTGGCGCTGATGGCCTCCGGGCAGAACGGGCAGTCGTTTGCTTTCAACGGCTATCTTCCCGTCAAGCCGCCGGAGCGGGCAAAAGCCCTGCGGATGTATGAAAAAAGGGCATTGGGTGAGGGACAGTCGCAGCTCTTCATCGAAGCGCCCTACCGCAATGCGAAACTGCTGGAGGAGATGCTCGCAGTGCTTTCCCCCATACGCGCCTGACGGTGGCAGCCGACATCACTGCATCCTCCGAATTCATTCTTACCCTGCCGGTAGCCGTATGGCATTCCCAGGCCGAGGCCCGACCTCAACAAGCGGCCTGCCATCTTCATCATCGGTCGGTAATCATCCTTGCACCGTTTTCGGGAGGCGGCGGACTTTTTGCTTTTCCTTTCCGAAGGTATGTTTTTGCTTATGAGTATATAGAAATAACAATCGTGGATTGTACTCTTGTTTGTTATTCTTATAGTAAGAGTCTGTATCTTTGTATCGGATAAACCGGAATCATTCATTAAAAACATAAGGAGATATGAAATCTTTGATAGGAAAAAAGGCGCCTGCCATCCGTGCGACGGCGGTAGTGAACGGAAATGAGATTGTACAGGACTTCACCCTCGGCCAGTACGAGGGGAAAAAGTATGTGGTATTGTTTTTTCTACCCGATGGATTTTACGTTCGTGTGCCCGACGGACTGCATGCGTTCCAGAGAAACTGGGCGAATTCGAGGCCCGCGGCATGCAGGTAGTAGGCTGTTCGGTTGATTCGGAGTATTCCCACCCGCCTGGCTCGGCCAGCCCAGAAAACAGAGGCGGTATCAGAAGGGGTGAAGTATCCGATAATCGCCGATACGACGAAAACCATCTCCGAGAATTACGGCGTCCTCGGCGGAGAGTATCTGTCGGGTGAAGAGGATGAACTCCTGTTCGAGGGCGGTGCTCCCAGCCTACCGCGGGCTTTTCCTTTATCGACAAGGGGCGGTATCGTAAGGCATATGGTCATCAACGACCTGCCACTGGGGCGCAGTGTCGATGAAGTCATCCGCATGGTCGATGCACTCCAGCACTTCGAAGAGTACGGCGAAGTTTGTCCCGCCAACTGGGCCAAAGGCAAGGATGCGATGAGTGCGACGGGGGCCGGTGTGTCGGATTACCTGAGCAGGCATTAATTGGCAGCGGCGGGGCCGCGGTGTACCGTTATGCGAGAGGCTGTACCTGCCAGGTACAGCCTCTCTGTCGTATCGTGTCCGCTTTCGGTTTCGGACCTTTATTTTTGGATTTCGCCATGATGTCCCTGACCTGTTCCAGCGTGAGCGTTGCCGGGTCGGTATCTTTCGGGATGCGGTAGTTTTGCCGCCGGATGCGATGTAGGGACCGTAACGGCCGTTCAGTACCTTTATCTCCGGTTCGGCATCGAAGACCTTGATGGGCTCTTTTCGATGCCTTGGCGGCACTCTCTTTTCATGGATAAGCTCTACGGCACGTTCCAGCGTGACGGGTAGGGGTCGTCCTTTCTGGGCAGCGAGGTGAATTTTGCCGTCGTAGCGGATGTAGGGGCCGTACCTCCCGATTGATACGACCACCTCTTTGCCGTCCAGCTCGCCCAGCGTGCGCGGAAGCTCGAAGAGGGCCAACGCTTCGTCGAGGGTGATGGTGGCAATCAGTTGGTCTTTCTTCATGCTGGCATAGCGCGGTTTCTCCTCGTCGTCCGCGCTCCCTATCTGTACGATGGGACCGTAACGGCCGATGCGTGCCGAAACCTGTTTGCCGCTTTTGGGGTCCGTTCCCAGAATGCGTTCCGGCCGCTGCGGTCGGGAAGCTCTTCGAGCGCCTTTTTCCACGGTGGGATGGAAGGCGGTGTAGAACTCCCGAATCATGTTGGTCCATTCCTTGCCTCCTTCCGCTATCTCGTCGAACTCCTTCTCCACGTTGGCCGTGAAGTTGTAGTCAAGATCTCCTCCGAAAATGTTTGTCCGAGATAATCATTGACAATCATGCCGATGTCGGTGGCGTCAATGTTTCCGGCCGGTGGTTTCCGAAAACTCTTTCGAGCTGATTTTGCCCTTTCGAGCCGGATGAGCCGGTAGCTGCGTTTGGTTCCCTGCTTGTTCTGCTTATGACGTATCCCCCGGTTGATGATGGTGGAGATGGTCGGCGCATAGGTGGACGGCCGGCCGATGCCGAGCTCTTCGAGCCGTCGCACCAGCGATGCCTCGCTGTAACGGAACGGGGGCTGGAGTGAAGCGTTCCGTGGCTGATATATCCTGATAGCTCAGTCCGTCGCCCGCTTTCAGTTCGGGCAGCGTATTCTCCTGTCCTCCTCCGTTTCATCTTCTATGGTTTCGGGTAGAGCCTGAGGAAACCGTCGAACAGGGATGACCCTCGCCCGTAGGCGGTGAACTTGTAGGGCGATTCTCCGGCTGCGATTGATACCACCGTCTTCTATCCGTGCCGGCGACATCTGCGAAGCGACCGTACGTTTCCATATCAAGTCGTAGAGACCTTTCCGGCGAGCCCTCTATCTGCTGGCGGTTGAGATAGGAGGGGCGAATGGCTTCGTGGGCCTCCTGCGCTCCCTTGCTTTTTGGTCTTGTATTTCCGGGCGCTGCTGTACTCCTCTCCGAACATCTTGATTATCTCCTCCCGGGCGGCTGCGATGGCCTGCGAGGAGAAGTTCTGGGAATCGGTCCGCATGTAGGTCATGTAACCGTTTTCGTAAAGCCGCTGGGCGACGGCCATCGTCTGCGATACCGACATACCGAGCTTACGTCCCGCCTCCTGCTGGAGTGTGGATGTGGTGAACGGCCCGGCCGGGTGGCGTTCGGCAGGTTTGCTTTTCGCTGCTGAGTACCCGGAAGTCGGCCTCCTGCACGTCCCGAGGAATCCTTCAGCCTCTTCGGCCGAATCGAACCGCCGGTCGAGTTCCGCCTTGAAAAGGGTTTTTGGCAGGGTCGTCCGTGCGGTAGAACTACGGCAGTGACCCGATAGTAGGGGGTGCTTCGGAAATTCATTATCTCGCTCGCGCTCGACGATGAGGCGCACTGCGACGCTTTTGGACTCTTCCGGCCGAGGCGACGGTTTGACGCTTCTTCCAGAGTACCGGCGAGAGTTCGAATCCGACCAGTCGGTCGAGTACACGCCGTGCCTGCTGCGCATTGACGAGGTTCATGTCGATGGTGCGCGGATTCTCGATGGCGGCCATGATGGCGCTCTTGGTAATTTCGTGGAAAACGATGCGCCGCGTCTGGTCTACCGGCAGGCCGAGCACCTGTCAGGTGCCCGGGCGATGGCTTCCCCGCTAAAGTCTTCATCGGATGCAGCCAAACCCGTTCGGCCTCCTTCGCACTCTTGGCGAGCGATTCGACGAGTTTCTTCTTGTCGGGCGATATCTCGTAATCGGGTTTGAAGTTGTCGTCTATGGCGATGCCGAGCTCCTTTTTCGAGAGGTCGCGGATGTGACCGTAGCTCGACATGACGGTGTAGTCCTTGCCGAGGAATTTTTCGATGGTTTTCGCCTTTGCCGGAGACTCGACGATGACGAGGTTTTCGTGTGTCTTCTTCGTGTCAGTATTGCGTTGTTTCTCCTGCGCCATAACTTTCTGCGCTTGTGTGAATTTGATTAAAACAAGAACCTAAAGGCATCCTTTAGGTTCGTTATGTCGTTCATTCGCCGTCCGGCTCGATGAGGGTGTATGTTATCTTGACTCTGACCGGTTTGTCGCTGTCTGCCGCCAAAGAAGGACCGACGTATTGTCGGCGAAGGGCTCGTAGGGGCGTGTAGGTAGGGGCCAGCGTCAACTGCCTGCTCTCTTCGTCGTCGTGCTGCAAGGCGTGCTGCAGGAACGAGGTGATGTCCATTCGGTAGTATCCCTTGCCGGGGTTGCGGTTCAGCGTACCGTCGTAGGGTATCGTGATGCTCCCCGTGGAGGCGTCCGATATATAGTAATCCGGATAACGGTCATGCTGCCGTAATCGGAGTAACTGCCGAGTTTTTGGAACGCCTTGTCGTATGCTTCCGTCGTCTCTCCTTCCCAGCCATACGAACATGTGTGCCTGGTTGATGTACAGTCCGTAATCCTCCGATGGTTTGAGGGCGTTCATGGCGTCGAAGAAAAACCGGGTCCGGGAATTTCAGCGTCGCTGTCACGCCGCCGAGTCCCTGCACGTAGACCGTTTCGTCGGCGGCTACCTCCCTCCGTTCTGCACCCCTTCGAGCGGCGTACCCGTGTAGTCGTGGCGGATGCTCGCCACCGACATCGTTTTGAGTCCGTCGGCGTCGGAGAATACCACTGCATGTAGGCCGTGACCTCTTTTTTTTGTTGTCGTCGTCGAGGTCTATCTCCCACTGGTCCCTCTCCCGCTGGAAGTAAGTTCATGTTGCAGTTCGAAGGTAGTTGGCATATATCGCTGCATTGCGGTGGAGTTCCGGTTTTGTTTGGATATTTACAATACGTAACTGAACGAAGCAATACTGA
>VOFC01002757.1_pt1 | contig 15945 bp, 6 predicted proteins | sample 5384161 | NCBI WGS metagenome assembly VOFC01 (sample SAMN12384722, study PRJNA508395) | human gut metagenome | isolation source: healthy gut B | host: Homo sapiens | reverse complement strand
CAGTAGTAATTACAAAGAGTTAGCTACTACTTGGCCTGCTGAAGCCAGAGCTGGCTTCCAAACACAACCTGTATTTGGCAGGCTCATCCATAAAGAGCTACTGCCAAGCATGTGCCTATTTTTATTTTATAGAACTCACTCTTGTTTGGTGAGTGACGATTTACTACATACCCTAACTGGTTAAGGGCATTGAAGCTGGGTTGAAGTTGTACAGTTGCTGACCCTGCCGATTGGCTTAATTTCATGAGGTTACTCATTAGCTGTTATTTTGTTTGATAACCAGTTGCTCAAGCCTATGACACCACTAAGTCTTATCTAACAGAATTTGAGGTTGATAAGCAGGGGTTAGACGTTGCCCGTTAACTCTACAAATAAAACAGTATAATGGCAGTGCGGGGTAAAGCCAAAGCCTACCAAGCAAAAATGGCATGGCAGCCTGATGATTTTCTAGGCTTTAGCGTAGAGAGCTAGTTTTGAATTTGTGTGACTTCTTTTGTGGCAAGCCAACCAGGGTTGCTACAAAGAGGTAAGTTGAGCTGAGTTGCGATTTTTGGTATGGCTTATGGTTATTTATATTGGTTGTTTGATGTTTGACAAGTTATGATTGCGCTCGCGTAACTGAGTCTGAATTTGTTTGGGTAGCCAGTCGCCTGGGTTTAGTGCTATCCCATTATGCAATGGTGAGGAGCGGTCCCATGAGGAAGCCCAGCCGGGCAGAGTGAGGAGCAAGCTGCCCGCGTGGTAGTACGGTAGAGGTAAGGTAGTAATGAGCCCAGTGGCTGGCATTTGAGCATGTGCGACCTTCCTGCCTGCCATGCTCTGGCGGGTTTCTGCGACGTTTTGTGGAAGCTGTGTGATTGCCCAACGATTTAACCATTTGCATAAGTTAGCTTAACTTGATTGGTTGGTAGCCCTGTTTGTAGAAGTTTCTGTGGTAAGATTGCTACTAGAAGTTTTGCGATTCGTTCCCCTGGATGATACTACAAGGCTGAATGCGGGCAATTGCGGCACTGATTATGCTACACTACCAGGGTAGCATGTTGCCCAAAGCTTTAGAAATTTTTGGTAGTACCCAATTATGTTTATTTTATTTGAATGATTGCCAGCATCATGCCGATTAAAAGCACAGTATGAGCACACTTTGATATGATGTTAAGCCCGATTTTGTAGCCAGCTAAAGTATTGGCACCCTGATTTGCCACTATAATTACCATAGGATGTAAGTTACTGGCAAAGTTGGGTTGTGATTTTTGCTGCTTGAAGCAATTTTGGGCAGATAGAGGCCAAACCATGCGCTAATTTGGAGGGCTGGTAAGGTGGCTGGCTTTGTAGCACCATATGAAACTAGGCCCAAGTACAGTTTGTTAAAAGGTCGTTATACCATTTGGGGATGAGGTTTGCCGACAAAATTGTGGCAATGCTGAATAGATGGTGAAGGAGGTTGCCAAGGATAACCCCCTAGCAGTACTGGGTTTCTGCTAACCTATGATTTTTAGAATAGCCCGTTGACATGCCATGGTATGGTAGAAACCCAGCCTTTATGGGATTCCCATTAAACTGACTTGATGAACATGTGATGGCATTAACGATGTTGGTTTATGGTCAGTTTGACTGTTTTGAGAATTACATCTCATAAATGACGTACAGCTTCATTACAATTAGAAATTTCTTGAGGTTGAGTCACTTAGATAGCAACCCGTTTGAAGTAGCTAGCCAGTGTTGATAATACCATTGCCAGGGTTGGTTGATTTGCTAGGTTGGGATGGTAAGTATTGCATGGCCCTGCCCAAACAGCCAAGGTGAGCAGTGGGAGCCCAGTGTGGCAGGATTTTTGTAGTAATTGATGAGGACCGCGACAACAACTGGGATTATAACTTCAAAGCCACTGGCGGGCGCAAGCAACTCGACTAACCCACTTCAGGGCCAAGATGTACACGACTTTTGGCAGGATTTGACTTCCACATGCCAACACAATAAGTATTTGATTTGAGAGGGAATCGGGTTGTGGTACCACTTGCATATGTGCGAGCGGATTGGTTTGCCATATAACCTTTTGTTTCCTAGCCACTGCCCAGTGAAGATTCCTGTTAACTCAGCAGCAGGGTGATGAGTGAGAGGCTACCAGTTGACCAGGAGGCCACGCTTCATTGTTAAGCATGACTGGCTGCATGATTTCTTGACGTAGTACCCACATACCAGCAAGGGCAGATTTGGGCTTACTTATAACTGAAGTGCCAAATGTTGGATTTTAGCTTTCCGCCAGAAACTGTGATTTGTATGCTTGCATTGTGAAAAGCCTAGCCAGGCACGGTTCTCAGAGCAAAGAAATTGATTTAATGACATAATTCTGTAAGCATTTGGATAGTGAAACAAACTAGCCACTAGAGGCAACATTGCCACCATTTGTTGAAACCTCCCTCAGTAGTAGAATGACCAACTAGTAGTAGATAGTGCTTCAAACTATTAATTTCATGCTGGGTGTTTAGATTTGTTGCGATTTAAAACTTGATATTAACAGCCACTTGGTAGTGGGAATTTGGTTTGAATTATCATGTCTATGTAGCCAACGAAACTATCTTCGCCTCCTGTACTAGCGTTTGGGACATTAGGATACATGATATAGCCAAGGATTATAAGGCACACATAACTTCGGCCGTACTTTGGCGGGAGATTTGCATGCCAAACTCTAAGAAGCCAAAACCCTTAACCCAACAAGCCCTTGATATGTTTTGAAGTTGGTCATACCACCGCCACTTATGCAGCCTTTGAGAGGAGACTCACAATGCCGCGCATGGTGGAGGAACTCCAGCTAGGGTATGCTGACGCCGGCCAGGCTCTTAAACAGTAGCATGGGTTTGGGTTTGGGCACAGGTGTGTGTAACCTTGCTGCTTAACAAGAGAGTATACTTTACGGTGAGGGCAGACACTGCCATTTTGAGTACGCTGGAGAATTGTCCTGCGAGCAGGGAGTAATGTCATTGCCACCATAAGCCTTAGCTGCCATTTGTACCTAGACGGTGTAACCCGACAGAAGTTGGGCTTGACCGGTACATTGGCTAAATGCTATATTGGCCGGTATGCTAATTTATAGCGTGGCGTTTACTCAAGATGTTCACTGCCCAGGCTACTACATATTGTTGGGGAGGGATGACAATAGCCAGATCTAGGTGCCGAAACTGAAAGCAAAGCTTTCTCTTGCACGTGACGATAGCCATGTACTAGGTTTGGCTTTGTAGCAAATGGAGGCCAGCTATAACTATGAAAGAGGTTAACAATTTTGAGCTTAGCATGACTTGTGCAATGTGGTGATTGTAACCATCGGCCAAACTAGCTGAAGACCCCACAGAAACCAGCCGATGGCGGCACCCCATTGATGTAACCCATTACGTGAGGAGGGTATACCATGGCCCAGGCCCAAGGCTAAGGTGAGTAACTTTTTGGTTTGTAGCGATTAGCGTTGGTTTTGCTTGTGGCCGAGTGCTCGTTGCTTTAGAGATAGCCGCCCTTGACATATGCTGCCCAAAGATTTCATGTGTAACTGGTTGTTGAGGCCCTCTATGTTTGGCTTCATTTGCCGCAAAATTTCAACTCAAAGGCCCTTATAGATGAAAGTGGCAAGGCTCCACTTAGTGGCAAGAATGGGTATGCTAGTAGTTTGCTGGGCCTAATGAATAGCCTCCCTAGGTTTTAGTGTAGCTGAGCAGATTCCTTTTGGTGGTTGAAAGCAAAGGCCAGAGTTTGCCATTTGTAACTTTGCTGGCATACCCACAATTTGTGTTGGTAGAGGGTTGGGGTGGCTCTTGCCAGGACACAGAGTTGGCTCGGGTGAGCCAGCATAGTAGTTCCCTGGGCTATTGTTGTACCCGGTTGAGCAGCAAGCAGTATGCCAGTGAAACTGGTAGGCAAGGCGACTAACCGTACGCCTTGTAACTTCAACTTGTTTGCCCAAACTATAAGCATTAGGCCAGAAGGTGGTAGAGACTAGCAGTTTTGCAACGCAACGTAATGAAATGACCCTTTGCTTAGACTGACTGCAAATTCCGCTTAGAATTGAGACAGTAGAACACGCAGCAGACTGGATAGCCAACTAAGGCGGTATGACCAAACTACTAGACATAAATGACTGTCTGCTTGTTGACTGATGCAGAGAGTACTCAGCTATTTACCGTATTGACTGTTTGTTTTTGCCCAAAGCAGAGAAACGCGTGCCAACAATGGTATGCCCTCGTTGGGTGCGCCTAACGTATGTGAGTGGGATTTGAGAGGGGTTGGCAGCAGTGGCGCTATTCGAGGATTGAATGACGAAGTTAGCAAAGCTTCGCAAGGGTGGGAGTGGCAGCTGTAAGCAAAACTTCAACCAGTGGAAAGGTAGGAAGAAGCGGCTCGAGCCAAGTTTGCAGGCGAAACCGCTAAACCTAACTCTTCCTTTAGTGAGTAGCAAAGGGAGAGATTCAGGCGACAGGCACGGATTGATGCCCAGGGGTGATTGTACGTGAGCCATTGCCAAAGTACTATCATGGGAGGCAGAAGGCCCGACATTACAAACTAACCGGTGATTGTGTTTGAGGTAACATGGAAGATGCTTGGCATAAACGAGCCTGCCAAGTGACACGCCGCAGTTTGTGTACTGATGAGGATAATGTTTGCTTACTTTGTTGGATGTTGCATCAATAGGTCAAAAGGCTTATGCGCAGGGAAGCCAAGTTGTAATTGCTTACAGACGGAATTTTGAGGCTAAATGATGACCCGATCGATTGGGCAGTGACTTGAGGTGGCCAGAGCTGCAGTTTAGAAGATGGGTAAGCCATAGCACCAGCACTTTTACTCGGCACTGGATGGCATACGCCTGGCAAAGAAAGCTAAAAAGCATTTCATAGAAAGCTGAAGGATAGGTTTGTGCTAAAATCAGGTGATGTGAGTTTAGTTTCTGAGGTAGTACTATAACCATTGACAAAGTTATAGCAGTACATTTTGAAATTGATAGCAGCCAACTCACTCAGATTTTAACACCGAGATGAAAGTAAAGAGTGCGAATTTGTAATTAAAACTCTTAGTACTGATTGAAAGAGCCAAACCATATGAGTAGATTGTTGAAGGTCTGTATTTGCTCACTATAAGCGTGTGGGCTAAGTGATAGCACTGCAGGCTACCCACGAGTTGGTGGCCTGCCCTCAGCAGTTTGTAGTTGTGACTGCCTAAATTGATTTTTGAGCCAGCTGGTTGAGACCAAGTTTAATTGTTTTGATTGAATGAAAGGCTAAATTAGCTTCTACTATAAGCTGGTGAAATTTGAGCGAGGGCCTGTTTGACTGTTAAAGCTGGCTAATCACTGTGGGCCAGGAAGGGGAGTTGGCTATCTGCCAGCCAATACTGTGCCCTGTAAGGCTAAGATTTTTACTGAGTTTGGCCCACTGGGAGATAATCCCTGGTTTGAGAGAACTTTTGGCACTTTGGCGCATAACTGCGCCTGGGATTGAGGTAACCTGGTTTTATGGTAAATTGAATTTGCCCAGGAGCCATGATTGCTGCAAAACTATTAAAGGATAACCCTTTAATTTCTGCAGATTGCTGCCCTGCAGGTACCAAGGTTGGTGGAGGTTTGCCACTCAACTAATGATATACTTCGGGAGGTATTCCCGTTTTGATTAGAAGCCATTTCTTTCATCTTTGAAATAACAACCTTTAAAGTCGATGTATCTTTGCTACAGTTAGATTCTTTTTCTCAGGCAATTTTTGATAGCCATAACATTAACCAGAGTTTTAACTGTAAAGGGATTTGATTGAGGCGCCTGAAGAAAGCATGAGGGGGTTTAAGTAGATTTCTAGTAATTGTTGGGTTTTTTAACCAAATAACCATTAAAAGCATTAGTATTTACCAACAGTCTTTTTATGCTCAATGATAACTAAACGCAACAGATATGAAATTTATATCAAAAACTAGATTTACCCCGTGAAAAATAAGTTTATAGTCCTTAAAGGTTTCCTCAAAAAAATTCTTGGGAAGCAAGGATAGCAGTCTTGGTAGATTTTCTGTAAAAAAAAAAAAGGAAAACTTGGATAACAGTATGATAGGTAACTGGATTGAGCTAACGTTGCCACGGATTACCAATTACACGCTTTAGGCCTTCCAAATGGCTGAAGATGAGAAATCGCTTGAGAGGCTGATATGGTATACCCTAACCCCTCATGAAACCTGCAAGCAAAACCCTTAGAATGGTATATATAAAATTTAAAGCTTTCATTGAGACTTCACAATTTTGGCATGAAAAAACTACTATTTATATTACACAAATTTTTACAAGGGGCAGAGTGCATACTAGCTAGCTTTAATAGCCAAACTTTTTACTGCATGGCTCTCAATTTGATATATATTTAGCCCAAAAGCAAAATGGTTTTTGCATGTTACCAAATAAACTCAGATTTTTGCCAAATATTTGTGCAGCTGCCAAAACTCTTTCCATATGTACCTTTGCCCCACTGTTTGCCATTTGGCAAACAGCCTTTAAGACGAGAAGATATTGATAATATAGCAAAGGTGAGAGAGAGAGTACAAAGCAGAAGCTACTTCTGCTAGAAGGATATGCTTGAGCCAATGCCAGGTATGACCAGCCCAAGTAGCAAAAGCCAGCTTTATACTACGCTAACCCTGTTGCGCTTGGTGGATTCATGGTTGATAGCCGCCGGTTTGCCCTATAACTTGAAAAAGAGTTTGCTGCCCTCAGTTATTGCTACTGTAAGACTCGAAAAGGAGCCAACACAACAAACTGTTGAAAATGGCTACTCAAACACCTTTGAGAATTTTTAATGGCATTTATCAGCTTTGGTATAGGCATTCCCTGGGCATATTCAGGGCCCAGTATAACCTGGCAAAAGCTCAAGTATTACATAGCTTTGAGTTGCCAAACCAGAGTTTATTATAGGTAATATGAGTTAATGGTGTTTATGAGAGTTAGAAGCTTTTCTGTGAGCTTAGAATTGAGCTGCTGCTGTCCCAAAAGTGATGATTGAAGCCATAATTTGGAGGCTGCCAAACTGGCGGAGAGCCAATACGCTCCCACAATTGCTCAATTTGACCTCTTATAACTATCTAGCACTAAATAACCAATTTGCCATTTTAGGGAAAAAGCCAATCAGAATATACTCTTTAAGGTAAAAAACTAAGCCCCCCTGTAGGGAATTTACCCATGGCTCTTTTTGTAACTCATGTGCCAAAAAAGAGAATTTGAGAAACTAACCAGCCAAACAAAAAAACCAGCTAACGGCAGGTGTGGTTGGGCCCTTTAATAGGGCAGGTTACAAAACTAATGAAATAGCAAGGTACTAGCCATTTCATTTGTTGGTTTATCCATAAAAATAGTTTTTTAATGGTTCAATTTTAGTAAAAAGTATTGTTATAAAAAACCATTTTAATATGTTTGAGTTATTACCACTATATAAACTTATAAAATAATGCAATATGGGTAGAAAAATGAGTATAGATATGTGGCAAAAACCATTAATTTAGAGGAATTCGATGAAAGCTTTCAGGAAGCCCAACTTATGGCAAAAAAAAATTTGTTTTTAATAACTTTTTGATTAATGATTAAACTTATGATAAAGAAACTTGAAAGGGGTAAAATTGCTGACTAACTAACTAGTCCCCTCACTGGGTAAACTAAAATTGGAAATATTTTTTAATGGTAACCCACTTTGGTGGTATTTAACAAAACTAAAACTAAACCAGTAAGCACTAGGGAGTTATTGATGAAGATGAGGCTTTGTGCCGTTATAATAACCTATAAGGCAGCTATAACCCAGAAGCACTAAGAAAGCTTTTTAAAGTAAACGGAGTAATTCTATCTCCACAGGAATACAAAATGCTAGAAGATTAACCCGGGGCAATGTATGAATTTATAAAAAATAAAATAGATAATGCAATAAATAAAGAAATAATTTCGTATATTTGCATAAAGAAAAATTCTTAATAAATAAAGATATGAAAAAAAAAAAAGAAAATCAAAAAATAAAAGAAAGGGGGGATGAGGTTCTCTTCACCTTATCTGGAAGACCCATCATTGAGAAAGTTACAGTGGAATCTATTGATAAAAAAGGTGGATTACAATGTAATAAAATGTAGTAAAAGTTGCAAGAAACACCAGAATTTGTTGATACTCTAAGATTGGATGGGCAAAAGGGAGATTGTGCTAACAACAGAAAGAAAATGAAAGAGTATTACTGCATATAAAAAGTATCAATTAAGAGAAAGCAAAATTATGATAAGGAGATGAGAAGTATGAAGATAACAGATATTTGATATGATGATTGAATTTGATAAAAAACAACAAGATTGTGCTTAAATAAAAGAAACTTTAATGATAGCTCTTGTTATTAATAATTTTGTTTGGTATGTTTAACCATTATATTGTATTTTTTGTAAGGGCTTGCTTGGATTATTTACCCTATAACTACAAAATAGCACTTTCTTGTTATATGACTATGGATAGTATTATTATTTAATTTTTTATTATCCAAATAACTAAAATATAGATTAACTATGAGATACTTTTTTGACAGAGATGGTAATTATGCTGGGTCATCAATGCAAGGGTGGGAGATTCTTCTCCTACTCTTGTTCCCAGTGACTAATAGCCTCGTATTCTTACACTATGTATTTATAAAATGGTTAGAGAAGAGGATAAAAATAACGAAAGAGAAGCACCAAGAAATAACTAAAAGTAGATTACTATATTAACTATTCTAATAGCCCATGGCATAGATATCCCTGTTGCATATACTTTAAAACCTGTAACCCTGGGTAATTCTTTATAATTGGGGATATTATATGTAGGTATTAAGTTGGAGCTACCCAATAAAAATTCAAATCTAATGGATATTTTTTAGTGGAGTTAAACCTACTGGAGAGTATAGGAGTATATAACTTGAGAGGGAGTTGAGAAACTTTGTAAAAGGTATAGGGAGCCCAGTTGTTTTTGTTGTAAAGTGAATTAATTGGGGTGGCAGAAGCTAGGAGCTAAAAGCATTAACCATTACTGCCTTAAGGCAGATTGAAAAAGGCAGCACGTGTGAAATTTGGTGCCAGGGTTGGCAATATGGTAAATATTGGCATGCCTATTTTGATTTATTCTTAATTGAACCAGCACTTATAGGGTGCCCAATATTAGGCCATACCAACTCCAACTAATATTGGTGGTAAGCAAACCATAAAAACATATATTGACTTCTTCTTATTGATGGTTATAGGATTAAAATGTATTTCCCAATATTCTTTTTCTTCGGGAGTAGTAAGGTGTAGATTTATTTTATTAATAGTGTGACCACATTGTAAGTACACAAAGCCCAGAAGTACCGTCATTTTGTGCAGTAATCTGAATCTCATTGTTACTCTTGTCTTCCTCCAGAACATAGTCCGGGGTATTGATGCTAGCAGAATAACCAACTTCAATAACCCCGAACAATTTGTCATTTACATACTTACGCTTTTGAGATTGTATTGTCCATCTCTCAGGGCGTTCAACTATTGATGATAGTACTAGATAACTTTCTGGGTAGGCTCTAATTTAGAAACATTTTTATGTGTAAATTGTTTAGATTGATATTTATTGGTATATAAATGAGCCCTAATATGCCCAATGATTTGGTAGTATATAGCAAATAACTTATTTGGTAGTAGCATCCCTATTGAAAGCAGGTTACAGGTATGGCATAGAATGGAATCTTCATAGTAGTAGTACCAGTTGCTGAGAGAGCCCTAGCTATATACTGTTTCAGAAGATGATGTGATTACAATGACTGCCCTAATAAAGAGATAGTAAACTGTAACTGTGGGCAGCCAGAGGTGAATGTTGAAAGCTCAGAGGGCTCTGAGTTGGTATAACTAAGGTTAGCACTTGAGGTTAAGAAGATATGTACAGGCGGTTAGCTAGTTTTGATTGCCTGATAAAGTGTTAGTGATGGCATGTGTGATTCTAGGTAGCAAATGAGGGCAGCGGATGACTGAGCATGTGAGGGCAGCTTCACATGGGGGATTTACAAACTTTTGAGATCCCATAACCATTTTAAATGAGACCCTTACGAGTTTGAGGCAGTATTAACTATTCTTCAACTAAAGGGCAGTGGGGTTTAATTTATGTACCAAATGTAGGTATAGGATAACATTTGAAAATAAAAAGTAAGGGACAAAATTTTATTTGTCCCTTTGCGCTTTCTTAATTATCTACTAAATGATTGTTTAAATTTTCTTCAAATTGTTCGTTTAAACAATAACATAAGTATAATAAAAAAGTTTTAAAAGAAAATTTTTTATAAATTGTATATTCAACTTCATTTAAATATTTCATGCTTATTTGTTCAAGTAATAGAAATTGCTCTATATTAATTAATTGAAAGGTTTGCACGTCAATAATAGTAGATATTATTCTATGATTTGATTTTAAAAGAATATAAACTACAAATAAAGCACTAACAAAAACTACTAATAAAATAATAAACAAACCAAATAATAACATAATAATTTTATTTTTATGATAGGGAATAAAATTTATTCCCTATCTGATTAATACTTTATTTGATTGATTTTTTTACAATCTCAAGCCCTTTTATTAATATCTCTTTCTTTTCTTCTTTTGTATTTTCGCTTGCAATTGAAGAAAAAGAAAAATCATTTATAACATAGACTTGTTTATAAAAGTCTATAAATCCGTCAATTAGTTTTTTATCTGCATTTGTTGCAATAGTTGAAAGAAAATTGAAAGTAACATTTCTAAATTTTTTTCTCAAAGATTTTATTTGCTTTTCGTTTGCACCCTCAAATAAATCTTTTTTGTAAATTTCTGTTTTCGTTCCTAAAGATGTTTTGAAAAGTCCTGCATTCTTTTCTTTTACAGATTTAAGAACGTCTAAAGCAATTAAACTATTTGCTTTACTGTTTGCACTTTTTTCTACATTCACTTTGTTAATTTGATTTTCATAATTAAATTGCTTGAAAGTTTTATTATTTATTATTTTTATTACCTTTTCAAATAGACTTTCAAGACTTTTTAAACTATCTTAATAAGGTATTATTTATTTCGTTTCTGTATTGCAAATATAAGAATTATTTTTTAATCTACAAAATTTTTAGAAAATTATTTTCTTAAAAAGTTTTAAATAAAATCTTTCAAATATCTTTTTGTTTTTCTCACATTGCAAAGATACGGACTTTATTTTAATATACAAACATTTTCAAGAAAATTTTTTTGAGAAAATGAATATTTTTATTTTCAAAATTATTTTTGTGAAAAATCTATAAATTCAAAAATTTATTGCACCCTAAAAAGGACTTAATTTTTGCACTTAATAGTGTATTAGTGTATTATATATCTGTATAAAGGTATAAAAAAAAGACAAGATATTTAGCAAAAATATTTGATTGGGTAAAAGATTAAGCTATGAAACTTAACTAAGTTGGCTTAATGGTAAAAAACTTAACCTGGTTAGAAATTGGGTTGGGTAAATTGAGTCTAGGCAAATGGTAATAGTATTTCTTCAATTTAGGAAGTTATGTATGTGCTGATTGGTATATAATATGATGAGAATTGTTTTTAACTGTTGGGTTGGTAGGTTATTATATGTGTATGGCATCATATAAAAAAAGTATGTATGTAAAACCTGGGATGAAGCCCTAAGTTATTGATTTATTTGTTAAAATTTAAAATTAGCTAATGAGGGATACAGAGATTTGAATTGGGTATTGAGTAGTTTATTGTAATAAGTATTATAAGATTGGTATTACAATATTCCCCTCGTTAGGAATATATTGAGATGTGAAAGTTTGATAACTAATTATAGGGATTGCCTACCAGCCCAGGTAGTGTGACCCTATTAGGGTTTTATCATAAACCTTCGATTTGGTAAGAGAAATTACCCAGGTTTGATTTGGGTAAAATATGATAAAAACCTGTAAAAAGCCTGAATGATCCCTAGAGCCCCCATGGAGAGAAATGGGAGATGGGTTAATGAGTTTGTAATTCATCTAATTTCATACGTTTATTATTTAAAATGTTTATTATTACAATGCAAATATAAAAATAATATATATATGTATTAGGTATTATTATATTAATAGATGGTATATTAGTTATAGAGGGGAGATAGGTAGGTATTATATTATGTACCTTAGTTAGAGTTAGTATGATTTTGTTTTATTTTTTGTGTTGGGTAGTGTGGGAGGTAACTTCGGTATTTGTGGTAACCTGTGGGTATTTATTGATGGGTATAACTATTGTGAAGGCATATAACTAAAGGATTATGATTAAATTAAATCCTAATAGATGAATTTCCCCCATTTGTTAGGTAGGCTTCTTCATTTAGGATTAGGAGCAAGATCGTTACGATAAGTAGGATTAGTGATTTCATAATTTTTAGTATTATTATATGTACCTTAGTATATATATATGTGTAGGATACCAGGATTAGTGATGAGGTGTATAGGGTTAGGATTATTAGCTGTGAGATTATATACCTTATTTTGTTTGTTGGGTGGGTGTAACTTAATAGAGGCTGGTATATTTTATTAACATGTGAGGGGGTTAGGATGAATTGCGGATAGGATTATTCGGATTATGTGATAGAGGATATTATTGCACGTTTTATAGTTTATCCTTATGAATGTAAAAAACTAGTGTTTTCATCTTCATTTTGGTTGTATGAAGGGATAAAATATAGCTTCCCAGCACTTTGATTTACTGGGTTTTGCTTCATGAGATGAGCATATGATATATTAATTTGGATTATACCTAAAACTTTTTAAGTTGTTGTTGAATATAACGATAGCCCATGATTTGAAGTAATAATATAAGTGACCAGTTTGCCCTGTTACCATATAGTACCCTGATAACTGCGTATTGAAGCCAGATTGAAAGAGCAATGGTATTTTAATAACTATGTACTGAGTTGATATTGAGTTGTTACCACCGGTAAGAAACTGGAACGATTGTGATTCTTTGCTACCCTCTATGGGATGTCAATGGCAGACGCAGAAGCTGAATATGACCCTGGGTTGGTTGCCAGGAATAACAATTTGTGATTTGAGTTACTGACCATAGAGCTTGGCGATTATGGATATGAATCATGTGGATGTGGTATAGAATGGTATTAGTTTCTGTGGGCAGAAGACTTGCATTATGTTTGCAAGTAATGGGTAGATTTTATTGGTTTTAAACTTCTTTAAACAATTATGGGATGATTTAGAGGTTGAATGTGATATTACTTTTTGTTGGGATAAATAGGGTGGTTAACTTGAATTTATTGATTACATTGTTGAGTAATAGGATAGCAGATGTACCAGTTTTATTTATTAGTTGGAAGTTGGGTATACATTACAGTAACGTTGAGTAATTTATATAAAGTTTAACCCATGGTGATTATTTATTTGGTTGGTTAAATAATTACATGGCTAACAGGATTGTTGGAAGATTTGTTTACAATTTGATTCCCCATTATTGAATGTTGGGGATATATCTTCCTGCATTTTCAACCTTGGATAAATTCCCCGGAGATGTTTTTGGTGATTTGTGATATAGCCCTGATGTTACAGGGTTGAGTGAAGGATTGAATAAGATAAATATTGTGAGGGTGAATAACCCTAATATTGGTAATGACATTGCTTTGTTGAAATTTGAGAAATAATGTTTTGGAGATTTTGAAAACCCTTTTAAGTGATGATGACTGAGATATAAGCAGCAAGGTTATAAGTGATGGTAAAACTGGATGATGGTAAACTGCTTGTTGTATAAAATTTATCTGTAATATAAGTATAAATGGGATGAGAAGCAGAAAAACAGTTGGATAAACCTCTAAATTTTTAATTCTTTCATAACGTGTCTATATTAAAAATTATTTGAGAAATATTTCTCACTGCAAATATACAAAATTATTTCTAAACTTGTTTCTATAATTGCTTTTATTTTTATAAATATAGGAGGATTAGGAGGTGTTTGAGTACAGAGGATTTTTGATAGTATAATTATAATGTGGCAACTGACATGGTTTGCCGAGGGCTTATTTGAGTACCTCTTTGAGAGCCTGCCCAGTACCAATTGTAGGGTTTGTAGGCTGGAGGTAGCGTGTTTGTGTACCATTGTGCGGCATACTTCCATTTTGTTTTGACGGGATATTACCCGTGGTTTTGCCAAAGATTGGCAAAACAACTAGATAACTGTGAGAGTTAAAGATTTTGCCCCATTCGCTAAACCATTTTTGGGGCCGAGGTTTTATGTTCTATGGCATTGGTAGGGTGATTGAAGCCAAAGTATGACATTAAACTAGCCAGCAAAGATGAGTAGCCGTGAGAGGTGCCTGAGCAAGCCTAGTAGACCCTAAACGTTATAACTTTGCCGTGAGAAATTAGAGTTGGAAAACAGTTGTTTTCTGAGTTGATTGAATGATCTGGGGCTCCCGCCGTTAGCGAGTAGGGTTGTCCATAGTGCAGCATCGGCAATTTTTTTTCAGGTGAATAGTACAACTGTTATCATTGTTCAAAAGTGAATGAATAATAGGTGGTCTCTATGATTTTGTAACTGATTTATGAAATATCAATTTGTAATAAGGTATGTTTGATTAAATTCATTAGAAGATTTGAGATGTAAAGGTTTACCCCATAATTTAAGTTGAATGTAATTTACTTTAAGAAGTGGCTCTTCTGGTCGGTTTACCTATTTGATTATGAAAGTTAACAATGTTTTTTTTCATATTTTTGTCTATTTTTTAAAATTGTGTAAAATGCTGCATTTTTTTTTATAGAAAAATATATCTAATTTATTTTTTAGGGAATGAGGGATGTGTATGAAGGCAGTGGATTAAATCTTTAGTATTAGGTAATTGGGGTTTGGCAAATGAAACCCCTCTTATTTGAAACTTCACTTGGTTTTCAAAGGGTTTGCAATTTGTACTTTTTAATGACCATGTAGAAACTTTTATTTTTGGTAAACTGGCCAACTGATAAGCTGAGTTTGCCAGTAAAGCCTCGACATGTCTCACCCAGGTTGTGTGTGGGTTTTAACCTAATCCTTGGCACTGCCTTCGAGGATATTCCCGCTCTAGACCATTACCACCCAAATGTTTGTGAGGTACGTAAAGAGTAAACTTTCAAAACCTCTCGTAGAGGCTAGTACTGCCACTCTTCATGACCCTGTGGTTGCTGACTAAAGGGGTAAAGGATTATAGTGTATTGAAATACTTGCAGATGGGCTAATTTTGTGATTGAGAAGGTGTTTTTGCCCTGCCAATAACTATTCTTAAAACTTATTAGTACCAGTGATGCCCCCTCGTTATAAGCTTGAAGTTTTTGTATTGCCAGGTTGTAGCAGCAGGTAGCCAACGAGGAAGTACTTCATGTTTTGTGTATACTGGCAGGCCCTTTGGGGGCAGCCAACTTTGGAGGCCAGAGGGCTGTGCCATTCTTCCCCCTGTGGGTTCCTGGTTTTGCATTTGAATTTAAAGTTGGGAGCTGGAGCAGTTATAGCATGCCAGAGTAACCCATTGTTGGGCATTGTATGGCTCCCATTACTGCACATATAACAAGGAGGTTTTAAATGGCAACCATAACTAAAACTATTTGAAATTACTGCCCGCTCAGGATATTAGAGAGCCAACCTTCATAGTTTAGTTTTTGGCAAAGTTGTAGGGGTTTAACTGGTGGTGTTTGGTATTGCCCTGATTTGGTGATTTAGATAACTTCGCCCTACATGGCAGAGTGAATGTCTGAAGATAATTGGCTAAGCCCAATAGCCTGCCAAAACTAATAGGTAAGCAATTTGGCAAATTGCTACCTACTGAGCATGTTTACTTGAAGGCAGCTTTATTTTGTATTATTACATTTTTTTTTAGATATTAAAGCTGAAACAATTTTCTGAGGAATTACTGATATATTCCACTATTGTTTTATTTTTTAGCTTGTGCATGGCTTTA
>VOFC01006928.1_pt1 | contig 15950 bp, 22 predicted proteins | sample 5384161 | NCBI WGS metagenome assembly VOFC01 (sample SAMN12384722, study PRJNA508395) | human gut metagenome | isolation source: healthy gut B | host: Homo sapiens | reverse complement strand
AAGTAGCGATTTGCGTAGCAAATCAGCGGATTCCGAATGTTTTTAGAATTGCGGGAGCAGCTTGCTGCGAAGCAATTCGTTGACACAAGTATGGCGGCGACAGAAGCAATTCGTTGACACAAGTATGGCGGCGGCAGAAGCAATTCGTTGACACAAGTATGGCGGCGGCAGAAGCAATTCGTTGACACAAGTATGGCGGCGACAGAAGCAATCGTTGACACAAGTATGGCGGCGACAGAAGCAATTCGTTGACACAAGTATCGCGGTGACAGAAATAAAAACGATGACATAAACAAGAGAGGTAGAAAAATGATCAGAGTAGGAATCATCGGAGCAACCGGTTATGCCGGAGGAGAACTGGTAAGGATCCTGTTAAACCACAAGGATGCCAAAATCGTATGGTACGGTTCCCGAAGCTATATAGATAAGAAGTATTATCAGGTATACCAGAACATGTTTCAGCTGGTGGAGGATATCTGCAAGGATGACAATCTGGAGGAACTGGCGAAGCAGGTAGATGTGATCTTCACCGCAACCCCCCAGGGATTTCTGGCGGGCCTTTTGACAGAGGAGATTCTCTCTCAGGTGAAGATCGTGGATCTGTCTGCTGATTACCGTATCAAGGATGTAGCTACCTATGAGAAATGGTATGGCATCGAGCATAAGTCTCCGCAGTTCATCGAGGAAGCGGTATACGGACTCTGCGAGATCAACCGTGACAAGATCACGGAGAAGACCAGACTGGTGGCTAATCCCGGCTGTTATACTACCTGCTCGATCCTGACGGCCTATCCCATGGTAAAAGAAGGTATGATCGATGTGAACACCCTGATCGTGGATGCCAAGTCCGGAACCTCCGGTGCAGGCAGAGGAGCCAAAGTGCCAAACCTGTTCTGCGAAGTGAATGAGAATATGAAAGCCTACGGCGTGGCAAGCCACAGACATACCCCCGAGATCGAGGAGCAGTTAGGCTATGCGGGCAACTGCCAGGTGACCATTAATTTTACCCCGCACCTCGTACCCATGAACCGGGGGATCCTGGCAACCGAATATGCAACACTGAAGAGAAAACCGGACGGCACACTTCCTACCTATGAAGAGGTAAAGGCTGTCTATGATAAATATTATGCAAACGAGAAATTCGTCCGTGTGCTGGATAAGGGCAGCTGCCCCGAGACCAAGTGGGTGGAAGGCAGCAACTACGTGGACATCAATTTTGTCATTGATGAGCGTACCGGCCGTATCATTATGATGGGTGCACTGGATAACCTCGTAAAGGGTGCCGCAGGACAGGCGGTACAGAACATGAACCTGCTGTTCGGGCTTCCTGAGAGCGAAGGCCTGGAGCTGGTTCCCTGCTTCCCTTAAAGCAGCTACGGAAAGGATTAGAAAGGATAAAATACATACATGAACAAACAGTTTACGATCAAACCCATGACCATAGAAGATTATGACGGTCTGCATGCCCTCTGGATGACCATTCACGGTTTCGGTATCCGAGCATCGATGATTCCAGAGAAGGTGTGGAACGTTTTATCAACCGGAATCCCGGCACCAGTGTGGTAGCCATCGGGGAGGATGGAGCCGTAGTGGGCGGCATCCTCTGCGGCCATGACGGACGACGAGGCTGTCTGTACCATGTATGTGTCAGAGAAGATTACCGAAGACTTGGCATTGGCAAAGCCATGGTCGTCCACTGCATGAATGCTCTGAAAGCGGAACATATCAACAAGGTCAGCCTGATCGCTTTTACCCAGAATGACATCGGAAACGCTTTCTGGAAATGCATTGGATGGACAAAGCGGGAAGACTTGAACTACTACGACTTTACTTTGAATGAAGAGAACATTACGGCGTTTAATAAATAGATGCCAGGATTGTGGAAGCGCGTAGCACGAAGCAATCCGTAGGCATCAAAGTTTTTTTTTGACCCAGACACCATAAATAAAACGGAAGCGAAAGGAGATTATTCCAACATGAAACAGATCCAGGGCGGTGTGACCGCAGCAAAAGGCTTTGAGGCAGCAGGTGTGGAGGCTGCCATTAAATATCAGAATCGTAAGGATATGGCACTGATCGTAAGTAAGGCACCTTGTACCGTGGCTGGTACTTTTACCTCCAATGTGGTAAAGGCGGCTCCTGTACTGTGGGATAAGCAGATCGTGGAACATTCTGCATTTGCACAGGCAGTGGTAGTCAATTCCGGGAATCGCCAATGCCTGCACCGGCAAACAGGGACTGGACTGCTGTGAAGCAGAAGCAAAATGTGCCGGAGAACTGTTAGGCGTGCCCACGGATGCGGTACTGGTAGCATCCACCGGTGTCATCGGTATGCAGATTCCCGTAGACAAGATCACCGCTGGCATCGAGAAACTGGTGGCAGCCAAGGCAGATACTCTGGAGGCTGGCTCCGATGCAGCCCATGCCATTATGACCACCGATACCATTTCAAAGAGATCGCCATCGAGACACAGATCGGTGGCAAGACTGTGACTCTGGGCGGTATGTGCAAGGGTTCCGGTATGATCCATCCGAATATGTGTACGATGTTAGGTTTTGTAACCACAGATGTGAAAATTTCCAAGGAGATGCTGCAGAAGTGCGTCAGCGCAGACGTAGTGGATTCCTTCAACATGATCTCCGTGGATGGAGACACTTCCACCAATGATACACTGCTGGTGCTGGCCAACGGCATGGCTGGCAACGAGGAGATTACCGCAGAGGGCGAGGATTACGACAACTTCTGCAAGGCACTGCATGAGATCACCACATTCCTGGCAAAGAAAATGGCAGGAGATGGCGAAGGCGCCACAGCACTGTTCGAGACCAAAGTAATAAACGCAGTCAGCAAGGAAGATGCCAGAACTCTGGCAAAATCCGTGATCTGTTCTTCTCTGACCAAGGCAGCTATCTTCGGACATGATGCCAACTGGGGACGTATCCTCTGTGCACTGGGTTATTCCGGAGCCAAATTCGACCCGGAAAATGTGGATCTGTATTTTGAGAGCAAGAGCGGCAAGATTCATATCTTCGGTAATGGTGTGGCATGTGATTACAGCGAGGAAGAGGCCACGAAGATCCTCTCCGATCCGGAAGTCACCGCACTGGTGGATATGCATATGGGTGAGGCAGAAGCTACCGCATGGGGCTGTGATTTAAGCTATGATTATGTGAAGATCAATGCGGACTATCGTTCCTAAAAAAGAACGACCGGAAAGATAAATGACAGGCGGATCACGGTATCTGCGGAAATGAGGATAAAATGGAAAAAGATATGGAACAGGTAATGAAAAAAGCAGAGGTGCTGATCGAGGCGCTTCCTTACATACAGAAATTCAACCGTAAGATCATCGTGGTAAAATACGGCGGCAGCGCCATGAGCAATGAGGAACTGCAGAAAAACGTCATCAAGGACGTAACGTTGTTGAAACTGGTAGGTTTCAAGCCCATCATCGTTCACGGCGGCGGTAAGGAGATCAGCCGCTGGGTCGGCAAGGTCGGAAAAGAGGCAAAGTTCGTCAACGGTCTGCGTGTCACCGATGAGGAGACCATGGAGATCGCGGAAATGGTACTGAACAAGGTAAATAAGAGCCTTGTGACCATGGTGGAAGAGCTGGGCGTGAAAGCAGTAGGTGTCAGCGGTAAAGACGGCGGCCTGCTTCAGGTAGAGAAAAAATATTCCGACGGTCAGGACATCGGGTATGTGGGTGAGATCACCGGCGTGAATCCGGATATTCTCTTTGACATGCTGGAGAAGGATTACCTGCCCATCATCGCTCCCATTGACTGGACAAGGATTATCACACCTACAATATCAATGCGGATGATGCGGCCTGCGCTATCGCAAAAGCAGTACATGCGGAGAAACTGGCATTTCTGACGGATATCGAGGGATTGTACAAGGACATCAATGACAAGTCCACATTTATTTCCAGATTGACAGCTTCCGAGGCAGAGGGACTGATCCACGACGGTTACATCGGCGGTGGTATGCTGCCGAAGCTGAACAACTGTACTTCTGCGATCCGCAACGGTGTAAACCGTGTGCATATTCTGGATGGACGTCTGGCACACTGCCTGTTGTTGGAGATCTTCACCAATCAGGGTATCGGAACTGCGATCGTATCCGATGAGGAGTGAAAAAGGTGCAGAATAAGCCTGGCAGCTTATTCCGCACCCGGCTATTTGTGCCGCAGGCGTCACAAAAGTAGCCATTATCGCAAAACCAAATTAGAAATTTGGTTTGCGTTTCCTTGACGAAAAGAACGTCTGCGGAATGGAGAGGAAAAATGAGCGACACCATGAAAGAATATATTGCAGAGGCGGAAAAGACCTGCTGCATACCTATAACCGGTATCAGATCGTTCTGGATAAGGGCGAAGGCGTACATCTGTATGACACCGATGGGAAAAAATATCTGGATTTCGTAGCGGGAATCGCTGTATTTGCCCTGGGCTATCAGAACAAGGCATACAACGATGCGCTGAAAGCACAGATCGACAAGGTGATCCACACCTCCAATTATTATTACAACGTGCCTGCCATCGAGGCGGCTCGTAAGATCAAAAAAGTATCCGGCATGGATCGTGTCTTTTTCACCAATTCCGGTGCGGAAGCAGTGGAAGGTGCCATTAAGGCTGCCAGAAAATATGCGTACCTCAAGGATGGCACAACAGATCATGAGATCATTGCCATGAATCATTCCTTCCACGGCAGAACCATGGGAGCTTTGTCAGTAACGGGCAACCCCAAGTATCGTGAGGCGTTCCAGCCCATGATCGGACATATCAAATTTGCAGAACTGAATGATTTCCAGAGTGTGCTGGATCAGGTGACAGACAAGACCTGTGCCATCATTATGGAGACTGTACAGGGCGAGGGCGGACTGCGTCCCGCTAATGAAGAATTCTTAAAACAGGTTCGTGATCTGTGCGATGAGCGGGATATCCTGCTGATTCTGGATGAGATCCAGTGCGGCATGGGACGTACCGGTTACATGTATGCATGGCAGCGTTTCGGCGTGAAGCCGGACATCATGACTTCTGCCAAGGCACTGGGCTGCGGTGTACCGGTAGGTGCATTTATGATGACGGAGAAAGTAGCACAGCATTCTCTGACAGCGGGAGATCACGGAACCACCTACGGCGGTAACCCCTTAGCCTGCGCAGCAGTGGAAAAAGTGCTTGATTTATTCGAAGAGGACCATATAATAGAACATGTGAGAGAGGTGGCTCCCTATCTGGAACAGCGTCTGAACGAACTGGCAGACAAGTATGACTGTATCAAAGAACGCCGTGGTGTGGGACTGATGCAGGGACTGGTATTTGACCATCCGGTAGGAGACATTATTAACAGAGCATTGGAGAAGGGATTAATTCTGATCAATGCCGGTGCGGACATTATCCGCTTCGTACCGCCTCTCGTGATTACCCGGGAAAATGTGGACGAAATGATTGCTATTTTGGACACCTGTATCGAATAAGAGGTTTAGGTGAATTTATGTTTTTGAAAAAAAGAATTATCGCTACAGCAGCTGTGATAGCCATGGCTGCTGCAGCTGTTTACGGAAGTACGCAGGAGATGAGTCAGACACAGGAGAGCGGAAGCGGACTGCAGCTGTTTCGAGGAAAGGAGACAATCTATTGCTGGTATTCCGATGAGGCATTGTCCGGTTATATCAATGCGGCAGCAGTATCCTTCGGAGAACAGAACAATGGAGTCCGTGTGATTCCCGTACTTACTTCTGACAGTGAATATCTGGAAGCTATCAATCAGGAGACCCTGCATTCCGATCAGATACCGGATATCTACCTGTTGAGCAGTGACTCTCTGGAAAAGGCTTATCTGGCAGGACTGGCATCGAAAAAGTGCCTGACACTGTGGAATCTGCAATACAGACCATTTTTCCCAGGCGGCTCTGTCTGCGGTAACCTATGATCAGAAGCTGATCGGTTACCCGGTTTATTTTGATACCAGTGCGTTGGTATATAATGAAGATTATCTTCGAACCTGGGCAACCCAGCAGGCGGAGAAGGAACTGGCGGGAAGCAGTGAGAATGATGAACCCATAGGGGAAGGAGAAGAGATCATCGAGGAAGATTCTCTTCCGGAAGACCAGACCACGGAACAGGTGACAGCGGATGAGGCAGCGGTAAATGCGCTGGCAGAGCAGTATTTCGCGGAAGCACTTCCCTCCACAGTGGATGATCTGCTGAATATTGCAGATACCTTTGATGCACCGGAAGGTGTGGAAGGTGTCATGAAATGGGACGTGAACAATATTTTCTACAACTACTGGATCGTAGGCAACTACATGATCGTAGGCGGTGATCCCGGGGATGACAGAAATGATATTGATATCAATAATCCGGAGACCATTCAGTGTCTGGAAGTGTACAAAGGCACTGAACCAGTTCTTCTTTATTGAATCCGATACGGTGACTTATGATTCTGTGATCCAGGACTTTATCGATGGCAAGACCATGTTCACCATCGGAACCACGGATGTGGTCAAACGGCTGGAAGAGGCAAAAGCGGACGGCAGCCTTGCATTTAATTACGGAATTGCCCGTATGCCGGATGTCAGCGCCGAACTGCAGAGCAGATCTTTGTCTGTTACGGAGCGGCAGTCATCAACGGCTATTCGGAACACAAGGAACTGGGCGGATCTGCTTCGCAGCGTATCTGGCAGAAGGATATGCGGACGGCCTGTATGAACGCTCCGGCAAAATGCCGGCAAGTCTTCAGGCGGCAGAGAATGCAGACAACGGTGCGCTTATGATCTTTGCCGATGAATATGCGGACAGTGTGTCATTGCCGAAGATGCTAGAGACGGGAAATTTCTGGATGCAGCTGGAAGTACTGTTTTCCAAGGTATGGAACGGTGACGACGTGACTACTCTGGTACAGCAGCTTGACGAGACCATAGCCGGACAGGTAGGTGGTACAGAGAAATAAAACCGTTACAATAAAATATGAATGAACGAACCGGTCACAGGATAGACTACTACTAAAAAGAAAAGGTGGTAGAATCCTATGATCGGTTTTTTGATTGCTTTAGTTTCCGGTGCGCTGATGAGCATCCAGGGAGTGTTCAACACCCAGGTGACGAAATCCACCGGCATCTGGACCGCCAGTGCATTTGTGCAGTTTACAGCATTGCTGGTATGTCTGGGGGCATGGCTGTGTACGGAGCGGACTTCATTCTTGAAGATAGCGCAGGTGGAGCCCAGATATATGCTTTTGGGAGGGGCCATCGGAGCCTTTATCACCTACACTGTGATCCGCAGTATGGATGCCCTGGGACCGGCCAAAGCGGTAATGCTTATTGTGGTCGCTCAGCTTGCTGTAGCATATATTATCGAACTGTTCGGATGGTTCGGTGTGGAGAAGCAGCCCTGGGAGTGGCGGAAAGCCATCGGCATGGCCGTGGCGATTGTGGGTATTGTGATTTTCAAGTGGAAATGATCCAGGGCTATCCTCGTAGCGGCAATTTTGCGAATGGGTTCTGAATCGTGACCTACAAATGCGAAAACGGCTTGTAAATTCCGTGCGATTCCAGTACAATGAAAGTTAACAGCATAGAGAGGCAATCCCCTGAATTTTGTGAAGGAATCAGGGGAAAATGGAAAGGGGACTATGATGTTTTCGATAAGGTTTTTTAAAACAAAATATGCAGGTTTGATCGGAATGTTTTCAGTCTGGTGATGTTCATGACCGGCTGTCAGAGGAAGGATGAGGCCATTGTGCTGATTCCATCCGGAGAAGATGTGGCGGAATTTCCCTCACTGGAAGCGGTGGAACAGGCAGCGGAGCCTGCAGGCAGCAGCGTGACAGTGCAGGAACCGGCAAAGGCTGAACCGCAGATGATATATGTCTATGTCTGCGGCGCAGTGCGGGATCCCGGAGTCGTGGAAGTGCCGGAGGGCAGCAGAGCGGAGGAAGCCCCTGCGACTGGTCGGAGGTATGACAGCGGAGGCGGATCCTTTTTATGTGAATCTGGCGGAAACAGTGACGGATGGTCAGAAGCTGTATTTTCCAACGTTGGAGGAAGCGGAGACTCTGGAAGCCGAGGTAAAAGCGACGGCGGAGGGACTTGTGAATATCAACACGGCATCTGCGGAGGAATTGTGTGCGCTGCCGGGGATCGGAGCTTCCCGGGCGGCAGATATTGTGCGCTATCGGGAGCAAAACGGAGCCTTTCAGACGAAGGAAGACATTATGAAGGTATCCGGGATCAAACAGAACGCGTATGACAAATTGTGTGATAAGATCACGGTACAATGAGGGCTTATGCCGGGACCGTGAAGAGAAAAAGTAAGGGATAGAGAGGTTAAGGAAAGATGGCAGGCAAGAAAGTGCTGGTAGTGGATGATGAGAAGCTGATCGTGAAGGGAATCCGTTTCAGTCTGGAACAGGACAACATGGAAGTGGATTGTGCTTATGACGGTGAGGAAGCATTGCAGATGGCGCATAACAAGGAATATGACATCATATTACTGGACGTCATGCTGCCGAAGCTGACCGGCTTTGAGGTCTGCCAGCAGATCCGCGAATTTTCCAATGTACCGGTGATCATGTTGACCGCCAAGGGTGATGACATGGATAAGATCCTGGGACTGGAATACGGCGCGGACGATTACATAACCAAGCCTTTTAACATTCTGGAAGTGAAAGCCCGGATCAAAGCTATCTTCCGCAGAATGGAGCCGAAAAAAGGAACCACAGAGAACACCGGTATTCTGGAAAGCGGCGATATGAAGCTGGATCGTGACGGCAGAAGAGCCTACATCCAGGGCAGGGAGATCGGACTGACGGCCAAGGAGTTCGAAGTGCTGGAACTTCTGATGCTGAATCCCGACAAGGTATACAGCAGGGAGAATTTGTTGAAGCTGGTATGGGGTACGGATTATCCCGGTGATGTGCGTACAGTGGATGTACATATCCGGAGACTGCGTGAGAAGATCGAGTCCAATCCCAGCGAGCCCAGATACGTGCATACCAAATGGGGTGTCGGGTACTACTTTAATAATAAGTGAGACTATGAGAACCGGCAAAGATAAGAGGAAATGATTCGCCATGCTTGCATGTAAGAATCAATTTCTCTTATCTTTGAAGGGTGGCTCGAATAAGAGCCACCGCCACGCAAATGAACAAAAGTAGCTGCGAAGCAGCGGAGAGCACGATTTATCGTGCGGTTTGTGAATGGCGTGGAGAGGTTCGGAACTGAGGTTTTTATACTGTGAAAAAATGGAATAAAGAACGTTTTGCAACTATATGGGAAAAGCTGGAGAGCATGATCGCACTTCGAAGTCTGCGGGCGAGGATCTTCCTGCTGACGCTGGTGATCGGCCTGGTGTCTTGTATTGCCATGCGCCACGGTATCGTGAGCAATTACGAGGATCTGGCGGTGGAACAGCGAACCACAGTGGTACAGAACCAGTTGATGATCCTGGCCAATCATCTGATCAGCAACAATTATTTAAGCAGCCATGGTGTCAGAGAGGACACCGGCAATTCCAGAGAAGTCATCAATGCGGAACTGGAGATGCTGTCCAATCTGTATGAAGGCCGCGTTATGATCATCAACAAAATTTCAAGGTGGAAAAAGATACCTACGGCATCAGTGAAGGAAAGACCATCATTTCCGAGGGAGGTCATCAAATGTTTTCAGGGGAAAACATTTCCCATTATGACCCCGGGAGCACGGTTACATAGAAATGACCACTCCCATCATGGATACCACGGCAAACACTACGGACGAAAACGGAAAAGGAATCGGATGCCATCCGGGGCATTATGCTGACCAGCATTTCCAATGACAGTATCGTAAATGCCAAGGAAGTGCTGAATCGTAAGGCGTACATTCTGGAAGTGATCATGATGGTGGCAATCCTGGCACTGGCTATCATACTGTCCAGAGCTTTGACGAGACCTTTCAACAGAGTCACACAGGCCATCAATGCGGTAAAGGAAGGCTTCAGTGATGAGACGATCTCTGTGCCAGATTATGTGGAGACCGTACATATCGTAGATGCGTTCAACCAGCTGTTGAAGCGGATGAAGGCATTGGACGATTCCCGACAGGAATTTGTGGCAAATGTGTCCCACGAGTTGAAAACACCCATGACATCCATCAAGGTATTGTCGGATTCCCTGCTAGCACAGGAAAATGTACCGGCGGAGCTGTATCGAGAATTCATGGAAGACATTGCTTCCGAGATTGACAGAGAGAACCAGATCATTACGGATCTGTTGGCACTGGTAAAAAATGGATAAAAAGGTACAGGATCTGAATATTGTATCGTTGAACATCAATGATCTGACGGAACTGATCTTAAAGAGACTGCGGCCCATCGCCCGGAAGAAGGATGTGAAGTGGTATTTGAAAGCGTCCGTCCTGTGGTGGCAGAGGTGGATGAAGTTAAGATGACCCTGATCATGACGAATCTGGTGGAGAATGCCATCAAATACAATAAGGATCATGGCTGGGTGAAGGTGATACTGGATGCGGATCATCAGTATTTTACCTTTGAAGTCAGTGATTCCGGAATCGGTATCCCGGAGGAGGCTCTGGCACATATCTGCGAGAGATTCTATCGTGTGGACAAGTCTCATTCCAGAGAGATCGGCGGAACGGGACTGGGACTGGCGATCACCAAAGAGCGCCGTCCTGATGCACAAAGGGATCCCTTACGGTGACGAGTACCGAGGGGCAGGGCTCCTGTTTCCTGGTGAAGATCCCGCTGACATATATCGCCTCTTAGGCGGAGCTGTTGTAAGAAAGATTGTGTAGTTATGAAGAGAAAGTTAAAAAATATGTTTTGACCGGTATGCTTCTGATGTTGCTGGCAGTCTTGACCGGCTGTGGCACGAGAGAGCCGGAGACCGGCAAAAAGATATCGGTGTATTATGTAAATACCGCAGAGACGAAGGTTGAGGTTCATGACCAGTATCTGAACACCAAGACACCGGAGGAACAGTTGGAAGAGACCATGACATTTCTCTCCACAACCCCCGGAAAAGCTGGAATATAAGGCGCCTTTTGACATGGGATTTCAGGTTCTGGATTATGAAGTGGAAGACGGAAAACTTGTGATCAATGTGGATAAGGCATATTCCGAACTTTCGGTCACCACAGAAGTACTGGTGCGGGCGGCCGTTGTAAGGACACTGACGCAGCTGTCCAATGTGAAATATGTGACGATTACCGTGGAAGGCAGTCAGTTATATGACAATGCAGGGGAATTGGTAGGCTGGATGAATGCCGAGCAGTTCATCAATAATGACGGTAACGAGATCAACACCTATGAACTGGTGAAGGTAAAGCTGTATTTTGCCAATGCAGACGGTGATAAGCTGATCGCGGCCTACAGAGAAAAGCATTATTCCACCAATACTCCGTTGGAGCGATTCGTGGTGGAGGAACTGATCGCGGGACCCAGCGGACAGATTGAGGGTCTGTACCCGGTGATCAATCCGGAGACCAAGATCATCAATATCCTGACCAAAGATGGCATCTGCTATGTGAATCTGGATTCCAGCTTCCTGACCGTGGTGAACAATGTTTCCACGGAGGTAGCAGTTTACTCCATCGTGAATTCCCTGGTGGAACTGGATAATATCAATAAAGTACAGATCCTGGTCAACGGCGAAGTGCCATCTACCTTCAGCAATTCCACTTTTGAACGGAATCTGGATTATGTAACGACTTTGGAACAGTAAATTTTGAATTTATGCGGGACAGGACTGTTTTTGTGTTGGACTGTCGGAACAGTCCTGACTGTGGGCAGGCGGGATTGCCTGCGGAAGGGAGCTTAATGAGACGACCGCTTTTTATGGCGTGTCTGTGTCTCGTGATAGTGCTCGCCATAGGAAGAATACTGACGGGGGGCAGACACCGGGGATGCCGGCGTACTGCCGCCTGACGGAAGTCCGGTGAGGATCACGGGACGGATAGACACAAGAACTTCTGAAACGATTATTCTGAAATCAATTTCTATTATTCAAAACGATCTAAAATATTCCTATTCTGAAAATTACAATGTGAGTTGACAAACACACAGGAGGTACAGAGCCTGAGACTGGGCCAGCATATTGTTCTGGAAGGCGTTTTTTCGCACTTCGATGCTGCGACCAATCACGGGGAATTTGACGTGCGGGCCTATTCTGCGGGAAAGGGCATCGGTGGCAGAGTGCGGAAAGCACAGGTTCTGGCAGCGGAGGAGGATTATAGCTTTTTGAGAGAAAAGTTGTTTGCCTTTCGAAGGAGATTACACGACAGACTGGCAAAGGTATTCCCAGAGAAAGAGGCTTCCGTTATGCAGACATTACTGCTGGGGAGAAGGAAAGAACTGGATGCGGAGGTAAAGGCGCTGTACCAGAGGAATGGGATCGCCCATATCTTAAGCATTTCAGGGCTGCATATTACTTTGCTGGGGATGGGATGCTACCGGCTGCTTAAGAGACTGGGGGCTCCGGTCAGAGTGGCAGCAGCAGGGAGGTGCCATGACACTGCTTCTGTACGGTATGATGGTGGGCATGAGTGTATCCGCCAGCCGTGCCATAGGAATGTATCTGCTGCAGATGTTGGGGATATTCGTGGGAAGGACTTACGATATGCTGACAGGTGTGGGGCTGTTGGCGGCATTGCTGGTGTTGCAGCAACCGGAGCGGCTTGGGGATGTGAGCTTTTTGATGTCTTTTGGGGCGGTGCTGGGGATCTGCTTGTTGACACCGGTGTTTGCCGGGGATGGTAGGGAAGATAATGTCGGTGTGGAAACGGCCAGTGGTGTGGTGGCAGGGCTTGAAGAGAAAAAGAGGGCCGACGGGAAGCGCGGATTTGGTGAGGCATTAGGCTTTGCAGAGAAAAAGAGGACTGATGGGAAGAGCGGATTTGGTGAGAGGTCTGACTTTGACACGGAACAGAGGAGACTGGGAAACAGGGGGAAGCGGTTTTTAGAGTACCGGCATGGCTTCTGACCGTGACAGATATTCTGGGTGATTCCGCTTACGAGAGGAACAAGTACCGGGAAGGCTGGCGGAAGGTGGTGTATGAAAGGCTTTGGCGCATGGTGTCAGCACTTAAAAGCGGTTTTGCCGCCAGTGCCGGAGTTATTCTTTTACGCTGCCCATACAGCTCTGGTTCTTTTATGAGATCCCTGTCTACTCGGTATTATTGAACCTGCTGGTGTTGCCCTTTATGAGTGTGGTGATGGCAGGGGGAATCCTGTCATTGATCCCTGGACTGGGAATTGCAGGGACGGTGGATTGTCTGATCCTGTGGTGGTATGAATGGATCTGCGAACGGTTCGGAGAACTGCCGGGGAGCGGTATGGTGCGTGGGCCGCCCGGCAAAGTGGCAGATGGTCGTTTATTATAGTGGGCTATTTGTATTGATCATTGGCAGGAATTATGCGGAAAAATGGAAGCGGCAAAGACTTTATGCAGCTTATGTGGCGGAAAATAATCATGGAGACGGACACCGCGCTGAAAGAGAAAGGCAGCGTCGGGAAACACGCAGAGTGGATGATAGCGGTAGGGGGTAGAAAAAGAGAGAGTAACAGAAAAAAGATGCAGCATTCTGACAGGTACTCTGAAATATGTACCACCAGATGGCGACATGTTTTAGCAAATTTTTGGTATACATGGCAGGGAGTGATGACATATAGGAACGGAGTTATGTGCCGAATTGTAGCCGCAATGATTTTAGTATTAATAGTTGGTTTACTGACCGGCAATTTTGATCGGGGGAAGCCGTGTGACTTTTCTGGACGTGGGACAGGGAGACGGTATCGTGGTGGAGACCGGGCAGGGGGGCATATCTTTTTTGACTGCGGCAGTACCAGTCGGAGGAAAATCGGTGAATATGTGTTGAAGCCTTATCTCAAGAGCCGGGGAATCCAGTCTCTACGCGGTGTGTTTGTATCGCACCCAGATGAAGACCATATGAATGGCATATTGGAACTGCTGGAGAACGGTGGAGAATGGGGAATTACCGTGGAGCAGATGTTTCTGCCTGCGATTACGGAAGCGGAGCGCAGGGAGGCTTTTTCGAAAAATTGCTTGTTGCCGCGGAATATGCCGGAGTACCGGTAAGTTACATAAAATGTGGCGATGAGATCAGGGATAGTCGACTCCGGCTGCGGTGTCTGCACCCGGAGGAGAATACGACCCTTTGCGGATGCCAATGCCTATTCGGAATGCTTCTACGTGGAGGTATTTGCGAAAGCAGTGAAGTGGGGCGCGGCAGAGGGATAGAAGCAAGTGGAGAGGGCGGAAGAGCTGCTAGCGAAGTTTACGGTGAGAACGGCAGCTTTGCTGTCGGAGTTACTGGTGAGAGAACCGGTCATGGTGATACCGGTGAAAGGAAAAACTTCGGCGTGGGTGCCGGGAAGCTAAGCATTCTCCTGACAGGGGATGTGGAAGGCGAAGGGGAGCAGTTGACACAGGAATTGCAGACGTTGAAGACGTTACGGGAAGCGAAGACGTTACGGGTAGCGCAGGAATCACAGGCTTTGGCAGAATGCGCGGAAATTGCAGGAATCGCAGGAACCGCGAGAACAGCAGGAGTTGTGGGAATCACGGAGACAAGGGGGCTTCAAGGTAGACATCCTGAAGGTAGCGCATCACGGCTCAGGCTATTCCACCAGTTCTGAGTTCCCTTGCCGCCGCCGGCCCCGCTGCCGCCATTATCTCCTGTGGTCGTAACAATTCCTATGGCCATCCCCATGCCGCGACGCTACAGCGCCTGGAAGATGCTAAGGTCCCCTGGTACCTCACCACTGACTATGGAGCCCTGACAGTAACCGTCGACAGTCACGGAAACCGGCTGAAAGGGTATCTGAGAAGAAAATAAGCCGTTGGGGTTCTAGGTAGTTGGGGCGTGAGAGGAAGAAAAGTAAGAATAAGCCCCGAGGAAGTCAAGAAGCCGGGGCGTGAGAGAAGGAAAAGTAGAAATAAGCCCCGGGGAAATCGAGAAGCCGGGGCGTAGGAGAAAGAAAAGTAAGAATAAGCCCCGGGGAAAATCGAGAAGCTGGGGCGTGAGGAAGAAAAGTGCAAGAATAAGCCCCGGGGAAGTCAAGAAGCCGGGGCGTAGGAGAAGAAAAGTAAGAATAAGCCCGGGAAATCAAGAAGCCAGTGTGCAGAAGGAGGAAAAGTGAAAACTACACGCGAAAATATAAAAAACAGAATAGAAGAAATTAATAAGGAATTAGAAAAGATAACAAAATTGGACAAAAAATTTCCGCAAGGAGAATTGCAATGCTTCAAAAATGAAAACCGCTACAAATGGAAAATAAAGGAGGAAAATGGAATACGCTATCTTCCGAAAACCGAAAGAAATCAGGCAGAAATACTGGCATTGAAGAAATACTATGAGTATAGGAAAAAGGAATTGGAGAGTGAAGCAGCGGGATGGGAAGCCTACTTGAAGAAGACAGACAAGATGAAAATAAACTCCGAACATCTATTAAATCATCCGGAATATGGAAAATTGCTGGCTAAGAATTTCAGACCATTGGATAAGGAACTGGAGCGGTGGCAGGAAGAACCCTACGAAAAATGTACAAAACACCCGGAAAATTTATTGGTACTGGGAACTCATGGGAAGATGTTGCGGTCTAAATCAGAAGCAATTATTGACAGAATGCTATATCAAAATAAAATACCGTTTCACTATGAAGAAAAAAACTGGTTTTGATGGAATAATTTTATATCCAGATTTCGTGATACGACATCCCTTTACGGGACAATATTTCTATTGGGGAGCACTTTGGGATGATGGATAATCCGATTATTGCAATCATGCTTGTGACAAAATAAAGCTATATTGCCGACATGGTATCCATTCCTTCGGTAAATCTGATTCTCACCTATGAAACAAAACAGTGTCCTCTGAATGCAGACAAAGTAGAAAATGATCTTGCCCAGAATATTTTGGTTGTAGCAAA
>VOFC01004591.1_pt1 | contig 15954 bp, 29 predicted proteins | sample 5384161 | NCBI WGS metagenome assembly VOFC01 (sample SAMN12384722, study PRJNA508395) | human gut metagenome | isolation source: healthy gut B | host: Homo sapiens | reverse complement strand
AGTATAAAAATATATAAACTCAGATAAACAGATGCACCATTCGGCAGAGTGAGGTTATATAAGTTTCCACAAAGCATACATCTGAACAATGTAAATAACAGGTATAAAGCGGTGATATTACGGTGGCACTGTCTTACGATACAATATAAGGCAATAGGAAGAAAAGCCGTGGCAGTCGGAGAGACAAGCGTAAAAATACCGTATAAACAACATATAAAAAATGTAAAAGCGGCTTTTTGTCAAGAAAGTATGTATATGTGAGGATGACAAAAGCAAAAAGTATGCCTGTAATCGTAGAAACCCAAAATATGTCTGCGTTTTTATCAAGTGCAAAATAAAAAAGGCATAATATAAAAATTAAAATACAGTTTGTAAAGTGTTTCAAGGCAGACTCCTTTTTTATTTTCATTGTAATAGATATAATTATATCACAAAACTAAAAAGATATGTCTTTATGAATAAGTATGACATTTGTCATTTTTTTTGATGACAGTGTTCACTACAGGAAATAATGTTTTTTAGTATAATAGGAAGTGTAATCGAAAATAACCTGATTTATTAGAAAAGAGGATTTTTATGAATGAAAAAATGATTAAAATAGATAATATTGTGAAAAGATATGGAAGTTTTGTTGCTCTTGACCACCTTAAACTTGAGATAAGAGAGGGAGAGATTTTCGGGCTTTTAGGTCCGAATGGCAGTGGAAAGACTACTACCATCAGTTGTATGTTGGCTCTTTTGAGATATGACAAGGGGGAGATTGATATATTCGGGGAAAAGATGACACCGGACAGTTATGAACTTAAAAAAATATCGGCATAGTTCCACAGGAGATTGCAGTGTTTGATGAGCTTACAGTGAGACAGAATATTGATTATTTCTGTGGATTATATATAAAATGACAGGAAAAAACGAAAGAAACTTGTGGATAAGGCAATAGATTTTGTTGGCCTTGAAAAATACATAAAGATGTATCCGAAACAGCTTTCGGGCGGACTTTTTAAGGAGACTGAACATAGCGTGCGGGATAGCACACGAACCTAAAATAATAATAATGGATGAGCCTACGGTTGCCGTTGACCCGCAGAGCCGCAAACAGCATACTTGAGGGAATTAAAAAGACTCAATAAAAATGGTGCGACAATAATATACACTTCACATTATATGGAGGAGGTTGAGCAGATTTGTTCAAAGATAGCGATAATTGACAAGGGACAGTGCATAGCATACGGAACTAAAGAAGAACTTAAAAAGATGATTAAGACGGGAGAAACAATAACTTTAGAAGGAATTATGCTTGAGGCTGAAAAATATAAAAGAAATAGAGAACATACCTCATGTTTTTGATGTTTCATACAATGAGCAGACGCTTGTTGTGAGATGCACAGGTGCAAAACACAATCTTATCCGTATCTTAGAGTATATGAATAATAAAGATATTTCATTCGGCAGGGTATTTTCAGAACTGCCTACATTAAATGATGTTTTTCTTGAGATAACAGGGAAGAAAAACTCAGAGACTAAAGAATATAGAAATGAGGTGTGTTATGTTACACGAAATAAAATACAGGATATTAACGATTTACAGGGATAGGCAGGTCGCTTTCTGGTCGCTTTTATTTCCAATAATACTCGGTACGCTGTTTTCACTTGCTTTTTGGAAATTTCGGAAAGGACATAGATACGATAGATACAGCTATTGTAAAGGAAGATACTTCTGACAGTGCAAAGGCTTTTGAAAATTATTTAAAAGAGATAGAAAAAGTGACTCAAAGGTAATTAAACTTAAAGTCATGTCTGACAAAAAAGCAAAAACAAAGTCTGAAAAGGGAAATATTTCAGGATTTATTATGTGAAAGAAAAGCCGGAGCTTACAGTTACGGATTCAGATATGCAGGTTAGTATATTAAAAGAACTTTTTAAGTGAGTATGACCAGAAATGTTTCATTATATAAAGACATTGCGAAAGAACATCCCGAAAAACTTGAGGAGATTATAAAAGATAATTTTATTACAATATGTCAAAGGAAGTCGGCATAAGCGGAAAAGAGGTTCACGGAGTAGTGCAGTATTATTTTGCACTTATAGCAATGGCTTGCCTTTTTGGAGGATATGTCGGATATACGATAGGAATACAGCTTCCAGGCAAATATAAACAAGGTTGCTATAAGGAGAAATATATCATCTTTTGAAAACTAAAATGATTGTGTGTGACACATTAGTGGGCTGGGGTGTTCAGACGGTAAATGTGTCGGTATGTCTTTTTATATCTCAAATATATTTTAAAAATAGATATAAGCAATATGCCAAAAATGTTTGCCGTATGTATGGTTGGAAGTCTTATCGGTGTTTCAAGCGGTATATTTATCGGCTGTCTTGGAAATATGAGTTATGAATTTAAGATAGGTGTGATAACCACATACAGTATTTTAAGTAGTTTTCTTGCCGGACTTATGATAGCACAGATAAAGGGAGCTATTGAAAAATATTGTCCGATTGTAAATAGGATAAATCCGGCAGCACTTATATCTGATGCGATTTACAGCATGGATATTTATGATGAGCCGTCCAGATTTAATCTTGATATGTTTATTATGATATTTATGGCGGTTTTGTTTACGGGTGTTTCGTTTTTGATAATGAGGAGAAAAGATATGACAGTATTTAGCGGATGTTTAAAGATTATAAAGAGGGAAGATTGGCATAACGATTATGTATTTTGTTATATTTACCGGGATAAGTATAGCAATGCAGTTAAATAACAGTAAACAGTCTGTGACAGATTTTCAGTCAAAAAGGATGGATATAGCATTTGTAGACTGCGATAAAAGTGAGATTTCAGGATACATATATGATTATCTGAATACAAATCATAATGTAAAAAATGAAAAAAATGATAAGTCTCTTATGCAGGAAACACTTATTACAGTCAGGAAGATATGGTGATAAAAATTCCAAAAGGTTTTGGTGATAAGGCACTTAAAAAATGGTGGACAGAAAGTTTTATTCAAATAACACAGGAACCGGGAAGTTATGGATATATTTATGTAGAGCAAACAGATAAACAGAGTTTTAAACAGCATGAGAAAATATGTAAATGCAGGATTTTCAGTAAAACAGGCATACAAAAATACAATATCCGTAAAGAAAAGCCGTGTAAATCTTTATTGATATAAACGGAAACGGCGGAGAAAAAACTGATTTTTCATATATGTTTAGATTTTACCCGTATCTCGCAATAACGGTAATCTGCAATATCTGTGGGAATGGTGCTTGTAGCTTTCAAAAAAAGAAAGAAATCGTAAGAGAATGAATTCGTCGGCGACAAGTCTTAAAAGCCAGAATGTGCGCCTTTGTGTTTTCTATATTTGGCATTATTATATGGCTGTTAAGCCTTATAATAGCATTCTTTATGTATGGAAGAATTGAGTTTTTAAAATCTCCTAATATAGGGATTATATATATTAAATTCGTTTGTCATGACAATAACGGCACTTCCGATAGCATATTTTATAGGAATGATAGTAAAAAGACAGAGACGATAAATCTTATCGTGACACCTGTATCTCTTGGAATAAGTTTTATTTCGGGAGTGTTTGTTGAACTTAGTGTGCTTGGAGATACGGTAAAAAAAGATAGGCAGATTTCTTCCGGTTTACTGGTATGAGGATTTAAACGATATGCTCGACATATAGTGAGCTTAGCAAAGCCAGTTAAATAAAGTATATACAAATCTGCTGTTGCAAAATTTTTATTTGCGGTGGCATTTATAGAGGAGCACTTGTTGTAACAAAGTACAGGAGAGAAAAGAGAAATGAAAATATCAGTGCACAGAAAAATGTCAATGATAACAAAAAGTATGTAGAATATGACAAAATCCGATAAACTCTCTTTTTTATGCTATAGTTTTTATCGTAATAAAAATAAAAGAGGTTAATTATGAGAAAGATGTTAAAGAAAATTGTAAGTGCCGTACTTGTTTCAGCAATAATGTTTACATCATTAAATATTCAGTCTGCAGGTGCAGATGCATGAGCAAAAATAAACGGAAAAGAAACTTCTTATAAAGTATATAAGAAAAAATTTAAACAGTTGACAAAGGGCGGAAAAAGAGAGCCGGTTTAAATTAAAGAAAAAAACACCGCCGCAAACAGAAGTAAATATCTTAAATAAAATACGGAACAGTCTGTTATTATTGGCAGGCTGTTCTTTTGGTTAGGTAACAGTTCAGCCATAAAAAGATAATCAACAATACAATGAGCAAGCTCAAGTATTGTCAATTAGACAGGAACTTGTAGGTGCGGGTGCACATACGGTGGATATTTTGGAAAAGCGATTATAAAACAAAGTTCTTGTAATAAAGTTTGTGGGATGTATAATAGTGGTTGTGTCAAAATTTCATGCTATGCAAATAAGAGTACACATATAAAGGGAATAGTTTCTTAGTCAGAGGCTTTATGGTGTGTATGCAGAACATAGTTGAAGTGACAATGTGAAATATCATATGGAGGAAGAAAATATGTATAATATACTAAGCGGTTGCTTAAATCCAAATCAGATAACGATGATAGGTATTCTCGCAAAGATTCCTGCTGACATTTATATGTCTTAAATTTCCATTTCCGTTTCTGCCGGTGGATCAGGGCAGGGAGTTTGCGGTAAACGGTGCATTATCAAAGGGAAAGACAAGAGGTGTCGGACTTACATTTGTAATAGTATTTATTATCTGTTCGTTGCTCTTTATGCCGATAACAAGAGAGTTTATCATATATTGCATACTTTTATTTGCAATAATGTTAAGCGGTTATCTTGATGATGCGGCAGAGACACCATGGCAGGATTACAAAAAGGTGCGATAGACCTTATTTTATCTATTGTTACAATGTGGACATTCTTAAACTTTAATGAGTCTGTTATACACATTGGAAAAAATGTTATCACACTTCCGATGCCGGTTTATTTTGTGCTCGGTATAATTCTTATCTGGGTTTCAATAAATGTAACAAACTGCACAGACGGTGTGGACGGGCTTTCAGGAAGCCTTTGCTGTGTTGTAATATCAGCGTTTACGGTGATTTTTGCAAATGAACTTGGATATTATGTGATAGCTGATTTTATATTTGTTGCAACGCTTCTGCTTATCTTTATTTCAATTCAAATCTGAGCAGTATGCTTATGGGAGATGCAGGCTCAAGGGCACTCAGATTTTTTATATTGCCATTATCGCAATGAAAACGGGACATCCGATAAGCTACATATTACTTGCTATTGTGCTTATAATTGACGGAGGTCTTGGACTTGTAAAGATTTTTTTGAAGAGATTTTTGAAGATTTCAATCCTTGTAAATACAAGAACACCGCTTCATGATCATGCACGAAAAAAAATAAAGGGTGGTCGGATACACAGGTAGTGTTCAGATTTATAATAATGCAGATAGTCGTCGCGATGATAGGTTATATAATCATTAGTCTGTTATAAAATGACAGGGTATATTTGCAGGATTATATTGCACAAGCTGTTATAAAATACTTTTTGACAAACCATCATAAATAAAAAGACATGGCATAAATAAGAAGACAGGTCATGTCTTTTTTGATTTATACAGATGTTTATGTATTATTTTGTATTAAAAATTGTGTGGTCGCAACAGATTTTCAGATACAATTATATGCAGGATAGCTACTGTATCATTTTACCATGTGGTCATGCACAAAATGTTGTCAACAGGCATAATATATAAATGATAATGTTTAGAGGTGCTTGAGGTGCAATCCTTTCCAAAACCAATGAGTGCAAAAAAGAAGAGGAAGAATGCATCAAAAAGATACCAAGTGGGAGACAGGAGTGCGAGAGAACTTTTATTGAAAAAAACCTGCGGTTAGTCGCATATATAGTTAAAAAATATAATACATCTGACAGGGAGCTTGAAGATCTTATCTCTATAGGGACAATAGGTCTTATAAAAGGTGTGGATTCTTTTGACGGTTCAAAAATATAAGACTTGCAACATATTGTGCGAGATGTATTGAAAATGAAATATTGATGAATATAAGAACGGAAAAAAAAAGACATCAAGAAATGTTTATCTGTACGATTCGATAGGTTCGGACAAAGAGGGAAATGAAATAAATCTTATAGATGTTATCGAGTATGAAGATGAGGATATTGTAGAAAAGATTACGCAGGATGAGCGAATAAAGAGACTTGATGATAAAATAAAAAGAAGTTTTAAGTGGGAGGGGAGCAGGATATTATAAGGAAGAGATACGGTATAGGTGGTTTTAAGATAAAAACGCAGCGTGAAATTGCAGACCAGTATGGGATATCAAGGTCTTATATATCGAGAATAGAAAAATCAGCATTGCTTAAGCTGAGAAAAAGTTATGAAAATGATTGTTTATAGATGGCGGTTGTGTTAATATATAGGATAAGAATGGGAAATTTTGTACGATTGATCTGAACTTGTAGTTTGATATTACAGGCTTAGTATAAATTTTCAGTGATTTATAGTGCAAATTGTAGGAGGATATCAATGAAAATACTTTTAGTAGATGATGCGGCATTTGTGCGTATGTCGTTAAAAAGATTCTAGATGATGCAAACACTTGGATTTGAATATGTTGAAGCCGGTGATGGGGAAGAGGCTATAGAAAAATATAAATTATATTCACCGGATCTTGTTATCATGGATATTACGATGCCTAAGATGGATGGGATTGGCGGCAGTAGGCAGGATAAAAGAGATTGATGATAATGCAAGGATAATCATGTGTTCATCAATGGGATACCAGGAGAAAGTTGTTGATGCCATTACAGCGGGAGCAAAAGATTTTATAATAAAAGCCTTATGAGGCAGAAAAAGTTATAAAATCAGTAAAAGGCAGTATTAAAATTAGATAAGGAATAGTATGGAAAGTAAAAAAACTTTCTATGCACAAAAAATATGTGCAGAAATGAGGATTAAAATGACATATTTAGAAGAATATAAAGAGGGAAATAAATTTTCCGATTTATCTTTGTAAGTCTAAACAGATATTAAAGACAAAGGCAGGAAAGACATATTATTCTCTGATACTTCAGGATAAAACGGGAATTATAGATGGAAAAGTCTGGGAGTTAAATGCCGGGATAGCAGAATTTGACAGTATGGATTTTATTATGACAGATGGCACTGTAACATCATTTCAGGGAGCCCGTCAGGTAAACATAAATCGCATAAGAAAAGCCGGAGAGGGTGAGTATGACCCTAAAGAATACATTCCGGCATCAAAGTATGATATAGAGGAAATGTATGCAGAGCTTAAAGGTATCATAGCAACGATAAAAGAAACCACATCTTAAACAGCTTACGGAAGAATGTTTTATAAATGATAAAGAGTTTGTAAAAGAATTTAAGATTCATTCGGCAGCCAAATCAGTACATCACGGATTTATCGGAGGACTTTGCAAAGATACGCTTGCAGTTACAAAGATGTGTGTATTTCTTGCAGACAATTATCCTATACTTGACAGAGATCTGCTTGTTACTGCCGCAATCTTCCATGATATAGGAAAAGTATCTGAATTATCAGATTTTCCGGCAAATGATTACACGGATGACGGTCAGCTTTTGGGACATATATTTATCGGTGCGGAACTTATCGGAAACAAAGTGCGTCAGATAAGCGGATTTCCACCGGTACTTGCAACGGAGCTTCGCCATTGCATACTTGCTCATCACGGAGAACTTGAGTATGGTTCGCCGAAAAAAGCCTGCTATAGCAGAAGCGATGGCACTTAACTTTGCAGACAATACGGATGCTAAGCTTGAGACCATGACTGAGATATATGACAAGGCAAATCCAACTACTGAATGGCTCGGATTTAACAGATTTGTCGATTCAAATATCAGACAGAGTTCAGGAAGTGTGGCAAAGAGGAGATAGTAACGATATAGAAATAAAAAGCCGGGGGAGCTGATTATCTTAGAAATATGGATAGTTGGTTTGTCGGCTTTTTTTTTCACCAGGGATAGTAATTTAACACTATCAAAGAAGTCAACGGTTCCTATTGCGTAGAGCAATAAGTGGTGGCTTGCATCTGTTTAAGTGGGAAAAACATCATTAAATATAAAAAATAGTTGAATATAATAAAGGAAATGGCATTATGAGTAAGGAAAAAAAATTCGTGTGTGAAAAGAACGATGAACTTGAACTTGATATAACGGACCTCGGCAGTACAGGCGAGGGGAATAGGCAAGATTGATGGGTACACATTATTTGTCAAAGATGCACTTATCGGGGATAAGGTAAGAGTTAAGGTGATAAAGACAAAGAAAAATTATGGTTACGCAAGACTGTTAGAGATAATAAAGCCGTCTGAGTTCAGGGTAGAGCCTGAATGTCCTGTTGCAAGACAGTGTGGAGGCCGCCAGTTTCCAGCATTGTTCATATGAAAAAGCGCCTTTTCGTGGAAAGAGGAGAAAGTGGCTAATTGTCTCAGGAGGATAGGCGGAGTGCCTGTTTATACTGAGGAGGAATATAAAAAATTGCGACCGGGAAATCGGATGGCAGTAAATCGGTTGAAAATACCTTAAATGGCACACCGATAATAATGGAACCAATATTAAGGATGAATAGACCTGTTCATTATAGAAATAAAGCACAGTTTCCGGTCGGATATGACAAAGACGGAAATCTTGTTGCAGGATTTTATGCAGGAAGAACACACAGTATTATACCACAGACGGACTGTCTTATACAGCATGAATGTAACAAACAGATAGTTGAGACTGTTCTTGGCGAGGGTGAGGGAAAAGTTCCACTTGATAATATTGCTAAAAAGAGCGGAAAAAAGCTATAAGCCCAAAGAACGAGTGACAAAATGATTAAGGAGTACATAGAAGAAAATACGGCTTCAAAGTACATACCGCATATATCGCAGAGGTAAAGAGAGATTTAGGTTGCCGATGCGGTAGAAGAATGAAACAGCCGAGGAAGCATCCGACAGCGGAGAAAGTGGAAGCGATAAAGGATGCGTTGAAGCATTTTGAGGTAATTTAATTGTAGCAGGGAAGGGGGAAAATGAGTATAGATAATGTAATTTCCATAATTATTAGTATATTAGGTTCTTCTGTAATAACGTTGATATTGTCCACATTTATTTTTCAACCATTGCAAGATAAGAAAAAGTATGTTTTTGAGGAAAAAAAGAGAGTATATGAATCTAAATTGTATTTGCGCAAATTGTACTTTTTCCATGAAGCAAAATTTTTCTTTAAGTTGAAGGTATAATATACAAGAGCTATCAGACGATGAAAATAGAAATAATGCAATAAATGATTTGAAGATGGCAATTCCTAAGTTGAAGTTAATTTCAAAAATGGTCTTGTCAAGAGAATTAGAAAAAATTTATTTACCAGAAAAGTGAGGAACAATTTAATATACTTGTAAATCGATTGAGAAAGGATTTATACAAATAAAACTAGGTGTCTTGCGGAGGTTTTTATGGAACAAAAATTTTTATGATGAGATAAAGAACATCTTGATAACAGCGAGAAATAAAGTCTATCAAACAGCCAATTTTGCAATGGTTGAAGCCTATTGGAATATCGAAATCAATCATTGAAGAACAGGGCGGTAACGAAAAGGCGGAGTATGGTACAGGTTTGTTAAAAGAGTTGTCAAAGCAAATGACGCAGGATTTTGGCAAAGGATTTACCGTTGCCAATTTGAAAAATATGCGGCAGTTTTTATTTGACATTTCAAATGGCTACGCACTGCGTAGCGAATTAAGTTGGACTCATTATCGGCTTTTGATGCGTATGGAAAAATGATAAAAAGCATGAAAATTTTATATGCAGGAAGCTGTAAAATCACAATGGAGTACCAGATAGCTTGACGGAGCTATGAATGTAAATCATGTTTGGCTTATACCAAAAGAAGCGGATAAACCTACTGATGCAAGATATAAAAAAGTAGATAAATAGTTGATAATTATATTGTATGCTACCCTATGGAGGTGCGTTTTATGAGAGATAAAATCTTAATTGTCGATGATGAAGCCGATATAGTTTCTATGTTGAAAGATTATTTTGAATTTAATGGATATGATACCATAACAGCGGTTAATGGTTTGGAAGCAATTCAAAAAAAGCTGAAAAGCAACCAGACATTATTTTGTTGGATATTAATATGCCAGATATTGACGGAATGGAAGTATGTATGCGAATACGAGATTTTGTATCCTGTCCTATACTGTTTTTAACAGCAAGGATTGAGGACGGAGATAAAATCAAAGGATTTGGTGTCGGAGCAGATGATTATATTATAAAAACCTTTTTCTATAGATGAGCTTGGTGCAAGGGTGGCGGCACATCTAAGGCGTGAACGCCGTCAAAGAGAATCTGCAAAGTCCGTTTTGATGATAAATTAGCAATAGATTACACGGAAAGAAGCCTGTACTATAACGGGGGAGCAAATCCCGCTTGCTAAAAAGAGTTTGACATCATAGAACTTTTATCACAGCATAACATTGCTGGGAATGACCAGTGTACAGCAAGGAGCGTGAATGATATGAAAAGATTAGTAAAAACAGGCGTGTTCATGATGTTGGTGCTGATGATATTGGCATCACAGAAAAATGTTGCAGAAGCAAGACGAAAGTCATTTATAAAAAATGACGATCGATCTGAACAGGGATTCTTCCTTTTTCGCCGCACACCGACGAAACTGCAGAAATATTCCAAAGTAAAAGTTTGTGTTAAAAACAGGAAGGTGCTGAAAGCGAAAGCAAAAGGCAGAAAATACATTGTCATGAAATGAAGAAAAGGCGGTAAAACGGCAATGACGGCCAGCCTGTATAAAAAATACAGAAAAGTGCGTGTACCGTTATCGTATCAAAGGTGATCGGAAAGGGACAGGGATGGCTATGAGTCACAGGCAAAGAAAGCTTTTTGCCATTCAGAACCGGTACCGGGCGGAGAAAGGTGCAAAGGCATTGACATGGTCAGATGAGTTATATCGGTTTGCCCTGTACCGTTTAAAGAATAGTGGTTATGATAGACATAAAATCTTCCAACTAATATGGAGAGTTTTTTTGGCGATACATTGGTAGTCAACAACATATCTTTAGGAGAAAATATGGCGTGTGGACAGACAAGTGCCAAAGAAGCAATGCTTTCGTGGAAGCATAGCCCAGGGCATTATCGAAACATTAAGAACAAAGGATATCATTGATGCGCATTAAGTATTAAATTATCAAATTTAACTTTGATAATTGACATATAACTTATTAAAGGTTAAAATAAAATAAATAAAGTTAAAAAGCGGAGGCGATGACAATGTGCACAGAGGTATTTGGAATACAGATTCGATATGAAGTATGGAATAAGCAGGAATCATTGTCGCTTTATATTGCTGGAAATTATGATTTTCAAACCGCGTACATTGAAGCACAAAAAATGCATTATGATCACTCCAACAAGTGAACTTGCGACAATACCGGCATTAAAAAGCAGATCAGCAGAATACAGAAAGTAGATGCGGTTCCTGTTATTTTAAATCTTCCTGCTGTATCTTATTACAGAAGAAAAAGTTTGATTGAGCATAGAATACCTTTTGTTACATCTAAGCAGATTTACCTGCCGTTTATGGGAGCATATCTGACCGATGAAAAAGAGGAAATTCGAAAGTGAAAAAATTTATGTTTTCAACACAGCAGTTATTTTTGTTTTATTTGTATCATAACAAAGCACGAATGTACATGTCTGAATCAGTAGAAGAACTGCCGTTTAGTGCAATGACGATGAGCCGAGCAACAAAGCAAATAGAAGCGGTTCGATTGCTTCTCGTTAAAAAAGGAGGGGGTAAAATTGTATTAGAGTCCCAGTGTAGCAGGTGGGAATTGTATAAAAACGCAGAAAAAATATCTTTCCTCACCGGTTCGCAGATATGGATACATTGAAAAGTCTGCTGTAAATTCAAACATGGTGATAGCCGGTGAGACGGTGCTGTCTGAAAAGACGATGCTGAATCCGGACAGACTTATCACTTACGCTGTGTATGAAAAAGAGTTTGACGGGTCATTGCTTATAAAAAAGAATTGGTGGATCCGGAGAAACAAGTCAGGCTTGAACTGTGGGCTTATGATCCAAAACAGTTTGCACAGAATGGAATGGCGGATCTTTGCTTCGGTGGCACTTTCTTTTGAGAATAGTACAGATGAAAGAATCGAAGAGGCGGTAGAGGAAATGTTAAGAAAAGAATGGGAGAGATAGGATGGTTCGAGGAATTACTAATTTTAAGAAAAAGATTTCAAGGCTATGAAGAACAGTATGTGATCATTGGTGGCACTGCATGTGATCTGATTATGGAGAATGAAGAATTGCCTTTTCGGGCAACAAAAGATATTGACCTTTGTATTGATCGTTGAGGCATTGACAGCTGAATTTGGCGAAACTTTTGGGAATTTATCAAAGAGGCTGAATATGATCATTGTAATAAAAGTACAGGTGAAGCACAATTAAAAGATGATAGATGGAATCTCTGTGTTGAGTGCGGAATGTCTGATACCGTTCAAGGCAAAAGCGTGGCTGGATCTCACAGAACGCAAAGCGAAAAGGAGAAAAAGTGGACAGCAGAAATATTAAAAGCATAAAAACGATGTTTTCGACTGGCACAATTACTTGATCAGGAAAGTAAACATTTGGATGATGAAGTGCAGGGGGGATATGGAGCAGTTCCTTCTTAAGATGGAGAATGAAATGATTGATTTAAAGTCGATTGGAGTGTCAGGTTCCACAAAATGCAAATATTAAATCGATTGTATCGTTGTTATGAAATACAGAGAAAAAGATATTGTTCTGATAGATAATTAAACGGTAGAAATGTTTGGTATTGTATGGAAGTGAAAAAATAAAATATAGCAACTGTTTATGAAGCAGGAAATGTATGTAAGAAAAGATAATACATTTCCTGCTTTTTGATTGGAGGAAAAATAATGCAGTTTCTCATCCGCCCGCCACCGGACAGGGCAGAATGAAAGATCCGGACAAATAAGCGAATCAGTCTGCATCCTGACGCAGAAGATGCAGGGAAAAAGAAATATGCGTAGAAATGAGGTTTATCATGAAATCAAAAGTGAAGAAAAGATGTAAGCAGATGCTTACGGGATTGCTGGCATTATCTATGCTGTGTGGCTTGATGCCGCAGAATACAGTGAATGTCAGTGCCGCAACAACAGCAAAAACAACGGTATCTTCTTATGGAAGGCAGGCGGCTTATTTTATGGAAAGCGAACTAGCATTTTCCATCGCAGACCGTTACATTTATATTCAGGATGCAACGGAAGGATATGATTATACAATCTATGATTCAGATTTCACAGAACTGGACGGTGGCGTTTATGATGATCCGGAGAACTCCATCTATGAGACATTGGATGAGATCAAAGATGTGCAGGAAGCAATCGCATTGTGGAAGGAGTTTCAAGACAGCCCGTTAAAAGGTATCCCATCTATCGGAATCCTAGTGCACTGTATCACTGACATTTTGCCAAATAACTTGTATAAGTTTTCATCTCTTTGCGTTGTCATCAATTGCCGTAGCCAGCTACGGCTCATTCTTCAGAATGAAAAAATTCATTCTGTGTCATTTAACAAATAGCAACATGCCTACACTAGATATAAATAGTACATAAATATGATTGGGGATTAAGACATGGCTACACTAAGAATTGTTTTAAGTTGACAGAAACTTCCCCTGCCATAAGCACCATAAATACAGTACAATAATAGCAAATTCAACCGACACAAGGAGTAATAGTTATCATGCAGTTTAAGAGAACATTAGAAATTAAGGTAAATCATAAGCATATGGTAATCAATGTCGCAGATATACTATATATCAAGGCATCGGTGAATGACTGTTACATCCATGTGACAAGCGGAAAGCGTATATAAGACCAGAAGTACCTTAGAGGCAATGGAGGCACAGGTCGGAGAATACTTTCTGAGATAGAGAATTTTCTATCAATGAAATATAAGATAGACGCAGATGATAGGATACACGAACTGCCATACGGCTGCGAGCCAAAAGCAGTTTAATCCACAGATATAAGAAAGGAGGCAGTCTATGAGAAAAAAGATAAGCCGGATAAAAAGAGGTCTGGCAGTAATGCTATCTGTCTGCATGGTATTCGGTGTGGCACCGATTCAGGCAGGGGCGGAGAAAATGATTCAGAAATTGCAGTGCAGGCAAATGATAGTGCTGGAAAGACTGAACAGCAACCCACGGACGAGGAAGAGTGTACGCATGAGGGGGTTGAAATAACTTTCAACAGCAACGGTTTCGGAAACTGCCCGAAATGCAATGCAACCGTATATCAGCCTGCTGTTGAAACAACTGACAAATATGACATTGACGATGACAGCATGAAAGAGAATGTTTACGAAATCAGCAATGCAGGTCAGCTGTACTGGTTTGCAGGACTTGTAAACGGCACTCTTGATGGAGTTGAACAAAACAGATTAGCCAATGCAATTCTGACAGCCAACATCACAGTAAATGAAAATCTTCTTGATTCCTTACAATACGATACAGAGGGCAACGTTTCCAACGGAAGTGATTTTATAACCTGGACACCGATTGCAGATTGGATGGGAAATCGTACAACACAGTATTCAGGAACGTTTGACGGAAATAATAAAACCGTAAGTGGTTTGTACTTTAATGGTGATTCAACATGTATTGGATTATTCGGAAGTTCAGAATCCGATGGCAACATAAAAAATGTTGGAGTCGTGGATTCCTATTTCAAAGGGAATGATTCTGTGGGCGGTGTGTGTGGAAGCAATTACGGCACAATCACACAAACTGTTATAATGCAGGGGAATCTTACCGCTATTCAGTCAGGTGCGAATATAGGCGGTATATGTGGATATAATAATGGTGGCACAATCGCAAACTGTTATAACACAGGAACTGTTACTGCTACCGGCCCGGTAGCTTTTGTGGGTGGTGTGTGTGGTTGTAGTATTGAACTAATTTCAAACTGTTATAACATAGGAACTGTTACTGCTTTGCTAGCTCAGATGCTGATATAAGCGGTATATGTGGATACAATTTTGGGCCAGTCAAAAATTGCTATTACCTCGCAGACACAGAAGATGAAAATGGCGGCAAAACCACCGCACAATTTGTAAGCGGTGAAGTTGCGTATCTCCTCTCACAAGGTTGTACAGTAGGTGAAGGTGAAGATGCCGTAATTTACAGTGGCTCTGTATGGGGACAGGCACTTGGCGGAAATGGTGATACATATCCTGTTCTTGATAGTACAAAAGAGTTTATCAGGTAGATAAATATGACGGCTGTAAAGGAAAACCGGGCAGTTCAACAAAGGTATATTCCAATCAGAGTACATCAATATATGAAGAACAATCTTTGCTTATGAGCCTGTAGAAAATGGAAATGCTATTAAGGCAACTTGTAAGCAAGTGTAATGCAACCTACACCGTAAAAACTTACACGGCCGGCAAAGAACATCAGATGAAAAGATTGTCTATGATGGAACAGAAAAGAAAGCCGGACGGAAATTACAACATATGACAGATACAGAGAAGCTTTTAAGTGAGGTAACAGTCGATACAGCCGGAAATCTGACCTATAAAGTAAATCAGGTAGATGCGTCCAAGGTTGGAAAGACAGCAATTATCACGGTAACAGCTTCGATGGAGAACTATGAGAATGTTGAATACACGCTGACGATTAGTATTACAGATAAGAAGACGGTAGAGATTAAGCGTGGAAACACCGTATCCGTAGATGGAAGCAATGCGCTGACTTATGGGGAAAAGGTTTCAAAGCTGACACTTGGAAATACCGTTTTTGTGGAAGCCGGTACAGATGATATGATAAAAGGTATTCTTTCATGGAGCAATCCGGACGAGATACCGGCAGCCGGAACCACACAGGCGG
>VOFC01006127.1_pt1 | contig 15958 bp, 17 predicted proteins | sample 5384161 | NCBI WGS metagenome assembly VOFC01 (sample SAMN12384722, study PRJNA508395) | human gut metagenome | isolation source: healthy gut B | host: Homo sapiens | reverse complement strand
CAGGCTGCTCAACATATTTACTATTTACATACTCATGTGTACCATAAACCAACAACTCCACAATAAGATACAAATCGTTATCAAAAGCACAAACCACCAATTGGAGATAGACGATCCTTTTTTTCTGTTTTTCCCATAATTATAATCTTATTTATATTTCTTTTGCCTTATAAAAATCTCATCGTGTTCTATAATGAACCAATAAAGCCAGCTGTCAAGAAAACCACATAAGATAATCTCTTCAAAACTTGTTTCCTGGTCTACAAAAGATGGCCTCTAATCAACCAAAACCAAGAATAAAGATTCCCTTGAAGCTAAAATATATATTCTTTTTACTCCACAAAAGAATATTGGCATTAATTATTTTCTTTTATTTCATCATCTGTTTTCATTAATTTATTCCTCCATCTTAAATTTTTTTTCCCACAGTTGGGGCAGGGTTATAGTGCCATCTTCTCTATGTTCAAAAAGTTCCATAAAATCTACTTCAAGTACTTTCTTTGATTTCAAGTTCCTATTGATAGTCGGGTTGCCATTTAAGGATTTTAGATAAACCTACTTCAGACATTCTCCTAACTTCTCGGCAAAGATCTTTCATCATTAATCCTTTTGCCGACACACACACCTCTTTTATTCTATAATTCATATTAATTAAACTATTTGTTTATTTGGCAAAAATAGGGATAAAACACAAATTGATAACAAAATAGCTAAAATATACTATTAGTTTAATGGATTAGTATATATAATTGGTTTATCTCTACTTTATTAATTAAACAAATTGTATATTTGCAATGCCATAATTAAACAAATTGGCCAATTCTTAGAAATTTATACTATGAAACGCTACAACTTATCCTCAATCATGCGGAATGCACACCAGCTGTATAAAAACGCTCGTGCAAAGTACCCTACATCTCTGATGCCTCAAAAAGAAGCTGGGAATAAAATACAATTCAATGTTCAGGTAACAGAGAGTATCAAGGCTATAGATGGCAGAAAGAAACACAAAAAGCAAAAGAACAAACGGTTGTGAGACAAGATAGCAGCACGAAAGCAAGGTGTTACTGGACAATGAGTATCAGAACCAGATCAGTCGGGCAATGGGGTATGGTGTAGCCACATAGGAGATTGTCATGATAGAGCTGATGTAATATTGGGTAGCCTTCATTGGTGGGGCTATCTCCTGTGTGTAGGAAAGATGGAGAAATTTTATTTTAATAATTATCAATAATAAGCTATCATAATGGAAAAGAACAATTGAACTTTCTGACTTAAGGGTACTATGTGTGCAAATGAAAAAGCAGGACGGAGGTGCACTATGAAAACAAAATATACCAGTCCAATCGATTGATCGTACATCAAAAGAACAGCCTGACTATAAAGGAGCAGAATAATGAGATTCGGGAAATATTGGGAACCATAGATGAAATTTCATGAATGGGCAAATGTTTCTTTATTACGTTGAAACTCTTAAAAATATGACTTATACATTTGCACATACGACAGAGATAATGATCCGAAAGCAGTGGGAAGATGTTGTATTTACCGATTCTATAGCAGCGAGTATATGTAAACCAAATTAAAAAGAGAACTTTGATAAACTCATGGAGTTACATCCGGAACTGGTGAAATGATAATATACAGAAATAGGATATGAAAGAAACTTTGTTGAGTTGTGCAATGCCAGTAACTCAAAACGAGAAACCGCAATTGCTTTAGATTAAAAAAGCATTGCGGGTTTTTTTGTGCATTCCGAAGGATTCGAACGCTTGACCCACGCCTTAGAAGGGCGTTGCTCTATCCAGCTGAGCTACGGAACCATCCCTTATTTGCGGATGCAAAGGTAGTGCTTTTACGAGAAACTCAAAAACTTTTCGATACTTTTTTATTCACATTTTTTCTTTATTACTAGAAAATCAGCCATTTATAAAAATATGTGTTTATAAATGTTATTCTATTAAAGATTATTTTTATTTCATCGCTAAATTATTTACCACCTGATAATGCTCTGTAAGTCTATTCAGAATTAAATCCACATTATTGTCTTTTTATAACATCTACATGAAATATACGTCCGTCCCGCATCCTCATCTAAATACCGTTTGGATATTTCTCAAGTAATTGCTGTTTTTGACCAAGGATACCAATCTTTTTTTTCTCCAAGTTGTAATATAAATCTTAAACTCTCCACTGGATTATCCTTGGTTGCATGATAGCTTGATTCACCCCAATTCTGGGTCCTTTTGGTCATTGAAGGAATACCTAATCCCAACCTTCCCAAACCCACCATTCAGCTTTTGTAGACTCTATTTTTTAGTTTTTCAATATACTGATTTGTTCCTTTTGAATAGAAAGTATATTATTCTGATAGTTCTGATAACGAAGATAATCAGTTCTTTAATTTCTTCCTGATTTTCAAAGAAAAACTCATTCTCTGGATTCTGTTCTATACGATGTCATATTCTCAATCGTTTTTAATAAAGTCTAATAAATAAGTTAGATATTTCTGATTACAAGTAGTCAAATAGCTTCCCATATTAAGCTTCACTATAAAGAAATCCGCATAAGTTATGACTCTGAAGCCATTTTGATGAATGTATTTCAATTCATTAATATCAGTGATACGTCGTGCAGAGAGGATATAAAAAATACATTTCTTATTACCATATCTGTACATACAGTTCTTTTTATAATATTCAAAGGATTATATACAGCAGCCATTATTTTATTTTCAATACAGACTATAAAATCTGGAGTTTCAATCAAGTAAATCCATACGTTTTCCGTCCGCATCTTCTTCCGTTCGGATACGAATCTGTTTAGCTATCATATAAAGAAAATTAGCCTGCTGTACTAGTTCCAAAAGCGAATGTAACAGTAAATCATGCAATATCCATCACATACTGCAAAGAAGCCGACTGATCCTCTCCTATAATCTGCATAGTCCAGTAAGGAAATGAATACAAAACGTCTTTGTTTGATTGTATTTCATTCCATGTAGCAGGATTCATCATCGGTTTTCAACTGGGAATAAAACTTGCGCACATCTGTATATAAGAAAATAGTAGAACTTGATTTTAAATATGACAGTGCATTTTCAAAACCCGGATTATTTTTTAATAAATTCTTCTGCTCGTAATCTTCTACAAAGGAAAGTAAAGAAGCAGCTTTATTACTAAAAACTACATAATCGTCAACATAAGTATAGTATGGCTTCTCAAATTTATCAAATAGCTTTCCAAAGAACAAGCGAAAAAAGCCTTTCATTTCGACATAATTAATCTCGAAATCCTTATAATTAGCAGTCTTAATCTTAACCGGAGTACGTCGCTTAATCTTCTTTTCTATTAATTCCATGTTCTTACGGGCATCCTTTATACTTTTAGCTCTGATAGCCAGAATTAGTTCTGGGTCATGTCCCAACAACCCCGGTTCGGATTGCGTAATAGCAAATTCCCCAGACATCCAGCTCAAAAAGTTTTCTTCCAAAGATATCCCGAATAGCCCTTCAATCTTTTTCCGGGAACTTTGATAAGAATCATACAATTGTTTATTATGAACCGACATTGCATTCTCCAGCTCTTTTACAAAGGTCACCGGACTATTGAAACCTATATTCGTATAAAGAGCTGTCCGCCCGGACAGAAATCTCATGTGCTTTCATTTTATGTTTTCCCGAATTCAACAAAGCAGTGACATAAGGATCGGCAGAATCTTTTTTTCAATGTATATCCTTTCACTTCCATCCGCTCCTTATTCGTATTTAAATAAAGTCCGGCAAAATTCACGGAATTGCTAAACAGATCAATGTATCATTTCTTGTACCTAAATAAATAGACATGAATTGAGGTACGCGCGCATAATTAATAAAACTCTGACAAGCCCCTTGACCGGAAACCAACTTCTCCGTTTCAATAAAAGACTGGTCGAGTCCGATTTTGGGTTTATTACGCGAATCAATAGCCGATTCGACAAGTCCGGATGTGTATGAACCAACCAAATGATTATCGACAAAAGCAATATAGAAAATATCCCTCGTCTCGAATCGCGCATTTCAAGGATATTAATACCATTATGCATCCGGTTAGTCACAGTAAAACCACTCATGACCAATACGGTTTCAACCTGGTCTTTCAATAAATCCATCTTAGAAGCTTTCTGCATATCTACTATAAGCAAAAAATCCCAATCGGTAGCACGGGTCTTATGAAGTGAGATAAGCAGATCCCGCTGACCGACCAGTGACAACAGTACTTTATTGCTTTTGACAACTGAATCAAGTTTCTCCACACTCTTCGTAACTTCCTCAAAAGATTTCGCTTTTCTTCAGACATTGCCATGTTTCGCTTCCGCTAAATTTCTCCCAATCTTCAATCGGAGCTGATGATTGAATAATAAATGCCGCATTTTCGGAAAACCAGATAAATCTGCTGAATATTACGATATTCCCTTTTTCCCCATTTTTTAATTCCCTCCATTGTTTAATTCATCCATTTATTTGTTATTGAGTTGATCGGGCAAAATTACTAAAAAAAAAGACGGAAGATGAAATTCATAAGTCAGTTTTATACTTTAAATCTCTTCATACACCCATATCCACCATATATCAGAGCATATAACATGCGTCAAAACACATAAACAGGTACAATCCACAAAAAGAATTGATTTATTTCACTTTATTAACTTCCAAGTATATCGACCTTTGGTAAAGACAAGAGTTGTTTTGTCTAACTCCTTTTTGTAGCTTATTGTACCTGTTTCCTATTTTATCAGAAATTAATTTTACCCTCATTATCCACTGTTAGCCTTATATACTCAGGTGCATATTCTCCAACCATAATCAACCTATATTCACCATTCTTATATAGTTGGATTTCTGCAGTTTTCGACATTTGCTTACTATTGTCACAATAGATTAAAACAGAATAAACTCCAATAAGAATCTCAGAATATTCCATTTGTGTATTATTTTTATCTAATTCTACTATCTTATTTTCCTTCGTCAAACTAAGCATAGGTATTACAACAAATAATGCTGGTATCAAAATTGCAATAATTATACCTGCCATACTTTTTTTACACCGAAAACGTGCGGCCAGACGTTCAAAAATTTTCTTCATCAAATCTTTGAACTTTTGTTCAAGACCATTTGGTTGACAATTTCTCCACCGATATCATCGCCATCTATTTCTATACCATCGTTATCATCACTCATTTTTTCTATATTAATGTTACTTAATCAGCATTCTAAGTCTATCTGCTTTCTTTTTGCTTCGTCATATCCGTAAAGAGATGCCTTTTCATAATAAAAAGAGATTTTTGTAAAATCCTCTTTTTGGTATTCGTCAATCTTTTTTTTTTTTTCTTTCTCGAAACATCTGGTGCATTATCTGCCAAGTATTCAAGTTCTTCACCAGCTTGAAATAATAGATAAGCCTGCTCGTTTATAGTTGTCTTAATTCAGATTCTTTCTGCGAAATAGTATTACTTTGTATCCTGAATTACTTCTTCTTTTGAGAAATAATATTATCTTGACTGGCTATAATTCTTTTAAGTTTTATAATCTCTTTTCCTTTTCAGTAATAATTATTTTAAGATTCTGTATTGTTTTTCTAAACTCCGGATTAGCTTCGTTTTGTTTTTCCAGTTTTTTATCTTATTTTTTTTATACTAATAATACATCCTGTAATTTGTTCTGCCTGTTTAATTTGAGCGGTTCCAGTTTCTAAGTCTTGCCTTTAATAACATAGTATTATCAGAAATATTGGCAAGTTCTGTAAGAGTTTGATTTAAGGTTCTTGCATTCTTTAGATTTAAGCTTTGGCTCTCTCCAACTACTTCTTTTCAGTTCTTTATATTCTGAGAGAATCTCATCATATTCAGCTTTGAGACCTTCTCCTTACAGCTAGTTAATCCAATAATCAGAAATACCAAATAAATAATTTTATGTGTTTCATAATCTTAAGATGTTTGTTTCTGCAAAAATACGTATAATTCTGTAAACTATCTACATATATTACAATTATTATAGCATTAATAGAAAAAACAAATACTTCGTTCCACAATAAGAGCAACTATGAAAAAGAAAAATCGCTTTGTAGGTATATTCTCATCTATTCGCTGAAGAAAAATAACTTGCTTAGATAAATGCGAAATAAAAAATCCGAATTTGGAAGAATTCGGACTTTGACATACTCAAAATGGCTGCTCGAATTTTGGACAGCTACAAATCTAGTTATTAAATGAAAGTTTACTATTCTAGCTCATTAGTGCCCCCGTTAAAATCGAAACACTAATGAGCTAGTTTATACTTTAAATCTTCTCATCCACCTATATCCGCCATAGACCAGAGCTACCCCACAAAATATAAATATCCCTCTTTTCCACCAATTGACACGTTTTGCAGAAACAGTTTTCTTCACTTCCTCACTCATCCCTGATCTCTGCTTTGGACTCCAAAGACAGAGAATCTTCTTCCGCTGACATACTGCCGGCAACCACCTGCTGCAGCTTCCCTGTCCTTCGGTCAAAGAGAATTCTTCACTATTTTCACAGAAACCTGCGAAGCCGTATCCACAGGATATATGAAAACGATCTGTTCCAAATGCTCTTCCACTACTTCCGAATCACTTCTCGAAATGAAAGCCTGCTGAAGCAAACTGTTCCTGCGCCCGACCGTAGAACTCGAATCAACTTTAATCCCCCGGCTCTTACATTCAATCTCCCTTCTTACCTCTGCACCCCCAACCAAAAAAAGGAATCATTAAAGCCCCCAACCATACAAACAAGGCTTTCCCTCCCACTTTTCAGAAACTCCTTCACATCAAAACAAGGACAAACCTTTACGTATTCATTAGCCTCAATTACCCCATCTTCATTCAAATCCGGCAAGAAGTGTCCCGATGTCCCAAAACCTGAAGGATACCATACTCTTTCTGCAAATCCATGATCAATTGATAAAGCACCCTTTTCTACAGGCCTTCGTCCGAGTATCCGCAGGATGCCCGTTTACATCCAGCCCACCAATATAGCATATCCCGATACTATGCTCATTCCAGCCTTTTGCAATGAGCCCCCGCCAAAGAAATATCCCGCCCTCTCTCCAATCTTCCGTCCAGACAGACAACATAGTGATACCCTATACCATTAAATCCACGTTCACGATGCCAACGGTCAATATCTGCTGCTGTAAAATCCTGCCCGACTTTTTTGTAGCCGAACAATGTATAATAATAGAATCTATTTTCTCATGATATTCATATATTAGTCATTATTTAATAATCCGAAAGGTGGCATTCTTTGGGTACATCCTCTGATCTCACACTTTTCACTTCAGATTCCTTTTGAATCAGCTCCACTTCATGACACACTTATGTATCCAATTTATTTTCTCCTCCTGTTCCTTACGCAGTTCGATATAGAGGCCATCTATTTTTCATCCCGCTGAGTCAGGCGATCTTCCAGCCAGTCCACCTTCTTACGTCGGTTTTCTTCTTCCTGATTACAGACCGAGGCTTCCTCTTTTCTGGCATCCGTCTTGCGACAGGAGATGTATCGTACTATCCATTTCACTGCTTCCAGACCGCCCATAGCAGTAATAAAAGCAAGTATTGTTGTTGTTGCATATTCTTATTTACTTATAGTTAAGTTGAGACTTTATAATTAGCTTTCGAAAACATAAAGAAAGAATGAGGCCGAAGCCCCATCCTTATAATCACCCTGTTATAATGAGCTACCTTACTTTTCATATTATACTGTCGGATCCGGTGCTTAATCATCGTCACCCGATCCACCACCCGGATTCGGGTTTTCTCCATCATTCCCGTCATCCGTTTCCTCCGATAACATCCGATTTATTAATATGATCCAGATCCTTGAATTTCAAGCCATCCGAACGAGTTGATGTTCCGGTAGACAGACGAATATCCGAGTTGGCACGAAAACAGATGCGTAATCGCTTGAATATCAGCTGAGGTAAAATCTTCCGCTTTCTCTGTCCCTTTGCTTTGGGCAGACAAGAAAAAAGTAAACCAGTCCTTCGATATTTACTGAACGCCCGCCAGTAATGTCTTTCTCAATAACGTACGAAAATCCTTCAATACACTAATCGTTTCACCCTCACTTACTCCCGAATTGGAGGAAATTTCTTTTGCTTTCTGTCAGAGTTGCACTCGTATCGTATTGGTAAGAGATTACCGGATACACTTTCTTTCCTAATTTTTGTTGGTAGGGTCACACAGGCGAGACACCCTTCTAAATCTAATAGCCATACTACTGGTCCTTTCTTTTTTAAAGATAAATACTGTTTATTATCACTTCGCTAACGTTAACGATGCAAAGATGCAGCATCTTTTTGGGGAATGAAAAAGGACAATATAAAATCGTAACCAGAAGGTACTGAAACTGTTTTTTAGATAAGAAAGCTAGTTTAAGGCGAAAAAGGGACAAGAAGAAGGAAGCAACAAGCCTAAATAATCAATCTTGAACTATTAGTAGATTCATTACATTTCACTACATAAAACACATTATAATATCATATATTTATATTCTTATCTAAGATGATTATGATTATCATTCTATCTTACATCTACAAATTAGCATAGCTCATATACAACATGTATTGCATTAATACAAATAAATTATACAACTTTCCATTCTAATTAATCAAGTAAATAAACAATTTGGTAATAGATTACCAAATTACACAAAAAATAAAATAATTGATTTAATTTCCCAAAGCTACATTTACTTCGTAAATACAATTTCCTATCGATTGAAAGAGGAGATAAATGTGTTTTTGATAATTAATTCATGATTGAGCACAAACAAACAGCTATCGAGACATGGTCTGATAGCATACATCACATAAGACCACCTCCTCCCCTGATTATTCGCCTGAGGCTAGTTTGCTACGCCTAATACAAATAAATGAAAATAATTATTGTTACTTGGGGGACGATTTGCTTTTTAATTGATAGTTCGGGATATTGGCACTTGAACTATCAATGGACATAATACACTACCAAATATTGACCTCCAAAAAACAAACAATTTAGAATCATATTATTTGAGCTTATGGATATGCAATTATAAAATCATAGTTGCTATATAATTCCGTGTGTCTTTCAAATCAAAAGAATAAGCAAACTCCATCAAGTGACATCATTCAAAATATAATAATATGATGTATTTAAAAAACAATATCTATTGCTGCATCTTTCATGACAGCAACAATCTTTAAAATCAATTATACTTAGTTTTATTGCTGATTTTAGGAGGAATCTCCTTGTACTGGCTCTTGTCTCGTTTTCTTTCCATACAAAAAGAAAGAGATTTCCTCAAAGAAGAAAAACCAATATTTTATAGATTCTTTCCAGAGTATCCGGAACCCGATCGCATTAGTCCATACTCCTTTACGGACGATCTGCAATAATGCCTGTCCCGAGAATATGAAGTATGATCTATTACTTGTTATCAGGCATATAGATTACCTTGACGAACATTTGGATAAGTTGTCCGGATTAAAATACCTGCATAATCATCCCGGAAACCTGGATATTGCCGAACATGAATTAGGAAACTTTTTGAAAGACAGATTTCGTTCCCTTCAAAGTTATGCAACCGACAAACACATAAAATTAACTGTAAAGACAGCATTCAATTACGCCAGCGCATGGTTTGATAAAGGTAAAGTCACACCTATAATCGAAAAATTTGTTATGAATGCAATTGACTGTTCCGAACCGGAATCGAACATTATATTACTAATTTCAATCTGTCAGGAACATTGGGAAATAAGTGTAACCGATTCAGAAAACGGTAAACTGACAAAACTGTATAATGAGCATAAACGCTGGATGCCTAAGTATAAATCTGAGTTTGAATGCCATTTCGTAAAAAGCATATTATTGAAAAAACTAACAAATTTGTGCAGCGGTAAGATTTTAGTGAATAATTCAAGTCATGCGATCACATTAAGGTTTCCAGTGAAATGTACTTGTGAAAACAAACCGAATCACCCGACATTGTGTATCACTAATAGTCCTGAGAATGAAAAAGATAGATACTCTGCTCGTAAAGGCTCCCTGCAAAAAGAAATTCCCATAAACCGGTAGTTGTACTTGCTGACAGTAATGATGATTTCCGTTCCTACCTGGAAGGTTGTCTGACAGAAGATTATACAGTTAAAAGTTTTGGAGACGGTGCTGAAGCTATGGATTACATAAAAGATGAATATCCTGATTTAGTGATTTGTGATACGGAACTTCACAGCATGAATGGCGTTGAATTCTCATCAAGGTTGAAAACATCCTGCCATACGTCAATTATCCCTATCATTCTTTATGGCTCGCATATAGATATTGACCGATACAATAGAAGAAAGACTTCTTTGGCTGATACATTTTGCAGATACCTTTTGGGTGGAAGAATTGAAGATTGAGACGTCAATCCTTATCAAAAACAATCGTTTCCTTAGAAAATCGTTCTTACAGAGAGTGTTCGGAGAAGTTTCTGGAGATAAAAGCTACAGAAATTTTAAAGACTGACGAAAGCCCCTTGATAAATAAAGTGACTCAAATCATTCTGAAGAATCTGGATAATGAAAAAATGACCATAAAGTTCATAGCCGAAGAACTTGGAACAAGCCGGACTAGCCTCTACAATAAATGGATCCAACTAACAGGCGAACCTCTTAGGAATTTCATTCGAAAATCCGCATGGAAAAGGCGTATGAAAATGTTGGAGAGCGGAACTATCGAGTAAGTGAAGTTCCGGAAAAATAGGAATGAAAAATGTGAGTAACTTCCGTGAAAGCTATAAGGACTATTTTGGGAAAACGCCTAGTGAAACAATCAAAAATATTTGATATATTTATATCAATAAGAAGTTTTTAAGTAAAGTAATCTGAGTTCGATATGAGAAACCGTTGATGCAATCAATCAGGTTCTTATTATCGTACTCAGATTAATATATCCATTCAACAGCTAAAAGTCTCAAAACGCCAATGTAGCAATAGGAGGAGAATACCATCCTGCCGCTTTCCTTGCAGAATTTGGACTGCCAGTGCAAAGATTGTATCCATAACTATGTTGTTCAGTCGTTCCTGTCTTGCCGCTTCCTCTTTTTACAGACAGGGCAAATAAAGATATATCTTCATAAAAACCTTCGTATGCTTCCGGTTGTGCAAAGTGAAACAGGTTACTCGAACAGGCAATCCGAGGCTGTTTCCGTGCAAAGTGCATGAAGCGGACTTAGGTGTATTAGCTACCTTGACACTGCCTTGGTAGCTACCTTTATAGGCTCAAGGTGACTACCTTCGTGCAGTGTAAAAATTATATCAACAAACACCTCGTATTACCTATTTTCCTTGATATCAGCTTTAATACGGATTTGCCAGATAATCCTCCACCATCTTATCTATGTTTTCGATAAAGATGCTACCATTTCCGTACCGGCAATCATGGCACGAGTGCCCTTCATGGTAATATTTTGCCCATTAATCTCTGTGATAGTGATACTTTTATCCCATTTTCATCATCTCCCAGAAAGCCCCCGTCCGGATTAATGATACTCACTTTCCGGTAGCAAGGATTTCTGTAGCAGATACTTAGTTTGGTTGCCGTACCTGCCAGCGCATAGTCTCCATAAATAGCTACCGGCTTGCCTACGGCCGCTCTTGCTTTAGGACCGTCCCATCCTTCCTCTTGCCTTGTAGCCACATTATAAATATGCACATCGGAATCGCCAGTACCTTCCTGCATAATAACTCTCTTTCCATCAGTGGCAACACGTTGGTTGTCTCCCACCACATAACCAAATAACTTGACCCATTTTTTTTTTTGGTTCGGATCATATTCATAAACGCCACTGTTGGTAGCCAAAACGCTTCCATAAATAGAACTTTTATATGCGGATATACCTGACGGCGTATCTTGTACAGTACCCAGGTTTCCATTCTCATCGATGGGATATATGTAAGAGCGATTGGCATAACTTCCGGTGGATACATGATTTCCACTCACTAAAAAAATCTTCACTGATGCAGACGCTGTATCCATGTCCTTGAATTCGTCCATTCGCGCAATACCATTTTCCGGTATTCTTGCTCTTTTTATAAAATAAGTGGAATTATTATTGTTTCCGTTATCGGCAGCTATTACAATATAATCTCCTGAAATCCCGACATCTGCACCAGTTCTCAAACTGCTGCTATATGTTTTTAGTTGGACACTCTATTGTTCCCTCTTCATCCTCATATACCGGTACACCTTCTCCCCCCACGAACCATCTGGCTGCTTGTCGTACACTACGGTAGCGATACTCTCCATTACCAGCATTAATAATACAAATCAGGGCGGTTACCGGAAAAGGCACTGTTACGAGCATCAGGTATCGCCGTCAACTTCGGCTCAAAAGTTGAACTATCACTCGCTTTCAGCGTAGCATTCAGAATTGTTTTCTTTCCTGCCGACAATGTAAGATCACTGCCTACGCTGCAAACATACTCCTTTCCGTTTGCCAAAGTGATAGTGATATTTTGCTCTTCACCCAATGTCTGGGGTGGCAGCAGGCATTCAAAATCCAAATGAAACACTTGCTGGTCCGACCACGATTGCTTCATTCGAATGCTCTGTGTGCCTGCCTTGTCATTCGTCACACTCAACTGGTACTCATCAGAAGCATCCGTAGCTATCGTTCCGTCCGCATAAATATGATTGATTCGTGCCGTTGCCCCCATCACATCCGGTTGCGTCACCGTGGGATCCACAATATCCACGGACAGGTAAAGGCGTGCCGTAAGATGATGGAAAGTGAAATCTAGCGTATTAGTGGTGGAGGATGCCGACTGGTGTGCCGCCATGCAGATGCCGGACAGCAACTTGCTTTCCGAAGTCTGGTCTTGTGGGATGGCAATGCTCGTCCCCACTGCGGGCAGAGTGCTGTTCATGGTTCCGTACCAAGCATATACATCTACCGCTGAGGAGGTGTTCAGTAGCCCCGTCCATAGCTCCCGGTCGGCAGCGGCATCCGAGCAAATGAACTATTCGTTCCCGAATAGCGATATTTGTAAGAAGCACTTCCGCTCCACCCGATAAGAATCGCATCACCTTCGGTGAAGGTAGTCCGATCATTCCTGTCTGCCACACGAGACATTGTATCGGTGTTTTCTATAATAGCAGTTACCCGGAAATCCCTATTATTCTGTTCGCTGCGTTCCGTTTCGTTCATGCAGGAAACTGAAAGTAGCAGTCCTGCTATCAATATCTGATATTTCTTCATAATATTCTAAATCTTACCTATTAAGTAGTACATTTTAACTTTTTTATCTGTATAAATCCAGTGTCACTTGCTCCACAGTGCCCCTTGAATCGGTAGTTTCTTTCCAGAGCGCCCATCCCGTATGCTTCTCAGCTTCTGCATTCAGCAAAGCGCATAGCCCGGTAAAATCCGTAAATGAGGCTATCCCTGTAGCCGAATCGTCCGGTGTGCACCCCTGCGGCAGTATTTCCCGCCATATAGTGGCAGGCACTGAAACTGACTCCCGGCTTGCTACCAGCCAGCCAACCGGCAGCGGAGTATCTCCGGCCTGATTGCTCAATTGGGAAAGCTGTACATAACAATTGCTTACCATCTTACCGGATGCCACACCACCCGCCAGTCCACCGATACCGCTTCCCGCCGATGCTTTGCTAAAACTCACTGTAGAACCGGAAAGGGAGGATGAACCTTCAAAAACAGCAGAGTTTAGGATATTGCCATTACAATAACCTGCCAATCCTCCTATATACATGGCACTTGTGACTGAGGAATTTGTATCAAATCCTTTCACCGTTGTTTTGACTAGTTCCACCGAACAGTTCAGAATGTCCCCGTCTGCTTTCCCCACCAACACGCCTGCATACGTGGCACCCGAGGACTCGATGCTGTAACCGGTAGTAGTGCTGTTACCGGGAATGGTTGCCACCCGCAGGTTACTAATACCTGCCTGTGTATACCCCACAATGCCCGAATACGTTCCCCTTTAATAAGTTGGGAACTGTTCTGCAAGTCAATGCTGATTTGCCATCCCCTGCCCGTCTATGGGCAAAGTAAGCGGATGGGTGTCTGTACCTCACAGGTGTATAAAGCTCGCCTGTGACGGTTCCTGTCAGCAAGAACGAAGCGGTCAGTTTGATGGTAAAAATTCGACTTGTACCTTTCGTCTCATACCAGCCATAGTCTTCATACAATGTATAGTCGGGTGTCGTTCCGTCAGCCGAGGTAGGAAGTCCGTTGGTGGCATTCCATAGCTTGGTGAAGGCCACCCACTCAATGACGGAACCAATACCTTTTTCTTTACCCGATATGTCGCCTCCCGCCCCGGAGCCCAGTCCTGACCTGCGGTCGCGGTTACCTTTCCATCTTTCTTTACATTGAGCGTATACACACCTGCTCCCTGCTGCCACACAGTGGGGGTGATAGGAAAACGCTATGCCGGTTTTAGTAACCTGCATACTTGGTTTCCGTCCTGTGTATAGGTAATGGAGAGGGTGGCGGCAGCTTTGTTGGGCAACAAAAAGAAGGTGGCTGTGGCATCGGTGACATTGGGCGCCACTTCCGTACCACCACTGGCAAGGGTTGCGTTTACAGTCTTTGTTCCTGTATAGCTTCCCCAGTCGAAAACCACTGTCCGTGAATGTCAGTGTCGCCGCTTGCCGGAGCATTGTTTACAGACAAGGCGGTCACTTTAATCCCAACTTCGCTCCTGATGCTGACATTTACTTTGGTAAGGGCATGTTTCAAGTTGAATTTCACCTTTTCGCTTATCGGGTGGAAGGTACCGTACGGCTCATCAGCGGCGTGGCGGCAAGAAGGTCTGTCTGGTCGGCTTCGGCTGGGGAACGGTGTAGGTCAGTTTCAAACCTGTTGCCGTCTTGCCCTGAAAAGAGGGATTGCTGCCACCCGATGCCGCTGTCCACGTAGGGGCGTATGCAAAGAAACTGATTTTGTCCGTCGTGTTCCGGCCAGTATTTCACAGGGGAGTATGTCCAGCTGCCGTCACCCGTCTGCCGTTCCACCTGCTGGTTATACATGAAGTTGGGGGGTGGAACTGCCTTCGCTGAATGCACCGTTGGTAAAGTAAGCGAACACGCCCTATGTCCGTAAGGTCGGCTGCCGATTCATATTCTTTTCGTTGCCCTCGTCCCGCACATCGCCCGAAAAGCCTACCGGAATATTTCCTTGTGGCGTATGCGGTGTGTCATCCTCCGCTTGGCAACCGGAGAGTGCGCCAGCAGGCCGAGTACCACAGCTGTCAGGTAGTTTGTTTTCATCATCCTTGAATATTCTTTTTGTTCTATCCTTTTATTGTGTGACCGGAAAAGGGACATTCAACCCCATCCGGCCTGTATGCTTTCCCCGGAAAGCGGTTTAACCATCGGGAACGTCCGTTAAATGTCGCCTGTGTCGCCGGAAGTACCGTCTTTCCAGTCCGTAATAGTATCATCCACAGTTACCTGTACCGATTCAGTGCCAGGTTGAAGGTGTAGGTGTAAGCCGTACCCAGCTTTCAATGCACCCGAGGGAAGGTCCACCAAAGCCTCCGTCTCGCTGACCAGATATTTGCTGGTTGGGTCGTTCACATCGGGTGTAATCGCATCATACGTCAGGCGGACTTTGATTTCGCATTAGCTGTCGTTCCTGTTTCCACACCCGGAGTTTCACTGTCATTGACCGGTATCAGGAACAGGAACTCACCATCTTTGAACAGGGATTTGGCACTGGTAGTCGCTTCAATGGCTGTTTTGGTATAATCGCCCACTCCCGAAACGGCAGCGACATTCATGATATTCGCTACGTCGAAGTCGGTGGCCGGAATGTTGGCAGCATCATATTGCCAGTGCTGGTTTTATATTCCGCTTTCGTATAGAATTTGGGAAGTTCCGTTATTGGTGGTTCCCAGTATCTCCAGTTT
>VOFC01005449.1_pt1 | contig 15958 bp, 27 predicted proteins | sample 5384161 | NCBI WGS metagenome assembly VOFC01 (sample SAMN12384722, study PRJNA508395) | human gut metagenome | isolation source: healthy gut B | host: Homo sapiens | reverse complement strand
ATACATCCGAAATGTGATTTCCTTCCCGGAATGTTTCAATAAATCTCATAATTTCTCCTTTATCCACCCAATACAGCCGCCTGTTTCCGCGCTGAATCCCGCAGAACAGCGGCTGCTGATTTTATACGACCACCGGCAGCCTGTCGGCGATATCCGGCAGCTAAGCCAGGTAATGATCTACCTGGCTCCAATCGTTACTGATACTCTATTTCTTTATATTCATCAATAGACTTTCGTTTTACCGTAACTTTTACGGTATCTCCGGTCTTCGTCTCCTCTAACCGGTTCTGGAGATCCCGGATCGTCTGGATCTCCAGATCACCGAACTTCGTCAGAATATCTCCATTTTGAATCCCGACATTATACGCCGGTCCGTCAGCAATGGAATCTGTAATGTAGACACCGCAGGGAATTCCACTCTCCAGCATCGCGAAGTAACATCCTGCCCCGGATCCCGAAGTACGGCGCAGACTGTCCGTTTGTAAGTTTCTGTAAGACTCCTTTATATTCAGAGATCGGCATCGCCATCGTCTTGTCTTCTGTCTGGGTGTTATCCCCGACTGATAGATATCCGTCGCCCAACCCACAAGCTGACCGGAAAGATTTATAAGGAATGTTCCCTCATCCGCATGACTCTCAAATTCTGTATACAGAATACGGGTCTGTCCATCCACCGCCTGAACTCCTTTTTGCCACATAGGAGATCAGTCCCTGTTTGACGGAATGGACATGTCCGGACGGACTTCCCACTGCGAGGACCATGTCCCCGGTGCGGACGGAATAGGAATTTCCAAGTTCCACAGCTTTCATCCAGTTTACGGTCTGCTCTTCAATATCGGAGATCTTTGCGCTGACGACCGCCATTTCTGCCGCGGAATCCTGGGATTTTAATTCCACTGCCGCTATTGATCCATCCCCGAAGGTCACACGCAGGGAATCAGCTCCCGCCACTGCGCTCTGTTCTGTTAAGATCAGCGCTTCGCTTGGGTTCACCGCAATAATGATCCCGGCGTACTGTCCCGTCGTCTCGATAGGGTTGTCAAACCAGTCCACATCGTTTTTCACCGCCGAGACTGTCACGATGCTCTTCTCAGACTCCAGATAGATATTCCGAAACGCGTCGTTTAATTCTGGTCAGGTTTTCGTCGTCCAGGGGAATTTTTCCATGGACTCCCCGACTATCTTTTTCCACTTCGTCCTTTAAATCTTCCGCGCGGATCCCTCTCCTGTGGTCTCCGCCATGGTCTCCACCGGTGTTGGATTCCCGGACGGATCCTGATCACGCTCGATGGTGATCGGCGTGGATGTTGGGCTGGTCTTTTCCCAGAAGCTTTTTTTTTGCAGTCGGAAGGGATACTACAAAGCTTACCGCCGCCAACGCCGCCGAAAACAACCGCAAAAAGAACATAGCACAGGATCCGGCCTGCGGCCCTGCGCTTATCGATCGGGGTTTTACGATCTTTTCTCTCATAAATTTTTTTCGTTAGGTGTATCTGACATGAAAAATCTCCTTTTCATATTCTGCAGCAATTTCCATTATAATTCTTTCTGCTTCTTAAATATCCATCAAGATCCTGTCACATTTTGGTTCATTTTGCCTAAACCTCTTTTTCCATTTATAATTTTTTTCTACTTATTATGCAAGAAAAATCTTGGTGTCCACGGGTCCTGAGTGAGCATCCCTTACTTTTCACAGGAAAAAATCCCTATGATATTTGAACTGTTTGTGTTATACTTTTTCTGTGCAGGCAGGCATCTTCGCCTGAAATCTCTGCATATTCCATAAAGGAATCTTGTTACCGGACACGGGCGTCCCTGCCCGCGCACTGTAACTGGCAGTGAATGAAATCAAATATCTGCCATTGAAAGGAAAAGGATCGACCTATGAATCAGAAAGTATTAAAAACACTTGAATATTATAAAATCATTGAACGCCTGACTGACTGTGCGGCGTCTGAACCCTGGAAAGAAGATGTGCCGGGAACTGACCCCGTCCTCAGATTTCAACGGGATCGTTCAGGCGCAGACCGAGACTGCGGACGCTGTGACCCGTGTCTGCCAGAAAGGAAGTCTCTCACTGGCCGGAGTCCGGGATGTGAGAGATTCTTTAAAACGCCTGGAGATCGGCAGTTCCTTAAGCATTATGGAACTCCTCTCCGTCAGCGGACTTCTGACATGCGCGGCGCGTGCGAAAAACTACGGTCGTCACCCGGAAAATACAGAGCTGCCTGACGATTCTCTTGATGAGATGTTCCGCACTCTGGAACCGCTGACGAATGTCAACAGTGAGATCACCCGCTGTATTCTCGGTGAAGATGAGATCGCCGATGACGCAAGTCCGGGACTCCACCATGTCCGCCGCCAGATGAAGATCACCGCGGACAAAGTCCACACCCAGTTGAACTCCATCCTAAACTTCCAGCCGGACTATGCTGCAGGACGCCGTTATCACCATGCGCGACGGGCGTTACTGTCTCCCGGTCCGCGCGGAGTACAAGAGCCAGTTCGCCGGAATGGTCCATGACCAGTCGGCCACCGGATCCACACTCTTTATCGAGCCGATGGCGATCATCAAGCTGAACAACGAGCTCCGTGAACTGGAATTAAAGGAGCAGAAAGAGATCGAGATGATCCTTAGCTGCCCTTAGCACCGAACTTGTCCCGTATATCGAGCCGATCACAACGGATTTTGAGATCCTCACAAAGCTGGATTTCATCTTCGCGAAGGCTGCTCTGGCAAGAATCTACAACTGTTCCATGCCGAAGTTTAACCGGAAAGGTTACATCCATATCAAAGACGGTCGTCATCCGCTCCTCGACCCGAAAAAGGTCGTTCCGATCAATATCTGGATGGGAAGAGATTTCGACCTGCTGATCGTGACAGGACCGAATACCGGCGGCGGTAAGACCGTCTCCTTAAAGACGGTCGGTCTGTTTACCCTGATGGGACAATCCGGTCTTCAGATCCCGGCTTTTGACGGATCAGAACTTTCCGTCTTCTGATGAAGTATTCGCGGATATCGGCGATGAGCAGAGCATCGAGCAGAGTTTAAGTACCTTCTCCGCCCATATGACGAATATCGTGAAGATCTTAAATCAGGCAGACAGCCAGTCTCTCTGCCTTTTTCGATGAGCTGTGTGCCGGAACGGACCCCACCGGAAGGCGCCGCTTTAGCGATCTCTATCCTGTCCTTCCTTCACAATATGAAGTGCCGGACCATGGCGACCACCCACTACAGCGAATTGAAAGGTATTCGCCCTGTCAACGCCGGGTGTTGAAAACGCATGCTGTGAGTTCAATGTCGAGACACTTCGTCCGACCTACAAGCTCCTCGATCGGAATTCCGGGCAAAGAGCAACGCGTTCGCGATCTCCAAGCAGTTAGGTCTGCCGGATTATATTATCGATGATGCGAAGACCCACCTCGAATCCAATGATGAGGCATTTGAGGACCTGCTTGCGAACTTAGAGCAGAGCCGCGTGACCATCGAAAAAGAGCGTGAGGAGATCGCAAGCTACAAGGAAGAGATCTCCCGTTTAAAGAAGAATATCGAGCAGAAGGAAGAGCGGCTTGATGAGCGGAAAGAAAAGCTCTTAAAGAACGCCAACGAGGAAGCCCAGCGGATCTTACGCGAGGCGAAAGAGACCGCGGACCAGACGATTCGAATATCAACAAGCTTGCCGCAAGCTCCGGTGTCGGAAAAGAACTGGAAGCTGAGAGAACAAAGCTCCGCGAAAAGCTGGATAAAGTCGATAAAAGCTTAAGTCTGAAGAACAATAAGGGGCCGAAAAAGACGATCTCACCGAAGAAATTAAAGATCGGTGACGGTGTTAAAGTCCTCACAATGAACTTAAAGGGGACAGTCAGCACACTGCCGAACGCAAAAGGCGATCTCTATGTGCAGATGGGAATCCTGCGCTCCCTTGTAAATATCAAAGATCTGGAACTTTTAGACGAGGCGTCCGTATCCGGACCGGGCCTCGATCCGGCTGCCCTGAAGCGGAACAACACCGGAAGCGGAAAGATCAAGATGGCGAAGTCCTTCTCCGTCTCCCCGGAGGTCAATCTCATCGGAATGACAACGGACGAGGCAATGCCTGTCCTTGACAAGTATCTGGACGACGCTTACCTCGCCCATCTTCCGCAGGTCCGTGTCGTACATGGGCGCGGAACAGGAGCGCTGCGGGCTGCGGTCCACAAGCATTTGAAGAAGCTTAAGTACGTAAAAGAATTCAGACTTGGAGAATTTGGGGAAGGCGATACGGGAGTTACTATTGTGACCTTCAAGTAACTTTTAATCGAAACTACCTTGGATTTTGCCAGAGAGCGATGCTGCTTTTGAAGTTATGTCAGCAAAGGTTTCGATTTTACCCAAATCATACAAATGGAAACTGCCTTGCTTTAAAAAAAATCAATTTACGATAAATTTTAGAAGGGAGGAGACCTCCATGGTCGATAAACAGAGAATTCTCATCGTCGACGATGACGAGAATATTGCAGAGTTAATTTCCCTCTACCTGATGAAAAAGAATGTTATGATACAAAGATCGTCAGGGGACGGAGAATCCGCATTGAAGGAGGTTCCGGTCTTTAAGCCGAACCTGATCCTTCTCGACCTGATGCTGCCGGGCATGGATGGCTATCAGGTCTGCCGGGAGATCCGCACGACCTCTCAGGTACCGCTCATCATGCTGTCCGCAAAGGGCGAGGGTCTTCGACAAAGTTTTAGGTCTGGAGCTCGGTGCTGATGACTATATGATCAAGCCCTTCGATTCAAAAAGAACTTGTCGCCAGAGTCAAGGCTGTTCTCCGCCGTTATCAGGCGGCCCCGGTCAGTATGTCCGCTGCGACAAAACAGCAGGGCGAATATGTGGAGTATCCGAATCTCATCGTCAACCTGACGAACTATTCCGTCCTCTACAAAGGCCACTCTGTGGATATGCCGCCGAAGGAGCTGGAACTTTTATACTTCCTTGCCTCCTCTCCGAATCAGGTCTTTACCCGAGAACAGCTGTTGGACCATATCTGGGGCTATGAATATATCGGTGACACCCGGACTGTTGATGTCCACATCAAACGTCTTCGCGAGAAGATCCGCGACGACGAGAACTGGGCACTGTCCACCGTCTGGGGAATCGGCTATAAATTCGAGGTAAGACGATGACCCGTTCTCTTTATACCAAGTTTCTTCTCGGATATCTGGTGTTTGGTCTTCTCGGTTTCATTTTCATCGCGACCATGTCCTCGGAGATCACCTACCAGTATCTCTTAGAAGAAAAGTCTGAATCGCTCTACGATGAGGCGAATCTTCTCGCCTCCACCTACAGCGATATCTATCAGGGCAAAAATATCAGCCTGTCCACGGCCAAACCCGCAGCTGCAGGCCGTTGCCACCTACTTAAAGGCACAGGCCTGGGTCATCAACCAGAAAGGCAGCGTCGTCGCGGAGACATCTCCTGCCTCCCACATCGGCACCTCCATCGATGGTTTTGACCCCACAGCGGCGGGAAACCGCTCGTATATGACCGGCAGATTTTTCGGCATGTTTGATAAGGACATGCTGTCCGTCATTGCACCGATCACAGGAAATTTCAATACGTACGGATACGTGGTGATCCACATGCCTATCGAACAGATCGTACACGGGAAAGATCGTATCCTGAACATTGTATACATTACGGCGCTGGTCATCTTCATCCTGTCCCTGATCATTCTTCTCGTATTCACAAAGACCGTTATTCCCGTTAAAGAAGATCACCGCGGGTGCGAAGGAAAATACGCGGCAGGAAACTTAAGTCACACGATCAAGGTAACTTCCGCCGACGAGATGGGATATCTTGCTAATACTTTAAATTATATGTCCAGTGAGTTAAATAAAATGGAGGAATATCAACACTCCTTTATCGCCAACGTCTCCCCACGACTTCCGCTCCCCGCTGACCTCGATCAAAGGAGTACCTGGAGGCGATCAAGGACGGAACGATCCCGCCGGAACTTTACGACAAGTACCTCGGTATTCTGATCTCTGAAACCGAGCGTCTGAACAAGCTCACGCAGGGCATGCTGACGCTGAACTCTCTCGACAGCAAGGGATTCCTGACCCGCAGCAACTTCGACATCAACCGTGTTATTAAAGATACCGCGGCAACCTTCGAAGGAACCTGCAATGCAAAGGATATCGTTCTCGATCTCACCTTCGCTGCGGATATCCAGATGGTGTATGCAGACTCTCGGTAAGATCCAGCAGGTGCTCTACAATCTGATCGACAACGCCATCAAATTCAGCCGTGAGAACTCTGTAATCTATATCCAGACTTCGCTGAAGTACGAGAAAGTCTTTGTTTCCGTGAAGGATACGGGAATCGGTATTCCGAAGGAAAGTATCAAGAAGATCTGGGACCGCTTCTATAAGTCGGATCTCTCCAGAGGTAAGGATAAGAAGGGAACAGGACTCGGTCTGGCGATCGTAAAAGAGATCATACAGGCACACGGGGAAAATATTGATGTGATCAGCACCCAGGGGGTCGGGTCGGAATTTATCTTTACGCTGCCGAAGGCGACGGCACTGTAATACAGCCAAAAACACAGAAATATCTATTCTGTGTCCGTTTTTTGTTCCCTCGCGCGGTCGTTTGCGACAATCTATATTTTCGCACAGTGCACAAAAAATCTCTGTCTGGACACACCTCGACGTTCCGGGCAATTTTCTATCTTCTTCCGTTTTCTTAGATTTCTTTCATCTTCGTCCTGATCGCATGAACAACCACCTTCATGCTTTGTTATTTTTTATGATCGGCCGGACATCATATCAAGTCCTGTCATTGCCAGCACTTTTACTGCGGCAGTGAGAGCACGTCTTCCTGCTTCTCCGCCTGCAGCGTCCGCAAATGCTGCTGTATGGGTTCCCAAGCCTTCGCCCACACCGATATAAAACTGGGCAGCCGGAAGTGCCTGAGTTACATTGCCGACATCCGTGGATCCGATTCCCTGAGTCAGATCCGCGGAATGTGGTGTTCTCCGATCAGGTCCATGTTTTTCTCCACTGCCGTCACAAGTTCCCGGTTGTTGCGCACATCCTTAATGAGATAACCGTCCTGTTTGATCTCAACCTCTACACCAGCGCAAATCGCCGCACCCTTTTGCACAGCGGTCAATGACTGCGATCACTTCTTCTAAATAGCCTGCGTCTAATGCCCGGATATTAAACCGGCATACAGCTTTCTCCGGAACAATATTCACAACGGTTCCGCCCTCCAGGATAATTCCATGAACCCTCGTATAATCCTTAAAATGAAGTCTCTGGGAATCTACCGCATGGAACATCTGGAGAACTCCGTTTAACGCGCTTGCCCCCATCCACGGACATGCTGCGGTATGTGCCGGTTTGCCGGTGAAGGTATAGGTCTTATTTACGGCTGCAAATGAGATATCATCTGCCATGGACATATCACTCGGATGCATGATCAGCGCCATATCCACACCATCGAAGATTCCTTCGTCCAGCATCGTGATCTTTCCGCTTCCGTTTTCCTCTGCCGGTGTTCCAAGAACCTTCAGGGTTCCGCCGATCCCGTATTTTTCCATGATCTCTTTTAATATCACACCGGCGCCGGCCCGCTGGTGCCAATCAGATTGTGACCGCATGCATGTCCAATTTCAGGAGAGCGTCGTACTCTGCACATAAAGGCAAAGAGTCATTCCTGGCTTTCCGCTCCGGTATTCTGCCCCAAATGCGGTCTCCAGAGAGCCGGCTCCCCGCTGTACTTTAAAGCCATGCTTTTTCCAGCAGCCCGCATAGCTGATCCTGCGCCAGCGTTTCATGGTATGCCAACTCCGGATGAGCAAATATGCATGCACTGACCGTCTCAAACTCATCCCGGTGTTTCTCCGCCAATGTTTCAATCTCGTGCTTTACCTGTGTAAGATCCATCGCCATTTCCTCCTGTTATGCCCGATATTATATCCACTATTATACCGCGGCTGCTCCTGGATTTCTCAAGCACTGATCACATAAATTTCCCACTCTGGCACAGATGGGACCTTGCTTTTCGTCCATTGAATCTCCTTGCGTTTCATGATAAAATATAGTCATCTGCTCAATCATTTCTAACTGCTCGAGAGGGAGGACATAATTATGAATTCTATTTCTATCACCTGGAATGGTCATTCTTGTTTTACCGTTGAAAAGATGGGTTTTCCATTGTTTTTGATCCATATGGCCCAAATACGGTACCGGGACTCGCGCCGCTTTCCCTCACCGCAGACATGGTACTCTGCAGCCACGAACATAGTGACCACGGGTACACGGACGCAGTGAACTTTAAAGCACAGCGGGACAAAGAACCCGTTTTCCATCACTAAGATCGACACCTGGCATGACCCGAACAGGGGGCGCTCCGCGGGCCAAACCGGATCCACATCCTGGAGGCGGACGGGCTTAAGATCGCCCACATGGGTGATATCGGATGTCCTCTGACCAGGGAACAGAAAGGACATGTTAAAGCATCTCGATGCGATCCTGATCCCTGTGGGCGGTTATTATACGCCATCGATGCGGTCCAGGCGAAGGCTGTGGTGGATGACCTCGCGCCCCGTGTTGTGATCCCGATGCATTACCGCTCCGACCACTTCGGGCTATCCGGTGATCGGACGGCTGGGAATTTACGGGACTCTGCCGGAAATGTAGTGGAGTACGACTCCGCCACACTGGTGCTGACGGCTGAGACGAGACCGCAAACGGCGGTTTTGAAGCTGAAATAACCAGATAAGTTCCATTTTTGCTGCAGTTTTCCGTGATGATCCGACCGGCGGTGTAAAAATACAGCTGTCATGTCCGCTCAAATACAGAGTTTAACTGCAGCAATTTTTATGTCCTTTTCCCGGCGCTGGAGAGTACTATAATTTTATAACTTTAAGTTATGTGCCATATCAATACGTGCCATTTTATTTATGGCTGATCCTATGTTATAATAAAGAAACGAAAGAATTCATGAACTGTTAAGGCGGCTGACGGTCTAGATCTTCGCAGCTGTCTTTTTAATATTTCTTAGATAAGAAAGGAACATATAAAGTCATGGCAGAAGGAACGATCTTTAAATTTCATAATGACCTTGATACCGATCAGATCATTGCATCCCAGTATCTGCTCTTACCGAATCTGGAAGAGATGAAAGAGCACATTCGAGTCTCTTGACCCGGATTTCCCGAAAAAAGTAAAACCTGGTGATTTCGTAGTAGGCGGTGAGAACTTCGGCTGCGGTTCTTCCAGAGAACAGGCACCGGGCGTCTTAAAGGCTCTCGGCGTACAGGCCGTCGTTGCAAAATCCTTCGCAAGGATTTTCTATAGAAATGCAATCAACATCGGACTTCCGGTTATCGTCTGTAAAGACCTGCCTGACGATGTAAAGACCGGCGACACCATGGAACTTTCCATGTCTGACGGAACTGCTCATGCAAATGGAAAGACATATTCCTGCACAAAGCTGCCGGAATACATGCAGAACATCTTAAATCAGGGCGGACTGATCGCTTCTTTAAACCGTGAGGAGGAGTAGGACAATGGGAATGACAATCGCAGAAAAAGATCATCGCAGCGGCAGCCGGTGTTGACTACGTAAAACCGGGAGATATCCATACCGTAACATTAGACCGTATGATGAGTAACGACGGAACTACCCATCTGACCGTTGACATGTACCGCAATAAATTAAAAAACATCCGCATATCGCGGACACAAAAAAGATGGTCTTTATTGTGGATCACAACGTTCCGGCAGACAGTCCGAAGACCGCTGCATCCCAGAAGAAGATGCGCGATTTCGCGCGTGAGAACAATATTGATTTCTGGGAAGGTAAGGGTGTATGCCATCAGATCATGATGGAGCATTATGTCTGCCCGGGTGAGCTGATCTTCGGAGCAGACAGCCACACCTGCTCCTACGGCGCTCTCGGTGCATTCGGTACCGGCGTTGGCTGTACCGACCTCCTCTACGGCATGGTGACAGGAAAATCCTGGGTTCTCGTTCCGGAGACTGTAAAATTCAACCTCGTCGGAAAGCTGCCGGAAGGCGTTTACGCGAGAGACCTGATCTTGACCATCATCGGCACCATCGGCGCAAATGGCTGCAACTACCAGGTTATGGAGTTCACAGGCGAGGGCGCTAAGACATTGAGCATCAGCGAGCGTATGGTCCTCTGCAACATGGCTGTCGAGGCAGGTGCCAAGACCGGTATCTTTGAGCCGGACGAGAAAGCCATCGAATACCTGGAAGCTCACGGAAGAAAGCCGAAGGCACTCTTTCACAAGCGACCCGGACGCAGTCTACGCAAGAGAATATACCTTTGACCTCTCCAAGATCCGCCCGGTAGTGGCGAAACCGGACTTCGTTGACAACCTTGTTCCGGCTGAGGAAGTCCGCGGCGTGAAGATCGACGAGGCATTCTTAGGTTCCTGCAACAACGGACGTATCGAGGATCTGAGAGTCGGCGCTTCTATTATTAAAGGAAAGAAAGTCGCTGAAAAAGTTCGTTTTTGTGGTTCCGGCAAGCCAGACTGTCTATCTCCAGGCACTGAAGGAAGGCCTGATCGACATCTTTATGGAAGCCGGTGCAATTGTTATGAACCCGAACTGCAGCGTATGCTGGGGCAGCTGCCAGGGTGTGATCGGCGAGAACGAAGTCCTGATCAGCACCGGTACGAGAAACTTTAAGGGCCGCGCAGGTCATCCAAGCTCCAAGGTATATCTTGGATCCGCAGCGACGGTTACGGCGTCTGCTATTAAGGGCGAGATTGCATTAGCGAGTGATTTATAATCTGCTGATTTGTCAAGAAACACTTCTGCCTGTACTTTTATACAGGCAGAAGTGTCGTTCCACCAGTAATGCCCTATACATAGAATAAATGTAACTATTCAGTACCTTCATAGTTACGAGCAAAAATCCATTCCAGATCAGCTTCGCTGATGGGATTTTTGCTTTCTAGCCTATGTTTTCTTACGGTCAGCGCAGATATTTACCATGGAAAAATGACTGGAAAGGTCTGGGTACTGGGCGATGACATCGACACCGATATCATCATCCCGACCGAGTACCTTGCATTAAAGACCATTGACGATATGAAACAGTATGGATTTTCCCCGCTCCGCCCGGACTGGCTGCCCAGATCAAGCCCGGTGACATCATCGTTGCTGGAAAAACTTCGGCTGCGGTTCTTCCAGAGAACAGGCACCGGAGATCATCAAAGCGTTGGGAATCCAGTGCGTGATCGCGAAATCCTTCGCGAGGATCTTCTTCCGCAACTCCATCAACAACGGCCTGCTCCTCATCGAACAGCCGACACTCTACGATGACATCAAAGAGGGCGATACCGTATCCGTTGTGATGAACGAGCACATCGACTACAACGGAAAAGAGTACCCGATTGCGTCTCTTCCTGAGAATCTGATGGACATTATCCGCGCAGGCGGCCTTGTCAAAAGGCCATGCGCAAGCTGAATGGTTTGGACTGAACGGGAGGAAAAACGAAATGGGAAAGACTGTAATTGAGAAGATCGTTGAACATAACACCGGCAGGTCCGTAAAGCCGGGCGATATCGTGACCGTAAATGTTGACCGCGTCATGATCCACGACATTTTTATTCCGTTCGTGGCGGAGAAATTTAAAGAGATGGGCTTTGAAAAGCTGTGGGATCCGGATAAGGTCGTTCTGATCTACGACCACCTTGTTCCGGCAAGCCAGCTGGACGATACAAGACATTTCCGCATCGGAGATGCATTTGCCGCAAAATATGGCATGACCCACGTCCACAGAAGCGACGGAATCTGCCACCAGTTGATGACAGAGGCCGGATATGTAAAACCGGGCGATGTTGCCTTCGGTACAGACAGCCACACAACGACTTACGGCTGTGTCGGCGCATTCTCCTCCGGAATCGGATATACGGAGATGGCCAGCATCCTGGGAACCGGAACCATGTGGATCCGTGTGCCGGAGACCATCAAAGTCGTTATCAACGGAAAACTGCCGGAGAATGTTATGTCCAAGGACGTAATTCTCCGTCTCATCGGTGATCTCGGCGCGGACGGCGCTACTTATAAGGCTCTGGAGTTCTCCGGAAGCGCAGTGGAGAGCATGACAGTCGCAAGCCGTATGACGATCTCAACATGGCCATTGAGGCCGGCGCAAAGTGCGCTCTGTTCACACCGGACGAGAAGACAGCGGAGTACTGCAATGTTACCTTAAATGACTACCAGAAGAGTCTTTTTGGCGACGCAGACGCAAATTACTGCCGCGTGATGGAATACAACGCGGAAGACTTCGTTCCGGTTATGGCATGTCCGTCCCAGGTGGACAAGATCCGCAATGTCAGCGAACTTGAGGGCACAGAGATCGACCAGATATTCATCGGTTCCTGCACGAACGGACGTCTTGAGGATCTGGCTGCGGCTGCGGAAGTCTTAAAAGGAAAGCAAGTCGCGAAATTTGTAAAGCTCATCGTGACTCCTGCAGCCGAAAGATCTACAGGCAGGCCGCTGACCTTAGGAATTCTTGAGACACTCGCCGAAGCGGGCGCAATGATCACCCACCCGGGCTGCGGTCTCTGCTGCGGACGCGCAGGGCGGTATCCTGACTGACGGTGAACGTGTTGTCGCTACCAACAACCGTAACTTCCTTGGACGAATGGGAACATCCAAAAGTCCAGATCTATCTCGCCTCCCCCGAGAACGGCTGCGGCATGCGCGGTGGCTGGTAAGATCGTTTGTCCGGAATAAACGAGGTGTCTCTTATCCGCCAGCCTGAATTTCAGGTCAAATCGATAAATTGTCGGTATTCATCCTTATTAAGGTCGAAAGTTTCAAATTCGGCAATTGAAACTTTCGCGACCATACATTGCGGTTATGTTTTTACCGGATTTTTTATATCCCTTTTACGCCGCTGCTTTCTCCAATGAGTCTCAGTGCTTTCCTGAACTGGATTGAGAACAAAAATCGCCGTAAACGTCACTGCGATCGCGTCCGCGATCGGCTCTGCCATGTAGATGCCCATCGTTTTATTGCTGACAAACATCGGAACGATGAAGATTAACGGAAGCAGAAGCACGAATTTACGCACAACCGCCACGATGATCGAGCATACCGCATATCCGATGGCAACGAAGGTCATCTGGCAGGCGATCTGGATACCGAAGAGAAACATCGCACCGCAGTAGATCCGCAGAGCGCCTGCAGTGAAGGAAACGAGTTCTGGATCGGAGCTGAAGATTCCCGCGAAGGTTGCCGGGAAAAGCTGAACAAAAGAGCCAGAACAACGTGGAATAGATGAGGGAGATCACGAGATGGAGCTTGAATGTCTTCTTCATACGGTCGATATTTCTCGCTCCGTAGTTATAGCTCATGATCGGCTGTGCGCCCTGTCCGATTCCCTGAAGCGGCAGCATTGCAAACTGCATCGTACTTGTGAGGATCGTCATGGCACCGACTGCCAGATCTCCGCCGTACTTTAACAGGGAAGAGTTAAAGCATACGGAGATGACGCTCTCACTGGATTGCATCACAAATGTGGAGAGGCCCAGCGCCAGACACGGAAGAACGATAGACGGAACCGGCTTTAAATACTCCTTTTTGATCCGTAAGAAGGTCTTCTTTCCGGTCAGGAACGCGAGAACCCAGCCGCAGGATACTGCCTGGGAGATGATCGTCGCGAGAGCCGCACCCTTTACGCCCATGCCAAACCCGAAGATAAAGATCGGGTCCAGAATGATGTTGCAGACAGCTCCGATGGTAACCGTCAGCATACTGGTCTTTGAAAATCCCTGGGCCGTGATGAACATGTTCATGCCTAACGTCATCTGGACAAAGATCGTTCCGACAGCGTAAATACTCATGTAATCAACGGCATAGCCGATAGTGTTTTCACTGGCTCCAAAAGTCAAGAGCATAGAGCGGCCAAACAACAGTAAGACTACTGTCAGGATCGCAGAAATGATGATCTGAACCGTAAAACAGCCGCTGAGAATCTTCTCCGCAGAGTCCATATCATCTTTTCCCATAAAGATCGACGCTCTCGGTGCAGCCTCCGGAGCCGACGAGGGCCGCGAAGGCGGAGACCACCATGATGATCGGCAGGCAGACACCGACACCGGTCAGGGCGAGACTTCCGCTTCCCGGGATATGTCCAATGTAGATCCGGTCAACGATATTGTACAGCATGTTGACGATCTGTGCGATGACAGATGGAACGGCAAGCTTAAAGAGGAGTTTTCCGATCGGCTCTGTCCCAAGAAATTCTTTACTGTTGTTCATGCAGTTTTTTCCCTTCTTTCCTGTAATCTGAGATGTTTGAATTGATCCGGTTCATAAGTTCGAACAGCATCCGGTGCTCTTCCGGGGTGAATCCGCGGCAGATGATCTCGGCGGCCCGTTTCTGGACGTTTTTCCCGTCAGAGACCATCGGCGCAGCAGCGTCCGTGAGTTTCAGATGGATCGTCCTCCGGTCCGTCCCATAATATTCCCCGGTGAGCAGTCCGCGCTCTTCCAATGAGCGGACAGACATGGAGACATGGGACTTTGTGAACGCCCGCTTCTTGATGAGCTGGGCAGCAGTGTCGCACTCCGGATTGTTGGCGAGAAACAGCAGGATATTGAATTCCATCTGGGTCAGCCCGTATTTTTTGCAGACCGGATCAATGAGCCCCGTATAGAAGTCCCGGCTGTCCGCCATAAAATCAACAAATTTCATGTGTATCACCTCTGGTTCAAAAGTGAACTGTTCTATTTAGAACTATATTAGTATACGAGAATACTCTCAAAAGTCAAGAGCGGCGGCAGCTCTAAATCTATCTAGATGCCATATCCAGACTTCATTTTTTCACATGATATCCTTACCTGCACTACAGATTTTATAAAAAAGAGGTGCCTTTTGTTGAGACAGGGAAATTTTTCGGAATTTCCTATTACATCAAAAGTTTCCAGAGACTTTTTCATAATTACTGCTCTTAACAGGGAACAACCTTATTGCGGCAAGCACCAGCTCGCTTTGCAGTTCGTTCACCTGACGCGTGGAAGCCGCACCGACTATCCTTACTACCCACCTCGTAGGTAAGATTATTGATAGAAGAGTTCAATCGGCTATTTCCGCAGCATTATAAGGTTTGACTGTAGTAAAATGATGGGTTACTGGTTTTAAATGGTATGCCAACTGGCTGTCAGTTCAAAGCGGCATTATTACATTAAAAGGGCTTTTTGCCGTATTAAAATCGCCTTGGCTATCATATACTATAGCAGGTTTCACCCCAAAGTCCATGCTTTAGATTCGCCAAGGTTGAAATTCAAATTCAACCGGGAGACGAGTAGACCACGAATTTTCATCTCCAGGACCATTCATATAGTAATGAAGCCAACTGATACCGGTAACCGCTTCAATCTCAAACAGCCGGGGAGTTCCCCGATAGCCTGCAAACAAGTTCATCAGGTTGACTTTACCTAACAGACTGACATCAGAAGCGTCAAAAGCCGTTTTACTCTGAGTAGTATTCATATCCCATACCCTGAAGGCCGAAACCGAAAAATAGGAGTTAATTGTTTCGCTACCCAAATCCAAAAAGCCGGACGGGCGTAAAGAAATGTTTTTCTATGAGTCAAAGGGAGTGTTGCACCGGCATTGATTCCTATAGACCAGTTATCACCAAATTTAGTTCCTTGAAGAGCAGTTCCGGTGTTTTGGGCACTTGTAAATGCTCCCAATACAAAAAGCAGATACAATAATAAATTTTTCATAATTAAAATGTTAAGTTATTATAATAAATATATCATACATTCCCTAAATGGGATTTCTTTTTATTTTGAGAGTAAAGGTCAATGCTTGCTACAGCATATATTCAATGACTGAATCTATTAATAGATTTTAATTTATATTTTCTTGCTAAAGCTAAGCAATACGTAACTGAACGAAGTACTCGAG
>VOFC01005117.1_pt1 | contig 15960 bp, 22 predicted proteins | sample 5384161 | NCBI WGS metagenome assembly VOFC01 (sample SAMN12384722, study PRJNA508395) | human gut metagenome | isolation source: healthy gut B | host: Homo sapiens | reverse complement strand
GAAACCATTGATCACGACCAACTAAACCAAAACCTTTGTGAATTCTATTCATAAATTTTTCATTGTATTGATTGAATTGTGATACTAAGTATTTTTCCATTGATGTTTCGGTTGGAAACTGTTCCTTCAACTTAAATTTCTTCTTAAGTCTGCTTGTTGAAACCTTCAATCAGATTCGTTGAATAAATACTATGTCTTACTTCCTTTGGATAATCAAAATACGTTAATAGATGCGTATTTTTATCTAAAATATCAATTACTCTAGGATACTTTCTTTTCCATTTTGAAGTAAATGTTTCAAGGTTTGATAATGCTTCTTCTAATTTGGATGCATTATATACTTCTTTGAAATCATCCAGTATTTCTTTTCTATCTGTCACACGTACTTTGGCCGTATATATTTCTAGATATATGCACTAGACATCTTTGAATTTTAGCCGCTGGAAAAGTCTGTTCAATAACTTCTTCTTGATTTGAAATCTTCTAGAAGTTCTTTCCAAATTTCAGCAGATTCGTTGGGTGCTATAGAGTATCCTAAAATCTCTTTTGTACCTTCAACAGTAATACCAACTGCTATATGTACTGCTTCTTTTGCGACAGTATCTCTTCGTAGGGCCATGCATGTTGCATCCGTATAAACAACAGCGTATTCTTTAGATAACTGTCTAGATTTGAATTTATCAATGTTTTCTATACATTTATCTGTAATATTGCTTACTGTTTGTTTAGAATAACTAGCACCGCATAAATGATTGACAATACTAGAAATATCTTGATTGGATAATCCCTTATCAAATAGGTCAATGATTGTTTGATCAGTAGAATGATCATGTCGACGATATTTAGGAAGCAGACTTGAGTAAAATAGACCTAAACGATCTCTAGGCATTTTAATATTGAGTACACCATATTTAGTATTGAATGTACGAATATAGCTTCCATTTCGATAATCTTCATTATTACTTCTGTCATAACGTTCATAATCTAGAAATAAAGTTAGTTCGTGTTCAAGAATTTCATTGATAGATTTTTCAAGTTCACTTCTAAAAAGTTCGGCAACAGCTTCCTCAAAAAAGAGGAAGATTATTGTCATTAGCAATTAGATTTTTCATTAAAGATGTAGTAAAATAGTTCATGGGCATATCTCCTTAGATTAATGTTTTGGTCGACTTAATTTTACTAGGAAATATGTCCATTTTCTATAATTGAAAAATCATAATTTACACAAAATATTTTACACTCTATTAGAACTATCAATAAACTTATCATTAAATATAAGGAACAGGAAAAGAAGGGTTTCATGCATGGTAACCATGGAAGACTGTCTGCTTCTGCAGTTCCTTTAGATATAAAGAATAAGATCATCTCTGTTTATATTAATGATTTCTCTGATGCCAACTTCACTCACTTCTGCGAGATTGTGGAAAGTGAATTCGGTATAAAAGATCAGTGATACTACACTCAACAACTGGATGAGAGCTGAAGATGTGCTCTCTCCAAAGGCAAGAAGAAAAAACTTAAAGAAAGATTGAAAGATACTTCTTCTGAAGAGGTGAAGAATGAAATAAAGGAATCAATCATCATGCTTGATGAAAAGGATGCACATCCAAGACGTCCTAGATCAAAGTATGCAGGTAAGATGATACAGATGGATGCATCATCATTCCAGTGGATTGAAGGAGAAGTCTGGCATCTTCATGTTGCGATTGATGATGCAGACGGAAAGGTTGTAGGAGCTTATCAAAATACTTCTTCTGACGAGGTGACCATGCCTCAACATCAAGTGAACGAACCTTGAGGTCAGCAAGGTCGCCCGAACAACATTCGAGTGTACGAACAGGAATATCCATTGAACGGAAAAGGTCTACTGTGTTCTGCCAAAGCTTGTCAAACCACATTTTGCTGTCCTCAGGCTTACAAACAACAATCATTTCCTGCTTTTCAAACTGGTGGATTCTGTAAACACCACGCTCCTCAATACCGTGAGCGCCCTTTTCCTTACGGAAACATGGCGAATAACTTGTGTGGTCTGTATAAGGGAGGTCTTCCTCTTTATGAATTGTGTCAATGAACTTACCAATCATTGAATGTTCTGCTTGTACCGATAAGATAAAGGTGATATTCTCCCTAACAGCTTCAGGATGCTTTCTTAATCTTGCGATATCAATCATATACAATCTCCTTGTTCATAGATTATTGTCATTATATACCATTATTCACTATTTATAAAGTTATGATGAAAGAAATAAATGGCAATGTGACTAAAGAAAATGCAGTAGATACAAAAAACTAAGCTTAGAAGCGAATTCTGGGTTCTTATCATACTTATTTGCAAGCATTGCACATGTACTTGGTGCAGGCATCGCGACCAATACAACAGAGACACCAATACCAATATGATCATGTGAAGTCCATCTTAAAAACAGATAAGTAATCACTGGAATCATAATCAAACGAATAAAAGAATAATAAATACATTCCTTATCCATTATCTCTCTAGGTTCTACATCACTTAATATACTTCCTATCACAATCATACTTAATGCGGTATTACATCCTCCTATAGAACTCATAGTTGTAGTCACAAAAGAAGGTAATGTATACCCTAATGAATACATGATCATAAATACTATACCAAAATAAATCCCAATAAGACATGGATGTAAAGCAACTTTCTTCACCATTGTCTTAAAATCAGCTTTTGTATAATGGGATAAACCATAACTCCACATAAATATTCTTTGTGGTATTAAATAAATACAAGCATAAAGTAATCCCATATCACCATATAACCCCTGCGCAAATGGCATCCCCATAAAACCCGCATTAGATACCATAGTTGCATACTGTAAGTTGATCTTCTTTGTTTCTTCTTGATTATTATAAGCTGTCTTATTAATAATAAAATAAAGACCCTGTATACCAATAGATACTAAAAAATACCACAAGAGTTGTCTTCATAATACTTGGTGTGAGTTTAATTAAGAAACTCTTGGCAGTAGCCACAGGTAATACAATATTTAATACTAAATCAGTGATCTGTTTACGAGTCTGTTTATTAAACAATCCTAGTTTAGAAATAAGATAACCTATTCCTACTAAAATAAATATTTCTACCTGTAAATCTAACATACTTGTTCTCCCCTCTTTGAAGATTAATTATAATATGAAAAAAGAAGTTGTCATGTGACAACTTCTATTCTTCAGTCGTTTCTTCTTCCGATTCTTTATCTACTACTGTAATACTTGAAACAGAAGCACCTTCACCTACTTTAATAAGTCTTACACCCTGTGTAGCTCTTCCAGCACTCTTTACCTGTTCCATTGGTAATCTGATAATAATACCTTCATTCGTAATGATCATTAAGTCTTCATTGCCTTCTACACCTTAATGCTGACTAATTCACCATTCTTCTCAGTAATATTAACAGTCTTAACACCTTTACCACCACGTTTAGATAAACGATATTCTTCTAGTGGTGACATCTTACCATACCCCTTTTCAGTAATGATTAAGATATTTTGTCCTTCAGTATTTGTAGTCACACCAATAATATGACTATCATCTACATTCATACCCTTAACACCACTTGCAGAACGTCCCATTGGTCTCACATCATTTTCATCAAAACGAATAGCCTTACCATTAGTCTTTGCAAGAAGAATTTCACTCTTACCATTAGTTAACTTAACATCAACTAATTCATCACCTTCACGTAATGTGAGTGCAAGTTTACCAGACTGTCTGATATTTTTCGAATTCAGGTAATCCAGTTCTCTTTACTAAACCATCCTTAGTCACAAAGAATAAGAAATGTGATTCATCTACTTCAGAAGGTGTAATAGAGATCATAGTCTTTACCTGTTCATCCTTATCCATATTCAATAAGTTGATAATAGGAAGACCCTTTGCCTGTCTACCAAATTCAGGAATATTATATCCCTTCATTCGATATACCTTACCAAAGTTAGTAAAGATCAATAAATCATCATGAGTAGACATATTCATTAATGAATCTACAACATCATCATTATTTGTACTCATACCCTTGATACCTTTACCACCTCTATTTTGAGCTTTATAAGTATCAATAGGCATACGTTTTACATAACCATTATTAGTTAAAGAAATAACTACATCTTCTTCAGGAATTAAATCTTCATCTTCAATATCAAATGAACCCTGAATGATTTCAGTTCTTCTCTTATCACCATACTTTTTTTTCTTTGATTTCAAGAAGTTCCTGATCAATAATCGCAATAATTCTTTCTTTATTTGCAAGAATATCTTTTAAATCTGCAATTGTTTCTAATAATACATTTAATTCATTCTCAATCTTTTCTCTTTCCAATCCAGCTAGTCTCTGTAACTGCATTTCACGGATAGCCTTTGCCTGTCTTTCAGACATATCAAATTCATCCATTAATCTCTGCTGAATGATTTCTGTTGTACGAGAACTTCTAATTAAATTAATAATCGCATCAATCTGATCAATGGCACGCTTTAAACCATCTAAGATATGTGCACGATCTTCTGCCTTCTTTAAATCGAATAATGTTCTTCTACGAATCACATCTTCCTGATGTTCTAAGTAAACATTAATCATTTCTTTTAAAGACAATGTCTTAGGTTCACCATTCACTAAGGCAATATTGTTGACACCAAAAAGTAGTCTGTAATGCAGTTAACTTGTATAACTGATTTAAAATAACTTCTGGTCGTACATCTCTTCTTAACTCAATAACAATACGAATACCTTCACGGTCAGATTCATCTCTTAATTCTGTAATACCATCGATATTCTTTTTCTTTGACATGAGCTTTGCAATCTTTTCAATTAAACGTGCCTTATTGACCATATATGGTAATTCAGTTACGATGATTGCTTTCTTATTACTACCGATATCTTCAATATCAGTCTTTGCTCTCATGACAATCAAACCATTCCCTGTCTCATACGCTTTCTTAATAGCCCCACGGCCTAAAATATAAGCGCCTGTAGGGAAATCCGGACCAGGGATATAATTATCCATTAACTCTGTAATTGTAATATCAGGGTTCTTAGAAACAGCGAGAATCGCATCAACCACTTCACCTAAGTTATGTGAAGGAATATTTGTTGCCATACCTACCGCAATACCAGTAGAACCATTAATCAATAAATTTGGAATACGAGAAGGAAGCACATTAGGTTCCTTTTCTTCACCATCATAGTTAGGGACAAAATCAACAGTATCCTTGTTGATATCTCTCACCATTTCCATCGCAATCTTAGACATTCTTGATTCTGTATAACGCATTGCATAGCTGCCATCACCATCAATAGAACCAAAGTTACCATGTCCATCGACTAACATATATCTATATGAGAAATCCTGTGCCATACGTACAAGGGCTTCATAAATAGAACTATCACCATGTGGGTGATATTTCCCCATTACTTCCCCAACAATACGGGCAGACTTCTTATAAGGCTTATCACTATAACAGCCTAATTCATTCATACCATGAATAATACGTCTCTGTACTGGCTTTAAACCATCTTTCGCAGGAAGAGCTCTAGCCACAATAACACTCATCGCATATTCCATGAATGATTTCTTCATTTCACCTGTTAACTGTATATCTTTAATACCTCTTTGTTCCATGACTAACTCCTTCCTTAAATATCAAGATTTTCTACATACTTCGCATTTTCTCTAATGAAATCTCTTCTAGGTTCAACACGTTCACCCATCAACATATCAAATAGCTGATCAGCCTGCATTGCATCATCTAACTGAATTCTATTTAATACACGATTTTCAGGATTCATAGTTGTTTCCCATAGCTGTTCTGGATTCATTTCACCTAGCCCTTTATAACGCTGAATTGTATATTTCGCATTAGGACCAAGTTCTTCTTTTAGTTTATCTAACTCATAATCACTATATAAATAATGATCATCCTTACCATGTCTTAATAAATAAAGAGGTGGCTGAGCAATAAAAACATAACCATTCTCAATTAAAGGTTTTAAATAACGATATAAGAAAGTAAGCATTAAGATTCTAATATGACCACCATCGACATCGGCATCGGTCATGATGACAATCTTATGATAACGTAGTTTATTGATATCAAACTCATCACCAATACCAGTACCAAATGCGGCAATCATAGATCTAATTTCCGCATTACCAAGAATTCTTTCTAAACGTGCTTTTTCAACATTCAAGATCTTTACCTCTTAAAGGAAGAATAGCCTGAATCTTTCTATCTCTACCAGATTTCGCACTACCTCCGGCAGAGTCCCCTTCGACGATGAAGATTTCACATTCACTTGGATCCTTAGAAGAACAGTCTGCAAGCTTACCAGGAAGATTAGAGACGTCTAGTGCTGTCTTTCTTCTAGTCATTTCTCTTGCACGCTTGGCTGCCATTCTTGCCTTAGAAGCCAATGTAACTTTATCCATGATAATCTTTGCAGTATCAGGATTTTCTAATAAGAACTTATCTAATGCATTCGCAAGAATAGTAGAAACTATCTTTCTTACTTCCGCATTACCTAATTTAGTCTTTGTCTGTCCTTCATACTGAGGATCAGGGTGTTTAACTGATACAATCGCAGTTAAACCTTCACGACAGTCATCACCACTTAAAGACTCATCTTTATCCTTTAAGAAGTTATGACTTTTTGCATAGTTATTAATAACACGTGTTAAAGCTAAGCGGAAACCTTCTTCATGTGTTCCACCTTCGTGTGTATTGATATTATTACAGAATGAATAGATATTTGGCTGATAACCATCATTGTACTGCATAGCTATTTCCACGGAAATATCGTTCATTGTATCTTCACAATCAATAATACGATCATGTAATGGTGTCTTATTCTTATTTAAGAAAGCCACATACTCTCTTAAACCACCTTCATAATGATATTCATCTACTTTTTGCAGGATCTAATCTTTCATCCTCTAATACAAGCTTTAAGCCTTTATTTAAGAAAGCAAGTTCTCTTAATCTCTGACTTAATACCCCATAATCATAAACTGTTGTTTCAGTAAAGATTTCAGGATCAGACTTTAAATATAACAGTTGTTCCTGTTTCTTCCTGCTCACAATCTCCTACAACCTTTAAAGAATCAACAGGTGTTCCACCATTTTCAAAACGTTGATAGTAAATATGTCCTTCACGGTGAACATAAACTTCTAACCATTCACTCAAGGCATTTACAACAGAGGCACCTACACCATGTAGACCACCAGAGACCTTATAGCCTCCTCCTCCGAATTTACCACCGGCATGTAATACAGTAAAAAATAGTTTCAATTGTATTCTTACCTGTCTTCACATTCATACCAGTAGGCATACCACGACCATTATCAATGACCTTTACAACATCACCTGGTAATAATACAACTCTGATCTTATTACAGAAGCCTGCGAGTGCTTCATCGATAGAGTTATCCACTATTTCCCATACAAGATGATGTAACCCTCTTGCAGAAGTTGTCCCGATATACATACCAGGTCTCTTTCTAACGGCTTCTAGCCCTTCTAAGACTTGAATATCGGATTCATCATAATGTTCTACTTTTTCTTCCATTTACTTATCCTCCTTCAACGTTCCTTTCTCTATTCTTAAAACCAAAGCATCATCTAGTGAATGATGATAACCTAAATCAAAATGCGTTGTTGTAATAAATGTCTGTACCTTATGATCAATCAGATTCAAGAGCTTCATCTTTCTCTCTTCATCTAACTCACTCAATACATCATCTAGCAACAAAAAACAGGATACTCACCTATCTGCATTTTCACAATCTCCACTAATGCAATCTTCATCGATAAGATGATAGATCGCTGCTGCCCCTGGGATGCAAACATACCTGCATCATTCTCATCTAAAAAAGATTTTTAAATCATCCTTATGAATACCATCTACAGTATTCCCTTGGAATATATCTCGCTTATAATTCTTTTTATATTTAGCAAGAATACCCTCTTTTTGAAATATCCTTGAATTGCGTATGATATCTCAAAACAAGCTTTTCTTTACCGGAAATATAAGCATACATCTGCCCACTGATCTCATTCAACAACTCTATGAACTTCATACGTCTTTGAATCAGATCTTCTTCTAATTCTGCCATCTCTTCACTTAGTACTTCTAGATACATATCAGGTTCCTTATGTCCATCATGAAGCATCTTTAAGTACTTATTTCTTTCCTTCATCAACTTATTATATTTATTCAAGTTAAACATATAGATTGGTGAAATCTTAGAAATCTCAGTATCTATCAAAGTACGTCTCATTTTAGGAGATCCTTTAATCAATTGTAGATCCTGAGGAGTAAATAAGATCACATTAAAATAACCCAGATAATCACTTGTCTTACTCACAGCCTTATCATTAATAAAAAGCCTTCTTGCCTTCTTTAGACACGACAACCTTTAAATCATACGGACGTGTACCATTTACAACATGACCTGACACACGTGTATAAGACTGATCGAAACATGATCGATTCATCAAGCATACGGGACTTAAAGCTTCTTGTAGTAGACAAGAGATAAATCGCTTCAAGTATATTCGTTTTACCCTGTGCATTATCCCCAATGATAATATTAACCAGTGGATGAAAATGAAAGGTCTGCTTTTCATAATTACGAAATTGAATCAGATTAAGCGTTTTGATTTCCATGGATTACATACTGGCGACGATCTACTTCAAACACATCACCATCTCTTAATTTCTTACCACGTCTACGGTCTACTTCTCCATTTACAAGAACATGACCTTCCTGAATCATAATCTTAGATTCAATGCCACTTTGTGCTTCTCCACATAATTTCATAGCCTGACCTAAAGTAATATATTCAGTATGTATTAAGACTTCTTTCATTTCATCACACATCCTTTGCGCTAATTTAGCTTTCTACATTATAGCACAAAAACATAAAAAAAAAAGAAGTTTATAGCCCCTTTTTTCAAGGGAGAGATAAACTTCATTTTTCTACAAATTTCAATTACAAGCCCAATTTTACCCAAATAAGAGAATAGACCCTTTATTTTACCTAGTAAGTTCTTACTGGAAGAACAACCTGGATGTTATCATTTACATCTAAACCAGTAATCTGGAAAGGTCTCATCTTTTCAGTAAAGCGTAGCTGAATAGTTTCTGTACCAATAGAACGGATCGCATCAGCTAAATACTTTGCGCTAAATGAAATAGTCATTGGTTCACCTTTATAGAATGCTTTTGTTAGGTTTTCTTCTACTGAACCGATTTCCTGTGAATAAGAAGAAAGAACATTCTCATCAGGAGACATAGTTAATTTTACAATATTACTCTGTTCATCAGATAGTAAAGAAGCTCGGCTGATAGCACCAAGTAATGCTGAACTATTGATAGACATAGTATAAGAACCCCGATCTTCTACTAAACGTGATGTATTAGGATAAGTACCATCAATTAAACGAGTTAATACAAGATACTGACCAATCACAAATAATACTTTACGATCAGATACATAAAGATCAATCATTTCATCTTTTCAATAATGTGAATAATCTGATTTAAAGACTTCTTAGGAATAACAATATTAAACTGAATATCATCTTCAATTGGCATGCTTACCTGAGCTAAACGATAACTATCAGTCGCAATACATACAAGTTGATGCTGATCACTTTGAAATTTACACCAGTAAGTACTGGTCTAGTTTCCTGTTCACTCGTTGCGAATAAAGTCTTTTCAATAATCTTCTTGAAATCATAAGACTTCATAGAGAAGTGTTTACCATTCTTATTTAAATCAATACGTGGGAAGTCAAAAGACTTAGAACCATTTAAATCAAATAAAGAACTTTCAGAAGTAATACGAGTTAAAGTACCATCAACTACCTGGATATGAACTGTATCACCATCAATCTTACGAATAATTTCTAAGATATACTTAGAAGATAAAACAACTGAACCAGTCTGGTTGATAATAATACCTTCATTAATTGTAGTTTGAATACTGATATCACTATCAGATGCAGTTAATACTAAACCATCTTCTAATAAGTCAAACTTAATACCAGTTAAGATAGGTAAAGGACTCTTTAAAGAAACGGCTCTAGAAACCTTAGTAAGTGCATCTAATAAGACAAGTCTATTAATATTAAAATCCATTTTTTTCTCCTTTATTTATTTTATTAATTAAAGAATAATTATAATAATACTGTGCATAATGTGCATAAGTTGCGTTTTTGATTGAGAATTACAAGATAAAACTCAATTTGAGTGGTGCACAACTTGTGCATATATGTGCTTAACTTAAGCGTTCCATTAAATCATTGATCGCTGTTTTATAGTTAGGATCTTGTTTCATCTTCTTCTTAACTTTAGAACAAGCTTTCATGATTGTGGAATGATCTCTTCCTCCAAATTCCTGTCCAATCTGGATATAGGAAATATCAGGAACGAGCTCTCTAACAAGATACATCGCAATATGTCTTCTTTTGTAATAATATTGTTTGTACGTGATTTACTCGTTAACTGAGTCACTGATAGATTGTAGTAAGAAGCCACTGTTTCCTTAATTGTGTCAGGAGTCGCTTCTTTTTTAGTAATTGTAGTTGTGTTATCAGGATTATCAAATGCTTCTAAAGCAAAATCTAGGCTGATATGATCAAGATTTTGTCCACATACTACTTTATAGAATAGAAGTGTTGTCACAGCACCTTCTATGTCTCTCACATCCTTATTGAAATGAGAAGCAATAAAATCTAATACTTCTTCATCAATAGGATAATCAATCATACGTGATTCAATCTTTTTCTTTAAGATAGCTTTAGCTGTTTCAAACTCAGGATTATCAATAGTTACTGTTAACCCCTGTCTAAAACGAGAAACAAGGCGGTTTTCCATCCCTTTTAGCTCTACAGGAGGTTTATCACTTGTAATAACAATCTGTTTTCCTGAATGTTGTAAAGTATTGAAGATATTAAAGAACATCTCCATACTTCCCTCTTTATTCGCAATAAACTGGATATCATCAATCAATAATATATCCACACTACGATAACGACGATTAAAAGTTGCAATCGTATTATTGCCAATAGCTTCTACATAATCATTCACAAATGCTTCTGCATTTGTATAAAAAATACGTTTACCTGGAAATTTAATCTTCACATAGTTACCAATCGCATTCAACAAATGTGTCTTTCCAAGTCCGGAATTACTATGAAGGAATAAAGGATTATATGTACCAGGCTTTAATGCGACAGCAAGTCTTTGCATTTTGAGCAATTCTATTACAATTACCCACAACAAAGTTATCAAAAAGTAAGATCTGCACTTAAATGATCATCAAAGTCTTCTACTTCTTCCCTAACTTCTACTACAGGGGCTTTTGCCTTATTCATGTTGTCATATTCCTGGTTTGACATCACCTTTATAGTGGCTTTAATACCTGACACTTCATAGAAGAATTCTGCAAGCTGTTCACTTGCATCCTCAATAAAGGTCTTATTAAAAACCGATTCTATAGTAATAATTAATTCATTGTTTTGCAGTTCTTTAGCCTCTGTCTGGGTGAATATTGAGTCGAATACGATCTTATCGTCACTGTTTTCTCCATAGCGATTGAGGGTTTCTGTCCAGAACTGCTTTAAGTTATCCATATATTCACCTTCCTTTGCACCCTCATTATAAAAGAAAATGTGACTAATGACTAGTGAATATTGATTATTCACAGCATGGATGTGCACAAAAAATAGTGAATAAGTAGTTATTCATAGATTATTCAGATAGTTTTCACGAGATGTTCACATTTTTATTGTGAACTTAACACTATTTTTTGAATTCTTCACACTTATTCACAAATATTAAGAATATCTAAAAATTATCTTTGCTCGAGTAAAATTGTGAATATATGTGCAGTATTTCCTCTATTCACTACTTATTCATAATATTGTGCACATAAAAAAATATGTTATATAGAAGAAAAATGAATGTTATACACAATATGTGAATGAATGAATTCCAATGGGGAATGAAGTGTGGAAAATAGTTGTGAAGAAGCAAAAACTGTTGAATATAAGCCAAAATTTCTTATAAATAATATTGACTTAAAATAGTATTTCCCATATAATGACACTGCATATGTTATGTAGTATAAAAAAAAGTAGCTACATATTGGAGGTGTAAAAAGATGAAAAGAACATATCAGCCAAATAAAAGAAAAAGAGCTAAGACTCATGGCTTCAGAGCTAGAATGGCAACTGTAGGTGGACGTAAAGTTATCGCTAGACGTCGTAAAAAAGGAAGAAAAAGTATTATCTGCCTAAAAAAAATCCACTTTAATGTGGTTTTTTTCTAAAAGAAATATGAAAAAAGAATTACGTGTAAAGAAAAGTACTGAATTTGAAACCATTATAAAGAAAAGAAAAAGCGTAGCGAATAGAGAGTTTGTATTATATTGGAATCCTAATGATCTAGAGCATATGCGTATTGGTTTATCAGTCGGTAAGAAAATAGGGAATGCCGTTGCCAGAAACAAGACTAAGAGACAAGTGAGAATGATGGTTCATGAATTGTTCACAAAAGAAGACCATAATGATTACATTCTGATTGTTAGAAAACCCTATTCTCAGAATGATTTTGAACAGAACAAGAAATCTCTTCAAAATCTATATTTAAAAATGAAAAAAGAATGGAGAAGTAAAATGGTATTAGATCCTCGTACAAAGAAGTACTTAAAGATCTTTGCGGTGATTGCTTTAGTGTTCATTTTTACAGGGTGTACAAGTAATGTTGACAAGAACGGTCATTTATTAGCAAGCCGTGCTATCACTGAATCAACACCATGGTCACTAAAAGCAGGATTTTTTGATTTTATTCTTACAATTCCTATCGCAAAGGGAATCCTATTAATCACTTCATGGACAGGTAATGTCTTATGGGGTGTCATCTTAATGACTATTCTTATCAACTTGATTATTTTACCAGTTATGATCAAGTCTACTATTTCTACACAGAAGATGCAGATGCTTCAGCCAGAAATGGAAAGAATCCAGAACAAGTATCGTGGTAAGAATGATCAGACTAGTCAGATGCGTATGCAGAATGAAATTATGAACTTATACAAGAAAAATAACGTTTCTATGTTTGGTTCATTATGGACTTTCTTAACATTACCTATCATGTTCGCAATGTATGGTGCTGTTCAGAGAATCCAGATCTTGTATACATCACAGGCATTTGGTATGAATTTAGGTTTAACACCTTTATCTCAGATTACTAGTGGTAAATTCATTTATATTGCCGTTATTTTAGTTATGGCTTTATCTCAGTTCTTCGCTATCGAAATCAACAACTTAATGTTGAAGAGAAACAAGAAGTATAAACCTTCTGCTCAGCAGAACCAGATGAAGACTATGAATATCGTAATGACATTAATGATCATCTACTTTGGTTTAATCATGCCAACAGCTATGTCATTCTATTGGATTACAACTAACTTAATTACTGTAGTTAGAACAGTATTTATTCAGATTCAGTATATTGAAAAGCAAGAAAATCAGAAAGACACTCATGTAATTAGGTAATCATTATGAATACTTATGAAGCTAAAACAGAAGAAGAAGCATTAAATTGTGCTTGTCAGGACTTAGGTATTACACCAGAAGAATTCCATTATGAAATTGTTGAAGTTCATAAGGGATTATTCAGTAAGAAAGTTGTTATTGCTGGATGGTGTGAATCTATGGTTGAAGAATATGTAGGTCAGTTCGTGGAAAGAACATTAAGTTCTTTAGGTTTCGAAACACAGACTACTGTCTTCAAACAGGATGATCGTATCTACTGTAATGTAGAAACAAGTAATAACTCAGTTGTGATTGGTAAGAATGGTGTTATTTTAAGAGCATTAAACTTCATTACTAAGAGTGCTGTGAATACTCAGTTCAAACAGCGTATTGAAATCTCTGTAGATATCAATGGTTATAAAGAACAGAGATACCAGAAGGTTGCCGCAATGGCTAAACGTTTTGGTAAGAAAGTACAACATTCTAAGATCAATATGAAGTTAGATCCTCTACCAGCTGATGAAAGAAAAGTAATTCATCAGGTGATTGCGGAAATGCCACATCTTGCAACACAGTCACACGGTGAAGGTAAAAACCGTTACTTAGAAATTTATTATGTTGATTAAAGAGAAGGCTCTGCCTTCTTTTTTTTACATTTTGATAGAATGGATAGGAAGGGAGAAGTACATGAAAAAATTGAATTTATTAGAAGGACGTATCGTTCCTCTTCTTATAAAATTAACACTACCTATTATTGGTACATCATTTCTAGAAATGGCCTATGCACTGATTGATATGCTTTGGATTGGAAAGCTTGGTGCTTCCTCTATTGCGGCAGTTGGTGTAGCAGGTATGTTTAGCTGGTTATCGCAGGGACTCGCAATGATTGCGACACAGGGTGGACAAGTCAAAACAGGACATTCATTAGGTGCAGGTAATCAAGACGCGCTACAGATTATGCTTCAACTGCGATTCAGTTAGGGATTATATTCGCGCTATTATTCTCTTTCTGTACAGTTGTATTTTCAAGTTTCTTTATTGGATTATTTGGCTTATCATCACAAGCCACTATTAATCAGGCTATTAACTATTTACGTATTACATGTGGTTTGATTATCTTTAACTTCTTAAATATTATTATGACGGGTATCTTAAATGCCTCTGGTGATAGTCAGACACCATTCCAGTGTAATAGTGTTGGTTTGTTATTGAATATTGTTTTAGACCCATTTTTTATCTTTGTATGTGATCTAGGTGTTGTAGGTGCGGCACTTGCCACAGTATTAGCTCAAGTTTCTGTATTCCTATTATTTATGAGACATAACTTTAAGAAGAATACACTACTTAAACATATTTCATTGAAGAAGGTTTATTCAAAGTTTTATTATAAGAATATACTTAGAATTGGTTTTCCATTAGGATTACAGAGTATGTTATTTTCTGTATGTTCAATGGTAGTCAGCCGCTTTGTAGCTGAGTTTGGAGATCAAACTGTTGCGGCACAGAAGGTAGGTACACAGGTAGAAAATATTTCTTGGTGTATGGCGACTGGATTCCAGACATCTATTAATGCGTTTATTAGTCAGAACTATGGAGCTGGTAAGTATAATCGTGTGGAGAAAGGATATCATACAATGCTGGTATTCTCTATACTATGGGGTATTGTATGTACAAGCTTGATGGTCTTCTTCCCTCATGTGATTTATGGCTTCTTTACTGATGATTTAATGGTAACTCAAATTGGAGAAAACTATCTACGTATTGTAGGTCTATCTGAAACATTTATGATTCTAGAATTAATGATTTCTGGGCCTTTAGTGGATTAGGAGAAACAATTCCTCCTTCTATCACCAGCATTATATTCACTTTAGGACGTATTCCAGCTATTTTATTAATCTTAAATACATTCCATTTAAATGGAATCTGGTGGGTTATTTCTTTCTCAGGTATTATTAAAGGTTTGGTTAATTTTATTTGGTTCTATAAGTATAAGAAAAGAACACTTAAGGAGGTATGATTATGAATGATGATATTATTTGTGCTATTGCGACATCTCGTTTAGAAGCCGCTATTTCTATTATTCGTATATCAGGTAAAGGGTGTATTGATTTTTGTTCAGAACTTCTTTACAGGTAATCTAAATAAGAAGTCTCAAACTATTTCTTATGGCTATATTGTAGATGGTGAAGAGAAAGTAGATGAAGTACTTATTTCTATCTATCGTGGAAAGCATACATTTACTGGTGAAGAAATGGTAGAAATCAACTGTCATGGTGGTGTTTTTTATTACGAATAAAGTTCTTTCTTTATGTTTAAAGAAAGGCGCTAGAATGGCTGAGCATGGAGAATTCTCTAAGCGTGCATTCTTAAATGGACGTATTGATTTATC
>VOFC01006356.1_pt1 | contig 15969 bp, 26 predicted proteins | sample 5384161 | NCBI WGS metagenome assembly VOFC01 (sample SAMN12384722, study PRJNA508395) | human gut metagenome | isolation source: healthy gut B | host: Homo sapiens | reverse complement strand
CAGGAGTCATGTATCTCTACGGCGGCGACGAAAGGACGTGCCCACACCATCGTGCTTGCTGGCCATCGATTCCGGCATGATCTGTGACGGTGCCAAGCCCAGCTGCGCTGCAAAATCGCCTCCGCCGTGGAGGCGGGGACTGCTGGGTATGCAATGCAGATGCATAAGTCCCAATTCTTCGGCGGCGAGGGGCATCGTGGTCAAAGGGGTTGAAATACCATTCGCAACGTGGCCACCCTGGCCAGCGAGGGAATGCGGGAAACGGACCGGACCATCATTCGCATGATGATCGAGGAAAATTAACAAACTGTTCTTATCTGACGGACGGATTCGCTTGACAAGCGGACGAACTTGGGCTATAATCGGTAAACCCCAGAAAAGGAGGCTTTTTTATGAATCGAATCTGGAAAAATTGCCGTTCCTGCCGTCTGCACCGCCGGTGTTTTTGCTGGCCAGGTGCAAAGGGCGGAAAAGACTGCCAATACGACCACCCCCGGCACCACTGTGGGGACCGTCACCGCCGGGACTGCGGCCACGACCCTGCCCAGGGATGGGGCCACCGTGCCGCCCACCAGCCCGGGTTTGCCACCCAGCCCACGGCAGATGCCAGCATCGAGGGGCAAGCTGCGGCTGGAATACACCGGCAGCCGTTCCTCCCTGACCTATGTGAACTCCGTGGACCAGCTGCCGGACTATGCGGAACTGGCCGAATATGATGCGGCATTTTTTGAGAAGCACGCCCTGCTGCTGGTGGTGGATACGGAAAGCTCCGGCTCCATTCAGGTGGGCTTTGCGTCCATCGACCCGTCCACCGGGACCGTGACCCTGTCAAGGGAAATGAACGGAGACGTGGGTACCATGGACATGGCCACCTGGCTTCTGTGGGCGGTCATCGACCGGGACGACAGAGTTACCTGGAGCCTGGAGAATCCCTCCTCCGGCGGCTCCAACCTGAGCATCAAATAAAAAAAATCGGTGCCGTCCGGATGGGCGGCACCGAAATCTTTTAGAGCAGGGAAAGCAATTCTTCCTTGGAGCAGTAGCCGATGGAGGTCTTGCTCAGCTCTCCGTTTTTGAAAACCAGAATGGTGGGAATACTGGCAATGCCGAAGCGCCGGGCCAGGTCCATCTCCTCGTCCATTGACCTTGCCGACGGTGATGTCCGTGGGGCGGCAATCTCCTCCACAATGGGGCGATCATCTTGCAGGGTCCGCACCAGCTGGCCCAGAAGTCCACCAGCACGGTGCCGGAGGCGATGGTCTCGTCAAAATTCTCTTTGTTCAAAAATGCAGCATGGATAAAATCCTCCTTTTTCTTCACTATACCACGATTTTGCGAAAACCGCAACGGGGTTGACAGAAAAGATGAAATTTCGTATAATCCAAAGGGAAGGAGTGAAAGCAAATGGCGCATGATTGCGGAAATTGCGGCGGATGCACCGGTGGCTGCGCCGGGTGCGGCGGCTGCCGGGGAGCCTTGAGCTGAACGCCGGGGAACTGGAAATGCTGGACACGTTGGCCCGGATTCCGTTCCTGCCGGTGGCCCGGAGGGCGGACTCGGAGGAGCCGGTGTACCTGGAATCCATGGACGCCACGGTGCGGGAGTATGCCCTGATTCTCCTGTGCCTGGAGAAAAAGAACCTGGTGTCCATTGACTATTCTGCCCCGCTGAAGGGCTTTTCTACGCCGGATACGAAAAATATCCCGTGAAGGGGTTCCGTGGCCCTGACCAACCGGGGCCAGCAGGTGCTGGACCTGCTGGAAAAGCAGGGAATTCAGGAATAAAATGCCAAAATTTTCAGAAAATACGCCCCGGAGGAGAAAATTCCCCTCCGGGGCGTGGTTTAATAGAAGAATCAACTTCCGGCGATGCGTTGCCTCCCGACGTGTAGGGGAGGTGTCACCGAAAGTGACGGAGGGGGGTGTACGGTTGGAGGTCGTAGAAGGGTACCGATTCTTCTGAGGGATGCCTTCCCCTCCAGGGAAAGGCGATTTCACGGCGTATCTTCCTGGCGGAACACGGGCGGCCGATATGGCTGCGCCGGACGGGGTCACATAGTCCAGGTACTCAGATCTTTGCGTCGTGGTAATAGCTGCGGCCGATGGGCAGCTCCACCCCGCCGGAGAGGGTCAAAGATTTGACCCCAAAGCTCGTGATAAAGCGGCTGTTTACCAGGTAGCCCTTATGAATTCGCAAAAATCCGTAGGGTTTCAGAGCTTCTTCAGGGTCTCCATCCGGGAATAGATTTTCCGCTGGGTCTCCGGGTCCTCAAAATGCAGCTCCTGGGTATTGCGGATGCACTCGATGTACGTGACCCGGCTGGCATCGATGGACACGGTGTTTCGCCCGTCCTGGAACCGCACCAGGTCCCCTTGGTCCTTGATCTTCAGTTTTTCCATATAGCGGGTGACGATCTGGTTCAGGTCCCCATGAAGTGATTCTTTCGCACGAAGCCGAAGGGCCGGCGGCAAAGGTATCGAACATCCGGTCCGTCTGGTTGGAGACGAACACGATGCTGGTACCGCTGCCCAGCTGCGGGATGGTCTTGGCCAGGCTGATGCCGTCCATTTTTCGGCATGGAAATGTCCAGAAACACCAGCTGGAAGGACCGGGTGGACAGGGCTTCCAGCAGAGCCTCCGGCCCCAGGAACGTCTCCAGGGACACGTCCATGCCCGCTTCGGCAAAGACAGTGCCGATGGAGGAGGAGACAATGGTCAGCGCCCGTGGCTCATCGTCGCAGACGGCAATTTTCAGTCGCTCACGCATGGTCGCTTTCCCCTTCAAATTAAGAATGAATTCCACCAGGAAATGTCCGTCCTGGATGTTGTACCGATGCTGCCGCCGTGCTTTTCACGATGCTGCGGACGATGCCCGTGCCTTTCCCGTGGAGGGTCCGGTCCCCTTGGTGGTGGGGGGAAGCCCTTTTCCAGAATACCGCTGCCCTTCCGGGTGGGGTTCCGGACCTTGGTCAGCAGGTAATCCTCTGGGCCCGGATGGAAACGGTCACGGTGGGGTCCTCCGGCTGCTCAGATACGCAGGCTTCGATGGCGTTGTCGATGACGTTGGTGTAGAGCTTTACCAAATCCAGTTCGCTGAAGGGCAGTTCGTGGGGTGGCACGGCGTTCACGTCCAGCGTGACCCCTGACTCCGGGCCTTGAGGTCTCCATGTTCAGGATCAGGTCCAGGGTGTGGTTGCCGCAGTCCACCAGGGGGACGATGGGTTCCGAGAAGGTGCTGGACAGTTCGTCCAGGTAGTTTTTCAGCCCGGCCAGGTCTCCGGTGTCCAGCATGGCCCGCATATAGGCGTACTGGTTGTTGATGTCGTGCTGAATTTTATGCAGCTCCGCCAGATTTTCGCTGGTCACGGCCATCAGGGAAGCGGCGGATTTGTTCATCTGGGTCTCCGCCGTCAGGTCGGCCACGTTGGTGTACTCCCGGCACAGGTGATAGGTCATCAGATAGACCAGAATGTCAATGACGCACAGGGCCAGGAGAATGGCGCTCATCAGCCCCGGAATTCCGGATTCGCTGGTCATGCCGAACACATGGACGCTGAAGGTATCATACACGGTGACGCAGGCGGCGCTGGCGATACAGGTGGCCAGATTCAGCCGGACGGCGTGGACGCTGACGTGATATTTGTAGATTCGATAGTTCCGCAGGAACCAGCCCACCAGCACCAGGGCCAGACTGGCCGCCAGCTTGGAGTACAGGGAATTGAAGTGCCACTGGGAAAATTCCAGCAGCCGCCCGAACACCTGCACCCAGCCGGAAAGCGGTAATGATGATGGAAAAGGCGGCGGCCCCGGTGACGATGCGGGCATTCCAGTCGTATTTCGGGAAAATGGCCGCATAGAGCAGAATGCCGAACAGATAGGACAGCCAGGAGCCGACACCGGCCAGAATGAAGAAACGATGGCTCAGGGCATTCAGCACCAGGTCCGTGAGCAGGAACACACCAAACAGGAACAGAACTTTCCCCAGAGACCGCCAGAGCTTGGACCGGTCCTTTTTTGGGATTATCCAGCAGACAGTAAGCGAAGAACGCAGCGCAAAAAAAAATTGGACCCAGTTGGCGGGGTCTCGGAGGAGCCACAGGAAATCAAACATGGGGCAAAAGCTCCTTTCCTGACATTTTTACATTATAGCATAACACATCCCAAAACGAAAGACCCGCCGGGTGCCTGGGAGAAAAGTAAAAAATGGAGAGAGACACGCAGCAATGCGTGTCCCTCTCGCTATTAAAAGGAGGAAAAGAGAATTGGCTTAGTATTCGTCGTCGCTGTCATCCTGCTTCTTCTTGAAGCCTTTTCTTTCCCTGCAGCTTGCCGGTGGCAAAGCCCACGATGCGGCAGGCGTTCAGCACTACAAAGAGAGCGGTCAGGCCCCATACGCAGTACATCACGATGCGCCAGGGAGAGGTTCCGTAGGAGATCACGGTGCCGGGGTCATGCCCATGACGGCGTTGGAGTTGGCCTTGTTGTAGAGCAGATACCGGGTGGAGGTTTTCAGCCAAGACACGGCGGTGGGGGCTGGTGTCGTAGAGGCCGTTGGTGCCGTTGTTGGACAGGGTCAGGTTCTGACCACGGCGCAGGGCCAGGTCGGTGGTCATGTAGGTGTTGGGCTGTTCGCCGCCGGCGTCGGTCAGAACGGTGCCGGTGAAGCCTTCCTCATCCCGAAGGATCTGGTTGATGACGTTGGAAGCGCCGCCGTAGATACCGCCGATCCGGTTGTAGCAGGTCATGATACCGGTGGCAGCGGACATTTCGGTGGTCATCATGGCGACTTCGCCGTCCTCGTCCAGGCCGTAGTAGTTCACGTCCATCTTGGCTTCCTTAATGTAAATTTCAAAGCCACGGTTGTAGATTTCCCGGAAAGCCTGCTCGTCGGCCCAGGCGCAGTAGCCGTTGGACTGACGGTTGGTCTCCTGCTCGTTCAGGGCGTAGTGCTTCATGAACACGATCAGGCCCTTTTCAGAGGCGGAGGAAGCCTCGGTGGCGGCGAACTTACCGGCCAAGACCGGGTCCTCGGAGTAATACTCGAAGTTACGGCCGCCAAAGCGGAGCGGTGGGTGTTCAGGCCGTAGCCGTACAGGCCGGTGACGGGCTGGCCGTCCTCCTGTTTGAAGAGCCAGGCTTCCTCAGCGAAGGCGTTGCCCAGTTCGTCGGCAATTTCCAGGTTCCAGGTTGCGGAGACCATGGGGGCGCCGCAGTACCAGATGTTATGGGCATACTGGCTGATTTTTCAGCATACCGGCGTAGAAGCCGTAGGGGAGTCAGCGTCGTAGCTGATGGGCACACCGTTGTCGGTGTCGGCCAACTCGTTCCAGCCGCCGTTGGAGAACATCTTAGCCATGGACTCCACGGTGAACTGGTTGATGTAGTCGTCCCACGTGGGATCGTCAATGGCCACACCACGCATCTCCACCAGAGAGTAGCTGGTCTCATCGGTGTTGACCGCGGGCATTTCGGTGATGGGGTTCTGATCGTCGGCCCACACGTCGTAGACCTCGATCTGACGGATGGCACGCTCGTCGGTAATGAGCAGGTCATCGCCGGCGGGGCGGTGGGGAAGGAAGCGGCGAAGTTTTCACGGCTCTCATGGTGTGGATGCAGCCATCGCCGGTGGAGCCTTCGTTCCAGGCGGCGAACTTGTAGTTGGTCTCGTCGTCCATGGCGTTGGTGGCAGCCACCAGGTCGGTGGTCCGCTTGCCGTCGGCATCCTCAGAGTAGACGATCTTCTTGTCCAGGGTGTGGGTCCAGACCTTGGAGGCGTCGGCGTCGTCGATGGAAGCCCAGGAGTGACTGTTCTCGGACAGATAGAACTTGTAGTCACCGGCGTCCAGAGTGTAAGCCTTGGCGTCCTTTGTAGTCGTAGTTGGTGAAGTAATCCCGGCTGGCGGTGATGGTCAGGGTCTCACTTTCGCCGGGCTGCAGAAGCTGGGTCTTGTCGAAGCCCACCAGCTGCACATGGCTCTTTTCCACCTGGCCCACTTCGTAGGGCTGGGACACATAGATCTGGGCCACGCCCTTACCGGCCACGCTGCCGGTGTTGGTGACGGTCACATGGAAGGTGTACTGGTCGGTGTCGGCATCGTAGCTGGGGGTGTCGGCATACTTCATGTCGAAGGTGGTGTAGCTCAGGCCGTAGCCGAAGGGATACACAACCGCCTGGTCATAATCGTAACCGGCGTAGTTGCCCTGAGAAGCCTCATAGGCGGCAGTCTCGTGGTAACGGTAGCCCACATAGATGCCTTCCTCGTACTCCACAAAGTAAACGCTGGCACCCAGATAGGTGTTCAGACTGGTGCCGTTGGTGTACTCATAGTTGCCGAAGTTTACATAGGTGGGTTCGTTGGCCAGGACCCGGGCGTAGATGTCGGGGGTGTGGCCGGAGGGGTTCACTTCGCCCTTGAGAATTTCGGCCAGGGCCGTGCCGCCCTGAGAGCCGCAGCAGCCTGCCCAGATGGCGGCCTGGATGCCGGAGAAATCATAGGTGGCGCCGGGTAGGGGTCGGTGTACATTCCACCGTTGTAGTTGGAATCGTTGGGGTCCAGGAAGCCCAGTTCCATAGTGTTGGCGGCGTTGATGACGATGATGACCTTGGAGCAGTGGCGGGATGCGTAGTCGATGAGCTTGTACTCGTCGGTGGTCAGGGTCAGACCGTTGCGCTCCACGCCGTTGTCGTTGGTGGAACGGACCTGGTCGGAGCCTTCGCCGGAGTTCCGGGAGATGACCACCACGGCGGTGTTGTACTCGCTGAAGGAGGACTCCACGGAAGCGAAAGCGGCATCGGGGTCGGCAAAGTTGCCGCTGGCGGTGGCGTACAGGTCGTTGACGGCCTGGTTGGTCTGAAGCCGTTCTCCAGGCCCTTGCCCAGGGACACGGCGTTCTCGGTGGTGGCGGGGTCCTCGCCGCCGGACATATTGTTGTGCCAGGCCTTGTAGCCCAGGATGGTCAGCTTGGTGTCTGCGGCCAGAGGCAGGGCGCTATTGTCGTCATTGCGGAGCAGGATCATGCCCTCCTCGGCGGTTTTCAGGGTGACGGCAGCGGCGTTGTCCCGTGCTTCTTCATTGGTAGTGGCTTTGAAGTCAATGTACTTGCCGTCCAGTCCGGAGGTGCTGGTCACGGTCTGGGGAACCACGGCCCAGCCACATATCCAGATACACGGAGAAAGCTGTTGGCAACAATGGAGAGGGCGATGACCAGCACCAGCACGATGGCGGTCACGACACTCAGAGAAACGACTTTTTTCTTGGATGCCATTTGTTATTGATCTCCTTTCGGCTTTTTGGGGGCATATTTGGCGGCAAACTGCTTCTGATAGAGCAGGAATGCGCCGTTTCCGACCTTCACCAGAGCGCCCAGCAGCAGCACCACGCAGGTGATGTTGGCAAAGGGCAGCTTGGTGAAGCTGGAAGCGCTGTTGAGGATGTACTGATTCTTGAAATCGTACACACCGCCGGAGGTGGCGGCCGTGGTGGCGACGGGCAGCAGGAAGGCACCCAGCACCATGGCGCTGTACACCAGGAATGCGGCGGAAATGAATTCCCGGATGGCTTTCTGCCTGTTGCGGCCCCTTCTGATAGCGGCAGGTGCAGACGATGAGGACGATCAGCGTTCCCAGCATACCCACGATGGTGTAGGGGTTGGGGTCAAACAGGTGGTCCTGCATGATGAACTGACGGCCGAAGCCGTAGAAGATCATCTGCCAGCCGGGAAAGGCGAAGCCCTGCTCGTAGTCGGTGCCCACGGGGCTTTTCAGATAGGTGACGGACATGAAGTTGTAGGCCAGCAGCACAGCCATGCACACGATGGCTGTGACCATGGTCACGATGGACAGGGCCTTGCGGGTCTTTTTCATGCCGTCCAGCTTGGTTTGAATTTCTGCCTGGTTCATGGTTCGCTCCTTTGTTTATTGTCCACCGCCGGAGGAAGCGTCCGGTGCGCCTTCGCCGCCCTCGGAGGGAGCACCGTCGCCGCCGGAGGAAGCGTCAGGGGCACCCTCGCCGCCGGCAGGTGCTTCGGATGCAGCGGGAACGCTGCCGTCCAGAGCAAAGGTACGGGTCTCGGGATCTCCGCCACCAGAGGAAGCCATCTGGGAGTTATCGGCAAACCCAGCGTGATGGTGCCGTTCTCGAAACGAAGGTATCGTCGCCCAGAACGATGGTATACACGCCGTCCTGCTCGGTGTACTTGCCAGTGGAATCCACCTGGCCGTCCTTCATCACTACGGCGAAGCCCTTCTCGGTCAGGGGCCACGGTGTAATCCTGCTCGGCGCACTGGAGGGTCATGACGGTCTTGCCGTTGAAGTCCTCGTCGGTGTAGGAAATTTCCGCACCGGAAACGCTGGCGTACATGGTGTCGGAATTGTAGGTGATGCGGTAGCCTTCCTTGCCGGACACGTCGCAGTAGTCAGGGTGTAGTCCTTGCCGTCCATGGTCAGGGTCAGGGACTTGTCGGCGTTCTCCTTCCAGCTGCCCCGCTTATAGGTGGGGGGAGGAACCCCCCGGTAGGTCAGGGCATTGGCGCCGTCCTTCTCCAGATACAGGTGGGTGGAGTTGGGGTTGTTGTTGGAGCCGGTCTGCACATACTGAATACGAAGGCTGCGTCCCGGATCTCGAAGTCCTCGTAGTCGGCGGCGATCTCTTTCCGGAAAGCGGTGTCCTTGCCCTGGAACTGGATCAGGTCCGAGGTGGCGCCGTTGGCGGTGATCTGTGCGTAAAAGACCTGACGGGCGCTGGCCTTGTCATAATCGGTCTTGGTGGTGTAGTCGCCGATGGTCACGGTGTAGCCGTAGCCGGTGTCGTAGGTCCAGGTGCCGGTGAGGGTGAAGTTCAGGGCAGCCTTTTCGCTGTCGGTGAGCCTCCGGCTGGGTGGTGGCTTCGGTGGTCTCCTCGTCACTGTTGCCGCTGCCGCCGGGGCCGCCACGCTGGGCTTCCGCCTGCTTCCGGCCGGTGCAGGTGCCGGTCAGGGTCAGGGTGCCGCCCTTGGCAAAGTTCACGGCCAGGGTGTACTGATAGTCGCCGATGGCGACTTCCTTTGTCCCAGTTGCTCTTGTCCGCAGCCACGAAGCTGAGATTGCCGTCACTCTGGGACGTGGAGCTGGAAGCGGTGGGCGTCGTTTCCGTGCCGCTGGGGCTCGTTGGTGCAGCCGGTCAGCAGAACGGCGCACAGCGCCAATCCCGCAACGGCCGCACGGGGGATACCGGTGTTCTTTTTCATTTTCTTACCTCCAATTTTACAGTCTTGTTTTCCAGGCCTCCGGTCATTGCCTGGGAATATTCTTAATATTCACCAAAGATGGTTACAATGGACTCGTGCCAATCGTGCGATATGCCGATAAACAAGGCCTGCCGGGGATAAACGGCAGAAAAAACGGGACGAACGGCACCGCATTCTGCCGTTCGTCCTGAGACGCAAAAATCCGGCCCCGAAGGGAGCCGGACGTGGGCTTGAAAAAGATTTTACTTACCGGCGATGGACAGACCCTCCACCAGCACGCTGGGCGCACCGAAAGTGGTCATGCCGAAGGGCGTGGGCAGCTGGGTGTTGTTGGCCAGGGCGGTGATGTTCTTTGAGCAGCTGGTAGAAGTTACCGGCCACGGTGAGGACTTCACATGGGTGGCCTTTTGCCGTTCTCGATGAGGAACCCGGCGCTTTGCAGGAGAAGTCGCCGGTGATGGCGTTGGCACCTGCATGGAGGCCCCCAGGGACGTGATGTACACGCCGTTCCCGGCCTTGGAAAGCAGTTCCTCGGTCAGGTCGCCGCCTGCCAAGTACATGGTGAAGGAACCAATGCCCACGGGGGAGGTGTAGCTGCCCTTGAAGGGCGTTGCCGGTGGTCTTTTCCGGCCACGGCGGCGGTCTTCATATTGGTAGAGCAGGGTGGTCAGCACACCGTTTTTTCAATGACGTTCTTCTTGTAGGTGGGGCAGCCCTCGGCATCGAAATTGATGGGCATGGGGTTGTCCTGATGGAAGGGGTCGTCCACCAGGGGTCACGCAGGGGAGCGGCAATGACCTGGCTCTTCCTGCCCGGCCAGCCGGGACAGGGCCCTTCGGGCGTTCTCGAGGAGAAGATGTCGGAGAAGATCTGCAGCAGGTCGGACATGGCCTCCGGGTCAAAAACCACCGGGCAGGCCTGGGTGGTGGGTACTTCGCCGCCCAGATTGCCCTTGGCACGGTTCACGGCCTTGTCCGCCAGAGCCTTGGCGTCGATGGTGTCCAGCTTGCCCAGCTTGGCGGAGAAGTCGTTCTCCATTTCCGTGCCGTCGGACACGGTGGGCATGGCGATAAGACCGGCCACCGCTGGATTCATAGGGACACGTCCAGACCCTTGGAGTTGCAGATGGCAATGTTCATGAAGTCTGGGCCAGGCCCCGGGCGCTGGTGCCGGTCAATGACGGAGGGTCGGCGGCGTAAAAGCTTGTCCTGAGTGTCCAGCACGGCGGGAGATGAGTTCCTCCCGTGGAGGGCAGGGGCGTGCAGGGCTTCCGGTCCAGAGGGGCATAGGTCTTGCCGCCGGGGCAGAGGAATTCCTCCTCCTCGGCTTCCAGAGAAGCGGCGTTCTCCATGGCGAGCCACATGCTTTGGCCGTGGTCGGCGCTGGCGCCTGGGTGGAGGCGTAGCCCATTTTTCCGTTCACCAGGCAGCGGGAAGCACGCCGCCGTCAATGGAGGGAAACTGAACTGGTTGATCTCATGTTGGAAAGCGGACACGGACAGGTCGGAGCCGCTCTGATGTACAGTTCGTAGTCGGTCACCCAGGCCTTGGCCTCGGCAATGACCGCATTCTTGAATTCGGTAAATTCCATGGTAATTCCTCCTATCTGCCGCCGACGGTGATGGACGACACCGGATCAGGGGCTGGCCCACGTTGGTGGGGATGGGAGCCGACTAGGAGCCGCACATACCTTGGCCCATATCCATATCCGTACCCCACCATATCCGATGTTCTGCAGGATCTCAGAGTTCTTTGCCTACCAGCTGGCACCCCGACCGGCTCGCAGATTCTTGCCGTTGCGACGATGTAGCCCTCGTTGACGGCGGCGAAGTTGAATTCACCGGTGACGGGGTTCACGGAGCCGCCGCCCATTTCCCTTGGCGTAGGAGAAGTACTCGATGGAAGCAATGATGTCCCTCGTTTTGTCATTGCCTGCGGCGATGTAGGTATTGGGTCATCCGGGAGGTGGGGGGGTGAGCGGAAGCTCTGACGGCGGAGGAGCGGTGGAGGCCATGCCATCCGGCGGCCGTTGAACTTGTCGATCATGTAGCTCTTCAGGATGCCATTTCAATCAGGACCTTCCGCTGGGCGGTGGGGTGCCTTCGTCGTCGTGTTGATGGTTCTCTATGCGTTGGGAATGGCAGTTGCCGTCATCGATGGCAGTGACTTCTCATTGGCAATTTTTCTGGCCCAGCTTGCCGCAGAACTTGGCTCCTGGCCGTAGGCTACGGCGCTGGCCTCCAGAGGTGGCCGCAGAGATTCGTGGAAGATAACGCCGCCGAAACCGTTCTCAATGGCCACGGTCATCACGCCTGCGGGGGCAGTAACCGGCCCCCGCCATGGTGACGGCCTGCTTGGCGGCATGAATGCCCACGGCCTTGGGGTCGATGAAGTCAAACATTTCCATGCCCATCCGGCGGCCGGGGCATGAAAGCCTAGGGTCTCGCCGTTTTCTCGGCCACGCCTGGGTAAAGAGCCGGGTCGAATCTGGCGGTCCTGAGTATAGGTACTTTCGGTGCTGGCAATGAGAATATTGTGGTCCACATCCAACAGCTGGCTGGTGACCTGAACGATGGAGGGGCCAACTTCCCGGCGGCGTAGGAAGCCTTCACCACGTCGATTTTCGGCGTGGAAACGCTGGTGGGGGCGATCTTCACGGGGGTGAATGTCCCTCAAAGAGATGCTTGGAGCACGATGTCGATTGCGGCCTTGCCCTGGCCCAGGCCCGGCGGCCTGCTCGGCACAGCGGAGGAGACCGGATTCGCTGGTATCCACAGTGGAGGCCATGACGCCCGCAGACCCTTATAGACCCGCACGGCGGCACCGGCCACCACGGCGTCCTGAATGGCGTCCACCTTATCGGCGATCATGCGGATGGAATGATTGACGGTGTTCTCGGCGAAGAGCCTCTGCGTAGTCCGCACCGGTGGATACGGCCTTTTGCAGAACACGCCTGCAAACTTCTCTGAAATCATAAACTGCTCTCCTTTTATTGGAATGTCTGGCGGAGCGGGGTTTGCCTGGATAACGATTCGCCGCTTGAATCGCTGCAAGGATTTTCACAAGAGGGCGGAAAATGCAAGAAAGCGTCGGTTGAAAAGGAACCTTACATCCCAACAAGCCGTTGGGATCGGCCTCAACGCCTCGTTGCATCGGCGAATCACCGCTACTATATCACGAATCGAGCCTGTTTGCAAGGGGTAAACAGTTGTTTCCAACCGGATTTTCGCTTTTCGGAAAAAATCATTGCCCCTGAAGGCGAAAAATATGCTATACTGAGAGAAGCATCAAAAGCCCCATGGGGTGATTGAGTTGTCAAATGGATAAAGAGAAAAAGATATTTTTGATAAAAGCCATTGCTGTGGGCGTGGCGGCGCTGGTGCTCATCGGCACGTCCTTGCCTCGTCCGGGGCCTGCAGCCCGGCGGGAGCCGTCGGAGCCGGACGTTATCCAGGGGATATTTCCCGGCCTACGGAGGAGACCCTGCCCCCTCCGCCTGCGAATCCCTTACTTTGCCACGACTTTTCCTACGGTGTGGACGGCTATCTGCACCTGACCGCCGGAAAGAGCGGTGGGTGTGGACGTGTCCGAGCATCAGGTCAATGTGGACTGGCAGGCGGTGAAGGATTCCGGAGGAGTTCGTCATCATCCGGGTGGGCTACCGGGGCTATGAGACCGGAGAGTTGTACGCCGACACCGAGGCCCAGATTCGGTTATGGTGGTTGGGCGTCGCCGGGACTGAAGATCGGCGCTTACTTCTTTCTCTCTCAGGCCCTGAACGACGAGAGGAAGCTGCCGCCGAAGCGAAGCCTTCACGTTGGAGCAGATCAAGACTGGCAGATCGATATGCCGGTGGTCTTTGACTGGGAATACGTTTCCTCCTCTGCCCGGACGGCAAATATCGGCAAGACCGGCCCTGATCTCAGCGTCCAGCACGGCGCTTCTGCAGTGAAGCTGCCGGGCGTCAAGGCCGCAGGCTACACCCCCATGCTTTACGCTTTCAGCCAGGCCCAGATGATCTTCTGAGCTTTCCGAACTGACGAGTACGGCTGGCTGGCCATGTACCGGAACATGGTCTACCCCTACCAGATCGATATGTGGCAATACCAGCACCGGTACGGTCCCTGGCATCGACGGGGAAGCGGACATTGATCTTTACTTCCGGAGGGTGACCATGGAAACAACAGTCATTACCGGCGGTTCCCGGGGCATCGGGCCTGGCGGTGGCCCATTTTGCCCAGCAGAGGACCGGGTGGTGTTCCTCTATGAAAAGGACCACGAAGCCGCCCGAAAAGTGGCCCGGCCACGGGAGCGGAGAGCTATCTGCTGCGATGTGGCGGATGGGAAGCGGTCCGGCAGGCCTTTGCGTCCATCGGACACCTGGACAATCTTATTCTGTGCGCCGGAATTTGCCGCTACGGCCTTTTTGCAGGACCTGGCGAGGAGGACTGGGACCGAATCTTTGCCGTGAACGTGAAGGGCATTTATACCTGCGTGAAGGCAGCTATGCCTGCCTTTTTGCAGGCCCCAGAAGGGCAGCATCGTCACCGTCAGCTCCATGTGGGGCCAGGTGGGCGCCTCCCTGCGAAGCCTTTACTCGGCCACCAAGGGGGCGTCGTGCATTGCCCCGGCATCAGACCAAGGCCTGGCTCCCGAAGTGCTGGCCCGGACTGGCGGAACCCCATTTGTTAGACAAGTATGATATACTATCTAATAAGTGGGGTGTTTTGTTATGCCAAAAGGAGTACCAAACAAACGATATACGCCGGAGTTCAAGAGAATGGTTGTAGAAACCATAGAAAAAAGGACATCTGAGTATCTATGCAGCGATGCAGGAATTTGGAATTAACGACCATAAAATTATAGAGCGTTGGGAACGCATTTATTTGGAGGAAGGGCCGGAAGGGTTAGCCATCGAACGGCGTGGCCGCAGCAGCGAGGGGCGTCCGCCGAAGCAGTTGCCGAAAGAGGTGGAAGAAGATCTGCTGGCAGAAGTCCAGCGGCTGCGTGCTGAGTTAGAATACCTAAAAACTTGCAAGCCTTGGTTTTGGAAGACGAGCGACGCCAGCGCAAAAAACGCTGGTAGTTCAAAAGCTAAGGCAAAAACACGCACTCAGTATTCTGCTCTCAATCGCTCAACTGCCCCGTGCAACTTTCTACTACCATCTGAAGCGGATGAACCATGCAGATAAGTATAAAGCTGGCAAAGAAGAGACCACGGCAATTTACCATGAAAACAAAGGAGCAGGATCGCTAAGGCAACTGGCCTAAGGCTTGCCTGCAATCTCTACAGACAAGCAAGCCCTTTCGCTCAGTCTTTGGAACAATCTCTTTAGCTTCAAAATATTGTCTCAACTTTGCCACCACAAGAGCGGTATCGGGGAAATTTTTTACTTTTCCTTGATCTGGGCTTGCGGTGCATGGAAAGCACGGCACAGCTGAGGTCGCCATCGTTTTCGTGCTGGGACTCAGAATGTTGTCCGGGCACCTCCAGATGGGTGGGACTGCGAAGCTCCAGATAGCCTTGATACCGCTGGCGATGAGCTGTCGCAGACCTGCTGGCGTGGCCTCCGGCACGGTGATGATGCCCAAAGTGAGGACCTTGTGGACTCCTACAGAAGCGCAGCTTCCTCCATGTAAATGGGCTTGCCGTCCTCGGTGTGGTCGGACTTGGAGCCACGCTCAAAGGCCGCCAGAATATTCAGGCCATACCCGCAAAGTTCCCTTGTAGCCAAGCAGGGCCTGCCCAGCTTCCAAGCACTGGCTATATACCGGCGTCCGCAAGCTGCAGTTTGTGAAATCCGTTTTGGCACGTCTCTACGAGTTTCCGCCGGTAGCTGATTTCTTGGGCGGCTCTGCTGATTATGGCGCCAGGTCTCTTGCGGATTTGCGTACTCGCCGCAGCGCCAGCGGCGGCCAGGGGCGGCGGAGATATAGGCGCTGCCCGGCAGGGAGCAGGTTTGTAAAATTCAGGCAGACGCTTTAGCACGGCTTTGCGAAATTCTCCTCTCTTTTCCATGGCTTTCCTTCGCTTTCGGTTTCGATATATCGATAAATTTCAGCATATCGATTATACCATTACCGGAAAGCGGATTTGCAAGCCTCTTTACTTATGCACAGCCGGTCTGCCGGACCAGTTCTTTTTTCTTTCAGCCGCAGCATGATGCGCTTCTTTCCAGCCGGGAAATATAGGATTGGGAAATGCCCATTTTCCGCCACTTTTCTGAGTCAAGTCGCCCCCTGCGGCCCCCAGGCCGGAAGCGCGCATGGTGACGATCTCCCGCTCCTGCCCGGCAGTGCCTCCCTAATGGCCTGATGGAGGAGCCGCAGGTCCACGTCGTCCTCCAGGGGCTTTAAGATCATGTCTCCCTGCCGGTGCCCCAGCACGTCCGAAAGAAGCAGTTCGTTGCCGTCGCCGTCCATGTTGATGGGCTCATCCAGGAGACCTCCGCTTTCAGGGGGGATTTTGCGAATGTGCATGAGAATTTCGTTGCCTCGATGCACCGGGAGGCGTAGGTGGCCAGCTTGATGTTCCGGTCCAGCCGTAGGTGCTGATGGCCTTGATAAGCCCAATGGTCCCTATGGAGATCAGGGTCCCGATGTTGATGCCGGTGTTCTCGAACCGCCGGGCCAGAAAGACCACCAGCCGCAGGTTCCGCTCGATGAGCAACTGCTTGGCATTCTCGTCCCCGGTTTCCAGGTCCCGGAGGGCTCTGCTGTTCTTCCGCCCCTTTCAGGGTGGGG
>VOFC01006934.1_pt1 | contig 15971 bp, 27 predicted proteins | sample 5384161 | NCBI WGS metagenome assembly VOFC01 (sample SAMN12384722, study PRJNA508395) | human gut metagenome | isolation source: healthy gut B | host: Homo sapiens | reverse complement strand
TATGGTCGCGTTTTGTTTTATCTGTTCTACCAACATTACCTGGCATAAAAATTCACATAAGTTTTCAATATACAGCATAGATCTCTCATTATCCGCCTCGGGAAATACAGGAAGCTTCTTAGCCAGTTTAGCTAATACCGGATAATTTCCTTTACTTCCTCTTCCGTAGATCATAGGAGGTCTGAGTACGATGACCTTGAAGCTGTCATCTGCTAATTCTCTGACTGCCACATCTGCCTGTAATTTGCTATCACCGTAGAAGTTAGCGGGAGTCGGAACCGTGTGTTCATCGATCACTTTCTTTTGCCATACGGTGCAGATTCTCCATACACGATCATGGAAGACATGAAGATGAACTCTTTTACCTTTTCTGTTTTTGCCTTTGAGCAACTTCTACTGTCAGGTCCGTATTTACTGCATAATATTTCTTTTTGTCTCTTCCGACACATTTCCTACATCTGCATGTGCAATACCTGCGACATGGTAGACAATATCATAGTTGGAAAAATCACATTCTCTCCAGAATCTCCCACCATGTCCAGTTCGTCTATTTCAAAGTTCTCCGGATAATATTTTTAGCATAGTCTATAAAGACTGTCCAATATAAGATCCTGCGCCGGTGATCAGGACTTTTTTCTTTGCCTCTTTATCAACGCAGACAGATTCTCCGAATCCAATAGTTCCGATCAGTTCTTCTTTTTTGTTTTTCCGTCCGTATAATTACATGCCCGGTTTTCTCCATTGCTCCTGTTCCGCCCTTCTACTACCGTATCATCATGTCCCACTTTCGTCACCGTTCCGAGCAAACATTTCAGATCAAATATGAGAGAGCTGTGCCGTACCCTAGCCATCCAGTCCGCTCTTTTGTTCAATGGAGATGGAATCTCTGCCATTGATCTGTGCCCATCCGGTGATACCCGCTTATATTCATTTACACCGTACTTGTCTCTCTCTGCGGTCAATACATCCTGATTCCACAGACCCGGTCTGGGTCCTACCAGAGACAAGGATCCATCCAGCACGTTAAACAGCTGAGGAAGTTCATCCCAGCGAATGTGCACGCAGGAACTTTCCGACTCTTGTAATATACTGTTCCGGATTCTCCAGCATGTGAGTAGGCGTATCATGAGGGGTAGACATTTTCATGCTGCGGAACTTGTATACCCGGAAATACTTCTTATTCTGTCCCAGTCTCTTTCTGGGTAAAAAATACAGGGCCGGGGGTCATCGATCTTAATGGCAGCTGCGATCCCCAACAGCAGCGGAGACAATGCCACAATGCCGCCAAATGACAGCACGATATCCAACCCTCGTTTTACATACTTATCATAAAATGACGGGGTATAGGCGGATGCGCTCACAGGTTCCAAATGACCTCTGACCCCATCCGCATTTTCCGGATCCTCTTCATTTTCTACGAAGATGACTTTCTTGCCTTCAAACGGATTCTTCGAATCCTCTCTGCACTGCTTTTTCTGTAGCGTAGAAGCAATCTTTACTCCTGTGCCGTCAATCCGGCGAGTGCTGCGATGATACCATATAGGAATCTCCATTCGTTGTCTTTTTTCATAATTATCCCCTATTGAATGCCCTGATACGTCGGTACGATTTCCTTAATATCCTCACGGATCCTATCCGTCTCGTCATAAGCATCTTTATAGATTTTATCCAACTGCTTTTGAAATACTTCATCATCGAATTCGATGGGTTTTCCGATATAGATCATCTTATTGGCAGTCTTCTTCAATCCCTCTTCGTTCATGAGGAGTTCCTCGTACATCTTCTCTCCGGGACGCAATCCGGTGAATTTGATCTCGATATCCTCTCCCGGCTTGTATCCGGACAGCTTGATCAGGTTCGTCGCCAAGTCTACGATCTTCACCGGTTCTCCCATATCTAGTACGAAGATCTCTCCGCCTCTGGCGTAGGCGCCCGCCTGCAGTACCAGGGATACCGCTTCCGGTATCGTCATGAAGTAGCGAATAATATTAGGATCCGTCACCGTAACCGGGCCGCCTTCCGCAATCTGTTTCTTGAACAGGGGAATGACACTGCCGTTACTGCCCAATACATTACCGAAACGTACTGCCACAAAATTGGTCTGTGACTTACGGTTCATCATCTGAATTACCATTTCACACATTCGCTTGGAGGCTCCCATGACATTCGTAGGGTTCACTGCCTTATCCGTAGAGATCAGTACGAATTTCTCCACACCATATTTATCTGCGCCTGTGCGGTACGATAGGTGCCGAAGACGTTGTTCTTGATTGCCTCATTGGGACTGACCTCCATGAGGGGCACGTGCTTATGGCCGCTGCATGGTAGACGATATTTGGGCGGTATCTGCGGAAGATATCCTCGATACGCTCTGTATTACGTACAGAGGCAATCAATACTACCAGATCCAGTGTCGGATACTTGCGGATCAGTTCCTGCTGGATTTCATAGGCATTATTCTCATAAATGTCTACTATGACCAGCTGTTTCGGCTGATGTCTGGCAATCTGCCGGCACAGCTCGCTGCCGATGGACCCGCCGCCACCGGTGACCAGTACGACCTTATCCCTTCACATAGTTCAGGACTTCTTCTGTGTTAATCTCTATAGGATCTCTTCCTAAGAGATCTTCGATCTCCACCTCTTTTAATTTTGCCACAGAGACATCTCCGTTGATCAGCTGATACATTCCGGGAAGGGTACGCATCTTGCACCCTGTCTCTTTTACAGATGTCCAGGATTTCTTTTTTCTACATGGGTATTGGCGGAGGGAATGGCGAAGATGATCTCATCCACATTGTACTGTCCTACGGCATCTGCAATTCTGTTTCTGCCTCCAACGATAGGCACTCCCCGAGGAATTTGCCATGACAGCCGGGAGTTATCATCGATAATGCATTTGGGATTGAGGTTCAGATAGCTGCTGGTTTCGATTTCTTTTAAGCAGGATATGGCACAAGATCATCTGTGCTATACTGGCACAGGTGGTAGCGAATACAATATTCAGCAGCTCCGTCGCACTGGCATAGCGCCATACACTTTTTGTACAGCTTCCATAATGCGAAGAAGAGTAATGTCAGTATGATATTGTAGACAATAATATTTTCAAATTTGATAAGGTATTCCTGAGGGATTCCCTCAAAACTGAAATCAAAACGAATGTATAATGCGGCAAAGGATGCCACAACGATAGACATGATATCTAATAAGATCAGTGCAAGGATTCTGTTAATGGGTATTTTCAAAAAATTCTGCTTCATCTTCTTACTTCCCTTTCGGTACATATAAAAATAATCATAATTCATTTTATTGTACCACGTAGGGAAGTAAAAAAGCAATTTTCACATAAGAATCCACAAAAATTAAGATTTCAATCGGTCTTTTACCACATAAACCGGTCATAGATAGAAGTGATCTCATACTTCCGGATCGAACAGCTCTCTGTCCGGAATCCACGATATACACTACCCGCTCTCCGGACGCCTCATTGGCCGCTATGATCTCTGCCGTGACGTTTTCATAGTGGTAGCGTTCTTTATACGGGCGGAGTTCCACGCCGTCCTGTACGTTGCTGATGCCCTGATAGTAATGTGCATCGATCTGGTGGGTGTACATAGTCAGGATCTCGCCTAAGGTAGCGCCGGCATCGATTCCCTGGGGATCCGGATAGATGTAATAGGCATCGCAATCGATGGTATGTGCGTAGTTCAGCGCCTGTATGTAGGGATCGTAGTAATAGATCCGGCTGAGTTCTCCCCAGCTGCCAAAATACATCTGTGCCATCATCAGTGCCATCACACCGTAGGCCGCTGCAATGGGTACGGACAGGAGGTGCACCTTCCGGATGCAGCCAGGCGATACCGATGCCCCCTGATGATCAGACCGATAGAATATAATATTGATACGGTTCATCTGTCACATTTTTGGTAAGGATACCTACCCACAGTCCCATGCCCAGCCATGCTAACAGTGCGACATAGGGGTAACGCTCCTCTTTTTCCATTCCCGGAGTCTGCGGAGGATGCTGACCAGTCCGATGGCGAAGAACAGATCCGTGATATAGTACACCGGGCCGAATCTCACCATGGTATTGGTCACGCTCTTGTCCCCGGAGCCCCAGGTGGTGGTAAAGGTCCAGACGATATTCTCCCACAGCTGTTTCCAGGAGAAGTTAGCGAACAGAATATCATTGCCGCGGTTGCTGGAGAGGAAACGACGGGATCGTAAAAAGCGGCGTGTCTCGATTCCGGGCTTTCCCAGCAGGGTAAGCAGCATAGATAAAAAATTCCGGCAGCACGATCACCAGGTACAGCACAAAGCAGGCTGCCAGCTCCTTCCATTTACTGCCTGCTGCCGCAGGAGATAAATAGCAACCACCAGTAAAAACAGCGGTACCGAATAGTCCGCACCTGTAGGCATAGGAGCACAGTCCGAACATCACCATGGAAAGGTGTACAATAGCGGTTTTTTTTTAGTCCGGCGATCAGCAGTACTACCGCGATCAGGAACACATGGGGAACAGGTTGCAGTCAAAGAGACCACCGGCTCTGCATATAATGCCAGGGGCTGATGATCCCCAGGATCAGCACGATCATGCCGGTCCATTTGCCGGGCCAGCTGTCTGCCGAAGAGGTACAGTGCCAGCAGTCCCAGGCAGCCTGATCACCAGCATCGGCAGCCCGTGGATACCGTGGAGAATCCCAGGAGCTAATAAAAATGGGATCATGCAGTAGGACAGTAATACGCTCATCTGGCTGGTACGCCACGCCGTAAAATGCACCGGATACCGCATTCCATAACGGTCTGTACCGTAGTCCGCCAGTGCTTTGGCATCCACGGCAGCCATGGCTTCGTCCTGATGTACGCCGATGGGCGGCGCCTCCGAAATGGTATGCCCGGATGACGATAGCCGCCAATAGGAGCAATGCCACCAGCAGCAGCTCTATTTTTTCGATTCCAATATCTTCTGTTTCCATGGATATTTCAATGAATATTTCAATGAATGAATCCTCCTCATTCCAAATGTTTCACTTTTCTGTGCAGCACCGGATCCCCTTCGGTGCTATGGCGAACAGCGTATGATAACACTTATTCTTTTTCGTAAGGTAAGGGTTTCTCATGGCGCGCCACCATCCCTTCCGCAGGCTCTTCACCACGCTGCGGTAGAACGCATTGTTCGCGGTCATCTGTGCTATGGGAATATGCAGCATATAGTCCAGTCTCTGGAAGACACCGAACCGGAAGGCGATCTCCGTCAGCTCCGGGTATCTCGCCTCCACCAGCCGCAGTACCATATCCGCGTTATCGATATTGTCGGCGAATACTCTGGAGAACCGGTTCTTGTCTCTGGTATTGCTGTCCGGACGATAAAATACATGATACGCCTGTCCCGGAATGCACGCGATGCCGGGGACAGATGTTCTCCTTCCGTCAGCAGCTTCACCAGCAGGTGGAAATCCTCGTTCAGCGCTCCTTGGTACAGAAGGAGCAGTCTCCGCGGTGCATCAGAAGTTCCTTCAGAAAACCTTCTGCCGGGATCACCTGTTCCGTTGCCACCGGCTCGCAGATATTCGGTAAAATATTGCCGTCTTTGTCGATTTCATCTCTGCCGACCTGCGCTACGGGCATTCCGGTCTTTTCGATTGCCCCGTACAGCCGCTCATACATATCGGCATCCACGTAGTCATCGCTGTCCACGAATCCCACGTATGCTCCGGCGGCCTGTTCCAGTCCGAAGTTCCTCGCAGAAGAGGGACCTCCGTTCTCCTTGTGGAAGACGCGGATACGCGGGTCATTTTCCGCCAGCCGGTCACATAGCGCCGGGGTGTCATCGGTGGAGCCGTCATCGATCAGCAGGATCTCCAGCTCTTCGGATAAGTCTGTGTCCGCAGGCTTTCCACGCAGCGGGGCAGATACGGTATGATATTGTACACCGGCACGATCACGCTGATCAGCGGTTGCTTGGTTACACTACTGTTCACTGTTTATTCTCCTATACATAGACCGCTCCGGGATCACAGGGGCCGGAGAGCAGGGGCCGTCATTCCATAATTGTGGAATCACCGGGGCCGGAAGGATGTTCAGCATGCACATCCTGGCCGGCATCCGGCATTTCCTGTTCTTCTGACATTTCTGGCAAGAACTTCATTTTCCGGCACAGTTCGATCAATCTTTCCGCAGCCGTCCGGGCATTCCATTCCCCGGCAATGGTCTGCTGTGCGTTTTCTCCCAGTCTGCGGCACTCTCCGGGATCCCTGAGAAGCCGTTCCACGGTCCGAAATAATTCCTGTTCCTCACCGTCCCGGTACATCCTGCCGTTTTCCCCTGTCGGATCAGCCAGGGAGCCGCTCCGATCATATGATCTGCCACCACAGCACAGCCGCTGTTCATGGCTTCATTCACCACTGCCCCCCAGCCTTCTTTGCGGTCACTGGTGACCAGATAGATTTCTGACTTTTCCATGGCCGCCCGGACTTCTTCCGGGCCTTGAAAACCGGGAAAGGTGATCACGTCGGTCACTCCGAGTTCCTCTGCCAGGCGATGCGTCTCTTCCTCCAGTTCCCCTCCGCCGATCATGGTAATATGAAACGTATTTTCTTCCAGATGTTCTTTTAAATAAGATGCTGTTTTCACCACCAGCTCCGGATGCTTCCAGTCGATCATCCGGGCCGCCCACAGAATACTGCCCGGTTCTTTGTGATTGAAGGGCTGCCCTGCCTCGTAATGCCTGGTCTCCGGGAAATAGCCGAAGCGCAGCATTTTGCCGGGGTAGGCATGGATCAGGTGATAATCGCAAGGCACATAAGCTCCGGCACACAGGAAGTACACCGGTGCCTTACGGTATCTGGTGTGATCCTTGTATTTTTGCAACAGGCCTCTCGGAGAAACAGCCTTCCATTGCCCTTCCTTATATAAGCGTTCATTATAACGGAAGATCGGTTTTCCGGCAGTCAGTCTCTCCTGAATATAGCTTTCGTCATCGCATCCGCCGAAGATCACCACATCCGCGGTAAACAATAGTTTCCAAATCATGCCGCATCTGTTCTTCTGTTCATTCCTGCCCATGAGTTTTTCCGCCCCCAGACTTATGTCGTACCGCCCGGCTGTACATAGCGCACATACGGTCTCTCCTCGGCCTGCCAGCCCATCTTCACCCGCTCTTCTTCCATCGGCTGTGTCTCCAGGAAACAGAAGTCTTCCTTCCAGGAGTTCATACAATGCATCGCAGAAGGACAGCTGATGGTGATTAAAATAATTAGAAACGAATACCACCTGCATTCTCAGCCCTGCCTTTCCGCTATGTTTGCATAGATTTCCTGCAATTTTGCGAAATTTTGCTCTTTATCATGGGTCTTTCTTGCATGTTCTCTTGCATTTTTTGAGTATTCCAGCATTTTCTCCGGAGAATTCCACATTTCGATAATGGATTTTGCCATGGAATTTACAATATTTTCCAATTCTGTTGTTTTTAATTTTTTAAATCGCACGTTTATTTTTATTCTCATCCGCATCTGACGTATTTTGCTGATTTCAGCCGTTTCTGTCAGCCGGTGTCCTTCACACCACAGGCCGTCCCTTCCGCCATCAAACAGGCTGGGGATTCCCCCTACCTCCGTGCTGATGCAGGGAACTCCCAGAAGCATGGCCTCTCCCAGGGAATTCGGTGAATTTTCCAGAGAGGAACAACACAGGAACAGATGACTTCGAGGAATCGTTCCCGCATCTGTTGTTCTGTCAGTCTCCCTGTGAAATGCACGCAGTCTTCCAACTGCCCCTCCCGGATCAGATCCCGGAGATACTGTCCGTAGGCGGAGATCTTCAGCTTTTCCTTCAGCGTGTGGTATGCTGTCAGATCATTTCCTGCCACATACACCTGTACCCGGGGATATTTCTCCCGGATCTGTGGCAAGGCCTGCAGCAGATAGTGCAGTCCTTTCAGAGGATAATCCGCCTGACTGACGAAAATGGAATAGGGTTCACAGTGCCCGGCTGCCATTGTCCTTCATAAAAGGAAGCGCGCAGGGTCTCATTCATCGGATAATACTGTGCTCCGGGATTCCACGCGGTGGTCACCTCCCGGTCCCATGCTGTCCTGCCGGTGATATTTCCCGCAAGTCCTATGGCTTCCTCTCCATTACACCTCTGCGGGCAAATTTCTCCTGCTGGCTGCGCAGGGTATCCTTTTCACCAGATCCCGGAAAGTGGTCTTGTGGATCTCCGATTCCGGCATATCGGCAAAATATGCCTCCGCACACAACGTACAGATTCCCTGAATTCCCACCAGTATCCTCTCCGTGGGGATAGACCCGGCAGACTGCCAGTGTGTGTGGATATTCCGTGCCAAAGCAGTGGATCACATCCGGGTCATAAGTCTTCCGTGATCTTACGCAGTTCTTCTTCCAGCTCCGGCTGGTAACGTCGGGGTGTACTGTGTCTTCGTGGAATCCATAACATGTGATATTATATTCATCATCTGTCGCGCAAATGGGTTCGTCCCGTGGCATTGGCATCGCGGAGTCTCCAGGGTGCTTCCGCATCTGCGGGTGCCGGGAACGCCACTGCCAGCGTCATGCCGGTGTCTTCCCGGTCCACGACCTGCGACAGCAGTCCGGACAGCCAGCCCTCTTTATTGGAAGCTTCTTTATGCAATGCTTCGGCTATCACCGGGAGCATGATATTGCAGACCCACAGTACTCTCATAAATTAATTCCTCTTTTAATTAAAGATCCAGTTTAGATACGGAAGCAGCCGTATCTCCACATCATACATTCCCCGCAACAGCATTACGAAATACAATAGATATGCTACAACAACGCCAATAATACACAGGTTGCGGAACCATCCCTTTTTGGCATCCTTCAGCACACCCGGAATCAGGAAGATCTGGCTTTGGATCAGGTAATATGCCACTCGGGGATACTTCCGGGATAAAGGAGCCGCAGGAATAGAGCACCAGTCCCGCCAGATTCAGGTAGAAGTAGTAACGGTTTCTGCGATTTTCCCGAACGCTGTCCTTCCAATAGATCAGGCACAGTATCAGCACTGCCAGGCATTTGGCGATATTCACATAGGATAACTGTCCGTTGTCGAACATGGAATCCTTGTAATAGGGATAAAACTTAAAAGATAAGATTCCGATAAATCCCCTGTCCAAAGATCAGGGATAAGATCAGCAGGATCCCAACCGCATAGTGCCACTTTTTCATCCGGGTCCGGGACAAGAGATCTATCACAATATATGCCGGAATGATCAGCAGTACCGATTTGTGGATCGTACAGCCCAGCAGCACCCAGAGGAGAACTTGCCGTACTCGCCCGCAGCACATATTTCTGCGTATACATGGCCAGTGCCAGTGCGAAATAATACCGTACGGAATTCATGCTGTTAAAGTAAAATCCCTGTGTCAATAACAGGAACAGGGAAAATACATACCAGTCCGCCTGATCATGCAGTGCTTTCAGGAAAAAGAAGACCGTAATCAGGGAAAAAAAGCCAAAGATCGGAAGATAAGATCCCTCTCCGAAGATCAGATGGAAAAAATTTCACCAGATACACAAAACCGGTTTCGTAGGAGACATGCCTTCCTTGATCGATCAGCTGAAATTTCAGCCAATAGACCCAGTAGTCACCACCCACCGCAATGCGGCAGGCCGAGACTCCGGCCAGGAGGCAGAATACGGCGGTCTCCGCCACCAGGTTCGTCTCGCCTGCTGACATCAGATCCCCACCGGTGCTCCAGACATCCGCCTGCCCGACAGGTATCCTGCCGTATAGGCGCTGTTTTTACCAGAAAACCGAATCCCACCGTTACGAGCTGTCAATACAATATATACCAGTGCACTTTTTTCCATGTGGGCCCCCCTTTCCTGCCTACGATTCTGTCTCAATTCCGGCGTGTTTTCTCGCGATGTCCGCCGCGGTTCGCGCGTATTCTCCTGCGATGTCTGCCGCGGTTCAGTCAGCCGCGCTTTCCTGCTTCGCGGATGCCGTCCCGCATCCACTGCTTCGCCTGTTTTATTGTTACCTCACTGCACAATGCCCTTATGCGCATATAGAACCTCAGCGCCAGCGGTCCATGCCAGCCATCCATACAGATAATGATACAATACTCCGCGGTCATGGAAAAATTTTTCATTATAGCCATGAAACCAGGTGGAGTCTCCGGCTTCCTCTCTGCCGATGGTCACGGGTGCAGTATATACCTTATAGCCTTTTTAATAAACTCTGTCAAAAACAGGCTGTCTTCTCCGTTACTGTATTTCGCTCCACCGCCAAACAGCAGGGAGAAGGTGCTACCGGATGCAGCAGGCTTTCTCTGCGTACAGCAAAGCTCACTGCTCCATACCGCCCGCAATTATACCAGCGTACCGGTGTCTGTTCCGTAATATGATAGGTGCGGCGCTCTTCTTCCACCGCAATGTTGAAAATGATCATATCGGCTTCGGGATTCCGTTCAAATCCCGCAAGAACAGCAGCCTCATATCCGTCCTCATACACAATATCTGCATCCGAAAAAAGGCAGATATCTCCTTCTGCCCGAAAAATAGCCTCATTGCGGCTTCTGCCGATGCCACGGTCGGGAAAACTGCAGAAACGGATTCTTCCGTTCCCCGGAGATATCTGCATTTCCTCCTGCCCCAGCCGGTCGCACTGATTGATGATCACCGCATCCGATTGCAGGTTCATATGTTGTACGGTCTCCGGAAGAGAAGCATTCATTACCGATGCCAGAACTTCTACCTTCATGCCTGCTCTCCTTCGTAGTCTTTGTATGTTCCATTTATTCGTATTCATATCGTTATCTGCATGGAACCAATCATGGGAGAAAATAATAGCTGCGGATCAGCTGTTCATCCGCATTCCACAGGAAGGCTCCGTCCACCTTACAGTCCTGTGCGGTCAGATACTCCAGCACAGCCTCCAACCGCTTATCCTACCCGTTCTCCGGCCGGCACTGCCAGCAGGACCACATCCGCCTCCCCAGAGTCTCTGCGCTCTCAGGGCATAGCAGCGGACTGGGAACTGCGATCCATTCTCTGTCGATGGGCTGCACTCTGCCGCTGGTCTGCTCTCTACCGGCGAGCTGCAGCTTGCGCAGTCTGTCCACGGCCTCCTGTGGATCTGCCTCACGGCAGGGCACCGCAGACGGCGATCTTATGGGCATCCGCTTTCTCCAGCAGATATTTCACATTTTCCGCAAATCCCGTACTTTCCACTGTACCCAGACTGTGTAATCCGTAGCGTCTGCGAAGTGTTGCCGGGAGCCAGATGCTGTCCCGGGACAGCTCCCCATAACAGGAAAGATCACCACTACGAAAAACAAGGACAGCACCGCCGCCAGATCACTGCCCGTACCGGACGCACATCCGGTACCACGACTTCTGCAAAATCTCCGTGATCCAGCACTTTGATCCGCGTGATCTCCGGCATACTCTCTGCGAACTCCCCGCACATGGTATCTTCCGCGGCATGGGCCAGCGCAATACTCATCTCCGGGATCCTGTGTCGTAGCCTTCGTCACCGGAACACTGAAATCGGAAGGCAGGGCAGCCGACAAAGCTTCGATCCAGCGGTCTCTGCCCTGTTCCAGCACTGCCGCAGCACCGCTCTCTCCGCGCTCTGCCGCTTCCTGCAGATGGGTCTCCACACCATCCAGGAATTCTCCCGTATGGATCATGGTGTTCCATGTGGCTTCGTTAATATAGTACGCACCCGCCGCATTGGGGTTCTCTTTATATTCTACCTTATAAGTGGAAGAAGCCGCATACCCGGGATCGGGCTGCAGCACCACATTTTTGACATAATAACCGCCACCGAACAGTAATGTACCCACTATGTCACAGCCAGTATTTTCCACAGATTACGGCCCAACCGCAAGAGCAGCAGCCGCAGATCGAAGGGCTCTTTACCGTAGCTTACTTCCATGCGGCTTCCTCCCATATTGTCATTCCCAGTTCAGATCATCGTCTTTCTCGGCACGGCCGTCATAGGCTGCCTTGAAAGCCGTCACCTGTTCGCTCTCGACACCCTCGGTGCTGTCCGGCCAGAACAGTACTTTCAGTGTCAGAAGCATCAGTTTCAGATCCAGCCACACAGAATAATTCTCGATATATGTTAAATCCAGTTTTAATTTATCATACGGAGAAGTATTGTACTTTCCGTATACCTGTGCGAAACCGGCCAGTCCCGCTTTCACCTTCATACGGAATGCGAACTCCGGCATGACTTCCATGTACTGTGCAATAATCTCCGGGCGCTCCGGTCTGGGGCCGATGAAAGACATATCACCCCGCAGAATATTGATCAGCTGGGGCAGCTCGTCCAGTCGGCATTTGCGGATCACCTTACCCACGGGAGTGATACGCTTATCCCCCTTCTGTGCCAGACGGGCTACGCCGTCCTTCTCGGCATCAGTGCGCATACTGCGGAACTTCATAATATAGAATTCCCTCTGGCCGATGGTGCAGCGTACCTGCTTGTACAGCACCGGACCGCCGTCATACAGCTTGATGGCAAGCGCTGTCAGGATCATCAGCGGTGAAGTGATCACCAGCAGGATCAACGAGCAGACCACATCGATAGAGCGCTTGATGAACCGCTGCTCCATACTGAGGGAGTACTCTCTGGTCAGCAGGATCGGCGTATCAAATACATGTAATTCCTCGGAGCCTACCAAAATAACATCTGATATTTTAGGCATTACATACACACGGATGGACTGCGAATAGCAGAATTTCAATATAGTGTTGCGGTCCTTCTCATTAATATCCCAGATTACGACGGCGTTGATCTCACCGTTCCGGTAATTGTCCAGAATCTCCCGACACAGTTCTGTCGTACCTTTTTTAATGTGCTCACATTTCGTGATCTTGTATTTATCCTTACGGCTTTCGAACTTGTTACAGATGTATTCGATGGGACGATCGCCATGGATCAGCAGAAGCTCTCTGGGCGGGAACGCTGTACGATAGATCTTGTTGGCAATATTGGCATAGATGATCACCGCTATGATCTGTAAAAATACCATCAACAGGAACATATCCGCCGGGAACACACTACGCGCCATCATACACAGCTCGGCATAGATCAGTACATCCGCCATCAGTGTTGCAAACACCTGGGAGAATATAATCTCCGTATTTTTCATGTATCCCAGACGCATGCCGCCGTAGGTCACGGAGAAAAATATCAGGATTGCACTGTAGATACCGTTTTCCAGCAGAAAGCCACGATACCAGATCTTCTGCAGGGGATCTACCAGCTGGAACTGGAAATGGAACTGCCACATGTAGGCAAACAGGCTGATCTCCAGCAACAGGCAGATCGCCGACAATCCTATATTGATCAGCGCTTAAAGGATTCCCTTTTCCGCAGTCGGTTCACATAATAATTACCGTTTGTATTCAACAACAAACTCCTCCTATACTCTGCGCTTTACGGCGCGTACCGCCCAGAAGCAGAAATGCCAGGCACTGTTCGGCACTGACATGCCTTCCGCCTTACGGTACAGATTCCAGATCCTCCGCAAAGCTTCCAGCTTATTCGATGACAGGGATTTCCCTGCTCTCCGATATTTTACCAAATTTTGATCCAAACCACAAGCTACATAACCCTCCGCAGTATTCTCCACCACAGGGCGGTGTCCTCACTCTTGATCTGGGGCATCTGCAGTTCTTCTTCTTTTTGACAGCTGTTCCATGTCGAACATCACGGTACTGGTAAAAATTGTGGTATTTTTCAAAGCTTCTTTATAATTTATGGTCGTCGGTACATGGACTATTTTCCCCGTTCCTACACCGTCCTCGTCGGCGAATTCATATCCTGTGAACACAAAAGCAGCCTTCTGCTCCTTCATAAAAAGCAAGCTCCCGCTCCAGCTTCTCCGGTACCCACAGATCGTCCGCATCCAGATAAGCCAGGTAACGCCCCTTTGCCTCATTCACTCCCCAGGTTCCGCGCCCTGGCAGCTCCCAGATTCGTGGGATGGGTCAGCAGCCGGATCCGCCGGTCTCCGGTCCGCCGGATATATTCTTCGATGATCTGTCTGCTGTGGTCCGGTCCGCAGTCTTCTATTAACAGCAACTCCCAGTTCGTATAGGTCTGGGTCCCGCACACAGTCAAGCGTCTCTTCGATATAGTTTTCCGCCCGGTATACCGGTACCACTATACTGATCAAATCCTGTTCCATATTGTAATCCTTCTGTTTATCCGAATTCTGAGCCGGTTTTTATCCGGTTTCTATCCGCAAGATTCTATCTGATTTCTATCAGGGTAATATCCTGCTGTGGTCTTCAGCTCTGTGTCTGTCCCCAGGGTCTCCTGCAATTTTTCCACGGTATCCTCCGGCAGATCCCCCGGCAGTAAAATGTCTACTCCTGCGGCTCCGCACTGTCAAGGCAGGTTCTGAAATCAATGGTCCGCTCCCCGGTATTTTCCTCCGTGCGGACATACTCCGGCTCACCGGTCTCCTCCAGATGGTTCATCCACAGATACAGGTCCTCCTGCCATGTCTCGTAGGTGTCGTACGAATAGCTTCCCAGCGCGGCATCCCAGATGCTTCTCCCATACACGGGATGGATATCGGCACTGTATGCTCCTGGCCGCCGCCAGGATCTCCTTCGAGCCCATAGGCTATATTCCGTCTCTCCGCTCTCTTCCAGGTGATATTCCGACAGCTGCCTCAACACCTCCCGGGGCTGTTCCACCTGTGTCAGCTATCTGCGTTGTGAACCGGTCCGGTCCGATACCGGGTTCCCGCTCAGGATCACATGCCCAGCCAGGAGCAATGTAGCCATCCACATTCCGGATACTTTTTTTTTCTCCACAGGGTATACAGGAAAGTCCGTTGCATGCCCAGGCGATCAGTGCTGTCTGGGGCACCGCCGCCCAGATCCATACATAAGAGTAAAAGGCGGTCTGGTATTTCATCAGGATTACCACTGTCACCGGGCAGATGCAGGCCAGCGTGATCAGCACCGCATATAAATAGAACAGCGGCTGCTTCCCACCGTTCCTTGCTGCTTTGGCTTTTCCACAGGCAATACCCCAGATAGAGGATAGCTGCCAGCAGCAATGCTGCATATTTTCCATGCTGCGTATAATCGAGCCAGCCGTTCGTGGCGGACTGCAGAAGTGTCATCATTCTGCGTCCTCCTCTCCGGTGCTGTCTTCACAGCCTGTGTTTTCTTATGATCGCTGCGGCCGCACATTGTCCACAGCCACCGTAATGCCACCCATGCCACCGTCACGAGCAGGCACACCCCGCGCCGTACAGTGTCCAGACCATACAGGCTTCCCGCCAGGATACAGAGCACCGCACCGAGATATTTTCTCTCGAACAGGCATGAAAACAGATAGGAAGCAGCACCGCCGCACGGATCGTCACCCCCGGAAACCTCCGTAGAAAAATATCAAACCGTCCACGCGGGCATGTAAGTCCCCGCACAGAACAGTATTCCCACTATGATCAGGAAGATATTGCATTTTTCTATTATGCTCAAAAAGCACGGCACCCAGCCTGCCGTAAGCCATCCCATACAAAAGTCAGGCAGGGGATCAGCCGGTATACTACCGTTTCAGGGGCCATACCGCTCCAGTGGCTGATGGTTCCGTACAGAGTAGGCAGGCACAGCAGCTTCAGACGGAAAGACATGCCCTGTGTATGGTTCCCCCGTGAGGGGATCCACCGTATAGATGCTGTTCTGCTCTTTCAGGAAGGTATTGACGGTCTCCAGCGTCATATCGCCGTCCGTCCACACACGTCCTCCCGTGAGGATCCATAGCACCTGCAGAATGAAAAATGCAAAGTACTACTGTCAAAAATCTCTGTTGTCTTCCGCTCGTTTTGCTGTTCTCCGGTGCCGGTTTCCGATGATGCTGTTTTTATGTGCGATCAGACCGGACAAGATCATCATAGTACTGCTGGTGGCGATCTCCCGCCAGCAGCAGCTCCGTTACAGCCAAAAAGACCA
>VOFC01006594.1_pt1 | contig 15987 bp, 32 predicted proteins | sample 5384161 | NCBI WGS metagenome assembly VOFC01 (sample SAMN12384722, study PRJNA508395) | human gut metagenome | isolation source: healthy gut B | host: Homo sapiens | reverse complement strand
CCTGGATAACGGCCGTATGGAAACCACCATCACCCGTGCCAAGGAGATTAAGCCCATGGCTGAGAAAATGATCACCCTGGGCAAGAAGGGTGATCTGGCAGCGTATCGTCAGGCTTTGAGCTTCATTACCAGAGGATGTTGCCCACAGAAGCTGTTCAAGGAGACTCGCTCCTGAGTATGCAGAGCGCAACGGCGGGCTATACCCGCATCGTCCGCACCGGCGTCCGCCGCGGTGATGCTGCCGAGACCGCCATCATCGAGCTGGTCAAGTAAGCACAAATTTATAAAAAAGCTCGCAGAGTTTGCCGTCTGCAAACTGCGAGCCTCTTGTCGAAAAAATCCGAAGGATTTATTGACAGTTACAAAAAGCCCCTTTGCTATGATGTCCATGTCATAGCAAAGGGCTTTTTTTCGGCTGTGTTTACCATCCCATCGGGGCTTGCGTGGAGGGATACGGGATGTTATACTGGTCGTGTAAAGCTGAGGTTTCCCCCCAAAACAGGCCGTGCAACCTGAGGTAGGTGGTAAACCCGCCCTATATCCTGTATAATAGAAAAAAACTGAAGGGGAGGATATGACAGATGCAGACCATACGCTGCGCCGCCTGCGGCAGACGATATGATTACCGGCAGGAGGGCTGCTGCCCCCGCTGCGGTGCCTATAACCGCCCGCCTCGACGGGAATGGGTGGGCGCCGATGGCCCGTACACCACGGGGAGGGACGTACACAGACCCGGCTCCGCCCCGGTAAGGTATGCTATGAGGAAAAGGTATGCTTTTGAAGAGCAGACCCGCAAGCCCCGAAAGAAAGCGGCTGCACCCACTGTTCAGGGCAATGAGCGGGTGGTGAAAAGCTTTCAGAAGCCCTTTAAAAAATCTACTCCGCCAAGGGGAAAACGCGAAATAGAGGCACAGCGACCACGCTGATTGCCTTTGCGCTGATAATTATCCTTTTGGCGATAAAGACCAGCGGCCAGCTGGATAACATAATCCATGGCAACAGCGATTTGAATAACGGCGACTGGTCCGACAGCAACGGCGATTGGGACTCAATTATCGTGACATCGATGCCGATTGCGGCGACACAATTGACATCAGCGATGACCTGACCATTCAATTTTTGGGCTATCTCGCTGACGAGGACGGTCAGGTATACCTGTTTTATAATGCCAGCGACAGTGATCTCGCCATAGACCTGCTGGAAAGCGGCTTTGTCCCTGCTGTCAGACGGAACAGAGGACTCCGGCTACCCCGCTTACGAAGTGGCTGACGGCTATATAGATTTCAAACCTATTCCCCGGCACACAGTGGCAGGACCTCCTTATCTATGGCTCTACCGCCGGTGACCGTATTACCATTGGCAACCTGTATCCCATCGAGGAAGCTGATAGGGCAGCGTATGGTATACCCACGGACGCTTCTCTGATATAAAAATCCGCCCGAAGCATACCTGCTTCGGGCGGATTTTCTATTCACTTCACAAGCTGTATTGCTCCGATCACATACCGGCAGCAACCATGCAATCCAGCACCAGGGTCAGAACAATGAAAACGGCGCCGACCCACTTGGTGGCCTTGGCCAACTTGGCGTCAATGGTCCGGGCCTTTCCCTTAGACATATAGGAATCCGCAATGCCGCCGATGGCGCCGGACAGGCCCTGGCTCTTGCCGGATTGGAACAGAACGATCAGAATAAGAACCAAAGCGGCCAACAGCTGCACGACGGTAATAGCAATCAACATAATATTTTTCCCTCCAATTTATCGGATGCTCATAGGCATAATATCCATCAAGTAATGTTCATGATACCATATTCATACATAAAATGCAAGCAGAAATGCAAAAAGAAAACAAAAAAAAATACTCGAACAGTTGTTGCAATATACGAAAGCTTGTGTTATAATAAAAATAAGAAAAATGCAGGAGGGGATTTCATGCAAAAGCTCACCGCCATGCAGCAGAAGATCTATGACTATATTGCCAATGCTGTCCGCACCCAGGGCTACCCGCCCTCTGTCCGGGAGATCAGGGGAGGCCGTGGGGCTGAAGTCGCCGTCAACGGTTCATTTTCATATTAAGCACCTGGAGGAGCTGGGCTACATCACAAAGAGCGGCCGTAAGGGCCGCGCCCTGACACTGACGGAGCGGGAAAGCCCGGCTGCTATAGCTGCAGCATCCCGGGAGCCGGAGGCTCCGGCCGGTCGTGTGCCGGTGCTGGGGGATGTGGCCGCCGGCACGCCGATTTTGGCCCAGGAGCATATAGACGATTATATTCCCTTTGACACCCAGGGGCGGGACGGAGAGTATTTTGCCCTGCGAGTCCGGGGCGAGTCGATGCTGAACGCCGGCATTCTGCCCGGGGACCTGGTGGTAGTGCACCAGCAGCCTGCCGCCCATAACGGAGAGATCGTGGTGGCCCTGCTGGAGGATGAGGCTACAGTGAAACGTCTTTCCCCGCAGAAATGGAGAGGTTTGGCTTTTGCCGGAAAATGAAGCGTACAGCCCTATTGACGGACGCCATGCCTCCATTTTGGGCAAGGTGGCCGCCGTTGTGCGCACCTATTCCTGAGAAGGTAAAATCCCCGCTGCGTGTAAGCGCAGCGGGATTTAGAATGTCGATAAGGTGGTAACATTACGTCACCGATAAGGAAGTGTGAGGGAAGAAAAAGAAGGATGTCCCTCACTGTTAAAGTCGGTAGCTATTGAAGCGTTCATAAAGATTCAATAGCTTAGGCAATAGAGGCGAAAAGATTTTTTCGAATCAAAGCAATTCCCGCAGCGCATAAGCCGCTGCGGGAATCCTTGTGTTTTGGGTTTTACAGGCCGAAGCCGGGGATGTTCAGTCCGCCGGTAAGGCTCTGCATGCTGCTCTCCATGGCGTCCTCTGCCTGGCGCATGGCCTCGTTCACGGCGGAGATCACCAGGTCCTGAAGCATTTCCACGTCCTCGGGGTCCACTGCCTCCGGCTGGATGGTCAACTCTGTAAGCTGGCGCTTGCCGCTGACCGTGGCTTTCACAACACCGCCGCCTGCGGTGGCAGAGAAGGTGGCGTTTTCCACATCGGCCTGAGCCTTTTCCATTTCCTGCTGCATCTTCAAAATCTTTTGCTGCATTTGCTGCTGCTGGCGCATCATGCCGGCGCCGCCGGTGAATCCGCCTCTTGCGCTGTAACCTTTTGCCATTTTGCTACGCTCCTTATTTGATGTTAAAATTGTCCAGCCGGTCGCCTTCAACCAGCAATTCGTTCATGCGGTCTGTACCTGCAGGGGCCGATTCCCAGGGAGGGATCTGCTCCGGATGCGGCTGTGCCTGCTTCGATATACCTTCGGGGGCTGGCGGTGTAGTATTTTTCTGCTTGGGTGCAGATGGCGTACTATGATGTTTTTCGGATTTCTGCACGGTTCCCAGGGTAAAATCAGACGCACCGGACAGCCGGCTTCTTTTTCGGTGACGCGACAGAGAACCTCATTGACCTCCGGACAATCCAGGTAATTTTTACCATCTCGTCTCGGCAGACAACGGTCAGCACGCCGTCTGACAGCGTACCGGAGGCACCATTGAGAAACACGCGTTTATCCACCCGCAGGGCAGCCTTGTAATGCTCCTTCAGCCGATCCCAAATGCCGCTGTCGCCCCCTGCGGGGGAGGCCTCCGGCTGAGGACGGGTGTGATCGGCTCCGGCTTTGGGGCTTGTGCCTGGGGGAGCGGGATCAGCCTTGGGCTCCGGTTTGGGAGATGCAGGAGCTGTTGGGGCAGGGGACCCCGTCCGGGCCGGTGCTGCGGGGGGGCTGGGGGTGGGGCCTGCGTCTGCGGCGCAGTCGGTGCCGCAGGGGTAGCGGAGTTCGGGACCGCAAGGCCCTTGGCGGCCGCCTTTTCCAACCGCTCTAGGCGGGCGGTGAGGGCGGCCAGGTCACCGCAGAGGCTCTCGTCGCACAGCTTCATAAGGCAAAGCTCTGCCTCCGTGCGGAGACTGCCGCTGCCGTTGAGGCGGTTTGGGTCTGCCCCAGCACATCAAGCAGATATATAAGCCGATGGCCGCGAGCTAATTCACCCAGGGCGGTCAGGGTGTTTTCGTCATACAGCCCCGTCAGCAGGGCTGCACCCCCTGGGGAGCGGTGCGACGAATCAGCAGATCCCGGCCCAGATCCGAAAGCTCTCGCAAAGGGCCGCAATATCCTTACCGTCCCGGTAGAGCCGGTCAAAATGCAGCAGCGCATCCTGGGTGCTGCGCCGGAGAATAAACTCCATGAGCTGAGCGGTTTGCACGCCGCCTGCCAGCCCCAAAAAGCTCCAGGATCGCAGCGCTGTTCAGCGTACCCTCAAAGCTGCGGCACTGGTCCAGCAGGCTCAGAGCATCCCGCATGGCACCGTTTGCCATCCGGGCCAGAATGTCCGCTCCATCAGGGAGAAGTCGATGTGCTCCTCCCCACGGCGATATAGAGCAGCTGCCGGGCGATGTCATGGGGCAGGATGCGCTTAAAGGAATAGCGCTGGCAGCGGGAAAGAATGGTGGCAGGGACCTTGTGCAGCTCCGTGGTGGCCAGAATGAACATCAGGTGCTCCGGCGGCTCCTCCATGGTCTTCAGCAGCGCGTTGAAGGCCTGGGTGGACAGCATGTGGACCTCATCGATAATATATACGCGCTTTTTCAGCACCGAGGGGGTATACACCGCCTCCTCCCGGAGGGCGCGAACATTGTCCACACCATTGTTGCTGGCGGCATCCAGCTCGGTGATGTCCAGGAGCTTCCCGCATCAATGCCCCCCGGCAGGACTCGCATTGGTTGCAGGGAGCGCCGTCCACAGGGTGCAGGCAGTTGATGGCCTTGGCCAAAATCCGGGCGCAGGTGGTCTTCCGGTACCCCGGGTGCCGGTGAAAAGGTAGGCATGGCCCGTGCGGCCCTCAGCCACCTGGCGCTGAAGGGTATCCGTGATGTGCTGCTGACCGACCACCTGGGAAAAGGTGATGGGCCGCCACTTGCGGTAGAGTGCCTGATACATGGACCTGCCCCCTTAATAAAAATTTCGCCGCGGAGCTCCCGCAGGCGCGAAAAAAACTTTAGCAAAAAACTTGTTTTGGAATTTTTACTAAAAAGGATAGTCCTCCCCATGAAGCCACAGAGCCGGCGCCCTTGCGGCACATGGATGATCCCTCTTAATGCTGCTCGGTTCCCCGCCTGACATGATTCGTGGGTATCCATTGCGCAAGACCGGCTCCGCAGCTTCACACGGAGGACTGTCAATAAATTCATTTTACTACAAGTTGGGGCGTTTTGGCAACAGGAAAAAAAGAAGATGTGGGTGTAATCACAAAAAAAAATTCACAAGGGAAGCCTTGCATTTTTTGAAAAATGGGATAAGATAAATAGGATAAGAGGAATGCCATGGCACAAGAAGCGCGGTGGGGGCGGGACGATGTGGCATCGTCCCCCTACGCTAGCGATAGATTCGTAGGGCGCGATGACCCTGTTGCGGTGCCCAAAATTTTTTGCGCTTTAGGCGAATCGCGAAATTTTGACCGCGGCCACTCGCTTATCTCGCTTCATCCGCCACCGGCGCCGCTCGATTCGCTCCCCACATCGCGTCGCGCGGTAGACGCAGAGGGCGCCCCGTTAGGACGCAGCACAAGCGTGGAGTGCGTCGCGGTGGATAGAGCTGGAGACAATGCGAAAGCACGAAACGGATTTGAACTGTTTTATTCGCAGGGTTGAAAGGCCCCGATACATTCCGCACCACGCCCGCGTAAGGAATCCAAAACATTGATTTTGGCGGTGTTCTTTGGGCACCTTCTGTCGCTGGTGACAGAAGGTGCCCCGGGATAGGCATTTGCGCAGCAAGAGGTGCGGATGACCCTGTGAAATTCGTTTATACATTATGTTTTTTACATATAAAAAGTCAGAAAGGAAGCGCGATTTATGACTAAGATTGATATTGTGTCCGGCTTTTTTTGGGTGCAGGGAAAACCACGCTCATTAAGAAGATGCTGTCGGAGGCCTATCAGGGTGAGAAGCTGGTACTCATTGAAAATGAATTCGGGGAGATCAGCATCGATGGCGGTTTTTTTGAAGGATGCCGGGGTGCAGATCCCTCCGGGTGCATCTGCTGCTCTCTGGTGGGCGACTTTGGCCGGGCGCTGGTGGATGTCCAGCAGCAGTTCAGCCCCGGATCGCATCCTCATTGAGCCCAGCGGCGTGGGTAAGCTGTCCGATGTGATCCTGGCGGTGGAGAACACCGTGAAGGACGTACCGGACATGAAGCTGAACTCCTTCGTGACCGTAGCGGATGCCTCTAAGGTAAAGGTATACATGAAGAACTTCGGCGAATTTTACAACAACCAGATCGAGACCGCCGGAACCATCATTCTCTCCCGCACCCAACAGGTCAGCCCCGAGAAGCTGGAGGCTGCCGTGGCTTTGCTGCGGGAGAAGAACCGGGACGCCGCCATTCTCACCACACCCTGGGACCAGCTGGATGGCATGACCATTCTCAGCGCCATCGAGAAGGTCTCCCTGGCGGACGAGCTGCTGGCGCATGGAGCGCATCCGGGCACGAGCATGAGGCCGAGGAGGGCAAGAGCACCACCATCATCACCATGACGAGGATGAGCACGATCATGACCATTGCATGCCATCACCATGACCATGATGATGGCGATGACGATGACGACGACGACGACCACGACCATGAGCACTGCATCATCACCACGATGATGGACGAGCATGACCACGATCATCACCATCATCCACGGCGGCGAGGAGTGCGATGATCCCCACTGCGGCTGCCACCATCACCACCATCACGCCGACGAGGTATTCACCAGCTGGGGCACCGAGACGGTGAAGGCCTACCCCGAAGCGGAGCTGGAGCACATCCTTGCGGCCCTGGACAGCGGCGAATACGGCGCTATCCTGCGGGCCAAGGGTATCGTGGCTGCCGCCGACGGCGGCCAGTGGCTGCACTATGACTATGTGCCCCAGGAGCACGAGGTGCGGCGCGGTCCGGCGGACTACACCGGCCGCTGTGTGTGATCGGCTCCCAGCTAAAAGAGGATAAGCTCTCTCAGCTGTTCGGACTGTAAGGAGAGGCTGACATGGATATTCCTGTATACCTCATCACCGGCTTTCTGGATGCTGGAAAGACCAATTTCATCAACGGCATCCTGAAGGACGGTTTCGCCAGCGAGGACCGGACCCTGCTCTTATGCTGCGAGGAGGGCGAAAACGGCGATGACCCCAAGGTGCTTGGCAACGTATTTACCTATACACGTGGAGGACGAGGACCAACTGACACCGGAGCTTTCTTAAGAAGCTGGAAAAGCAGTACCGCCCCAAGCAGGTCATCGTGGAGTACAACGGTATGTGGATGATGGAGCCCCTGTACCGGGACGGTCTGCCGGGAAACTGGATCCTGTATCAGATCATCTGCCTGATGGACGCCACCACCTTCGAGCCGTACCTGAAGAACATGGGGCAGCTGATGATGGAGAAGCTCACCAACTGCGATATGCTGATCTTCAACCGCTGCAATGAGCAGCTGCGCGCCCAGCTTCGCAGCCGCAACCTGCGGATGGCCAACCGTCGGGCGGATATCTACCTGGAAAACGAGGACGGCACCAGCGAGGAGTACCGCCGGAGATGTCGCCCTTCGACCTGACCGGCGGCAAGCTGGAGGTGCCGGACGAGGACTAGTGACTACCACGGATAGACTGGTCTCGCCGTCCTGAAGGGAGATCTCCCCGTCCCCCTGGACCGTTGCCCGGGAATCCGATGGATTGGCGGTGATGGTGAGCCGGTCGGATTGGCTGGGAAGGGAGAGAGTGTACTCCGTAATGGTCGGGTCGAAGGCGGGGGTCAGGGTGCCGGCGCTGACGGTGAGGGAGGAGGGGCGTTGTTGCTGCTAAGGGAGACGCCGGGGTTGTTACCGGTGCTGCTGTCGCCGCCGCCGCTGGGAGTGGGGGCGGGGGCAGGTTCACTGTCGTCCGGCTTGTCTGCGGCTACGATGGTCACGGAGGCGCTGCCGGAGGCGTCGTAGTCCACCCCGTCTATGCAGTAGGATCCGGCGGATATGCTGACGGTGCCGGTGCCGGTGCTGTTGGCCCGGAAAACCAGCTGGTTGGTGCGGCTATCGCCTCAAAGCCCATGGGGGCCAGGTCGCCGGACTCCAATGTGAGGTTAGCTGAATAGGACACGGAGTAGGTCCACGCCTCCGAACCGGAAGGGACGGTGATAGAAAAGGCAACGGTCTTGCCCTCGCTGACGCTGCCCTGGCCGGCGGAAACGGAAATGCCGTCGGCAAAGCTCGTCTGCACCAGGCACAGGAGCATGGCGCCAGTCAGCAGCAAGCTGAGAGAAAATTTTCTGAAATGCTTCATAAAACACCTGCTTTTCATTTCTGCACGATGGGCGCGGTGCCCAGGATGTGTTTCTTGATGGCCAGCAGCGAGGTGGCGGCGATCTTGCTGCCGGAGAGCTGAGCGGCCCGGGCGTAGGCACCGGTAAGGGTCCGGACGCCCAGGATATGCTTCTTCACCGCCAGCAGATCCGTGGCGGCGATGCGGCCGTCCCCGTTGGCATCGCCTGTATACCACGCAGATGTAGGTATAGGTGCCGGCGGCATCCCGGATGGTCAGCACCTGGCCGGTGGAGACAAGGGCGGAATCGGAAGCGGCCTTCCCGCTGCCGTCCGTCACCGTGACAGCGGCATCCGGATTGACAGCCTGAATCTGAGCGATGAGGGTTTTCACCGGCGTGCCCAAGGTGAAGCCCGAAAGATAGGAACCGAGAGGCGCAGCTGGAGGCTCCCAACATAATCATAGGTCACCGGGGGATCGGGATCAGGCTTGGGATCCGGGTCCGGCTTGGGATCAGGATCGGGATCGGGCTTTGGATCCGGCTCCGGCTGGTATTCATCCTCCTGGGCGGATGGGGCAGCTTGGTCACGGCGGGCATATTCTCCAAAATGGGGACGGTGAAGGTCAAGGGCCGTATTGGCCAGGCCGTTTTTTCCGACATAGGACTCATAGGTGGACCAGCCGCCCTGATAGGCATAGGTGATGTCGGTGGCGTACTGGTAGGCGAAGGTATTCTTTTCGCTAAGGTTAAAGCGCTGGAGATACTGGGTGTCCTGCCCCTGGGCGATATAGCGGCGGATAAACTCCGCACCGCCCAACAGGGCCTTATAGCTGGTGTCCCAGCCTTCCAGCTCTGGGGCATAGAGAGAATGCCGCTATAGTTGGGGTCAGGGCCTCCGTAGGCACCGATGTTGAAAAGTTATAATACTGTCGCCGTCATCCAGCTTGTAGCCGCTGGCGTTGGCGGTGGCACCGGTGCCCAGCTCGTCCCGGGCCTTCACCGCCAGAAAAATGGGGCTGACGTCCGCTTCCGCCCCGGCCCGAAGGAACTCGTCGATAATCGGTCGGTGGCCCATTTGCAGCCCACCAGCACCCGGGAGAGCTGCTGGTGGGTGACGGAAGCGTTGCCGGTGAGCTTTTCAAAAGCAATGCAGGTGCCGTCCGCCAGATAGGTGCAGGGGTCCAGGTAAAAAGCCACGGTGTCGCGGCTGGCGGCGTACCAGCCGGGCTCATACTCACGCCAGATGCCGGTCTCGCTGTTATAGGCACCGGGAGCCGTGGAGCGCAGGGCGGTGTCACTGCCGCCCACAAGGCTGCGGGCCGAGGTGGCCTCGTTTTTCCCAGGGCACGGTCCCAATCCAGTCCGGTCTTGTGGGCCACGAGGTCCACTGCCGCCGCTGGCGGCGTACAGCGCCCGGAGATAGGGCTTGTAGCTGTCCGGGAAGCCCTGGGCGGTGAGATAGGCGTCATAGTCCTTGTCCCGCTCAGATAGGTGATGAAATCGCTGCGCATGAAGCCCAGCTTGTTATAGCCATTGTATGTAAAAACGATCTGATGCCAGCTGCGCCATCGCTGCTCTTCCGGGTGGAGAGAATCTTCACATACTGGCCGCGATAGAGCAGGATATCCGTGCTGCCGCCGAAGCGGAGGGAAGCATAGCCGGTGCCGGGGCCGGTGCGGACATGCACCTCGTCGGTGTTCACATAGCCCTCCGACCCGGAGACGGCCAGGACGGGGATGGCCAGGCCCGACAGCATGAGAGCCAGCAGAAGCAGGGCGAGAATGCGCCGGGGTATATTCTGTTTGGCAGGCGTTGGTCTCAAGAGGATCTGTCCTTTCTGTCCGGATACAGGGGAGGTGCAGGAATATGTATTCATCATAAAAATAGCACAGCCCGCCGCCGTTGTCCACAGAAAACACGGGGAAAAGCTGGGGAAAAGCCGAAAAATCCGGAAAAAAAGCGGAATACCGCACCTTTTGGAGCGGTATTCCGACATGCAAAAAAAGATATTGCAGGTTCCGCCGCCCGCAGGCGGCAGAGGGTATGTCAGCTGATGGCCTTTTTGGGCGAAGGTATTGTTTACCAGCTGGTCAAAGGGCACCCATTCCGCCCGGGAGAGCTCGCCGGCCTGCTCCATGACCGTCTCCAGCCGCTCCAGGGCGTGCTGCTCCATGACGGGCGTGGCGTTCCAGGCATCGATCGCCGGTGGCGGGCGGTGACGGTCTCCAGTTCATCCAGCGAGGTGTCCGGGAACTGGTCGATGATGGCCTGGGCCACCTGGCGGTCCGTGTGCTCCTGCACCCACTTCTGGGCCTTGGCGATGGCATTTAGAAAGCGCTGGGCGGTGTCAGCGTTCTCACGCACGCCAGCTGACGTTTGCAAAGTAGGCGGTGTAGGGAATCTCGCCGCTCTCCTGGCCGATGGAGGTGAGCACATAGCCTTGGCCGGCGGCCTCCACCTGAGTGGCAGTGGGCTCAAAGAGGGTCACATAGTCCCCTGACCGCCGGTGAAGGCCCCGGCCATCATGTTGAACTGCACGGAGGTATCTACCGTTACGTCCACCCCGGGGGTCAGCCCGTTCTGCCGCAGGACATATTCCAGGGTCATCTCCGGTACGCCGCCCTTGCGGCCGCCGATGATGGTCTTGCCCCGGAGATCCTCCCAGGAGAAGGTCCCATCTGAGCGGCCCACCAGGAACGAGCCGTCCCGTTTGGTGAGCTGGGCGATGATCTGGGTGTGGTCGGCCTTACCTTGAGTTATACACATAGATGCTGGCCTCAGGGCCGCGCCGGACCGATGTCCGATTGGCCGGAGACTACGGCGGTCATCACCTTGTCGGCTCCGCCGCCGTTGATCAGCTCCACCTGCAGGCCCTCCTCGGCAAAGAAGCCCTGGCTCATGGCCACATACTGGGGCGCATAAAACACCGAGTGGGTGACCTCGTTGAGCCGCACCACTGTTTTTTTATCCGCCTTTCCGCAGGCGCACAGCCCCGGTACGATCATCAGTGCAGCCAGCAAAAATGTCAGCATTTTTTCATAGTCCTTTCCCCCAAAAACGATTCAAAAATTTTTCCACCCACAGCACCAGCCGGTACATGACTACCGCGGCCACTAGCAACAGCAGCACGCTGGTCATCACCAGATCCATGTTGAACACCTGTGAGCCGTAGACGATCAGGTACCCCAGACCAGCCCGTGAGATAAGGAACTCCCCCATGATGACGCCTACCCAGGAAAGCCCCACGTTCACCTTCAGGGTGGAAAACAGCGTGGGCGCGTTGGCCGGGAATCACCAGCAGCCACAGGATCTGCCAGCGGCTGGCCCCCAGGAGCGCATGAGGCGGATCTTCTCCCCGTCCGTGGAGAGAAATCCCTGATACATATTCAAAATGGTCACGATCAGCGAAATGGCCAGGGTCATGACGATGATGGCCCCGCGGACCGGCACCCATCCAGACGATGAAAATGGGGCCCAGGGCCGTTTTCGGCAGGGCGTTGAGCACCACCAGATAGGGGTCCAGGATCCGGGCCAGCTTTCCCGACCACCACATGCACACGGCCACCGCCGTGCCCAGGGCCGTGCCGGAGAGGAAGCCGATGACCGTTTCCCCACAGGACACCCGATATGCCGCCACAGCTCACCGCTGCGGCACAGGCCGAGAAAGGTGGCGGCCATGCGGCTGGGGCAGCTGGTGAGGAAGCCATCGGACAGGCCCATCCGGCAGCTCAGCTCCCACAGGGCCAACAGACCCAGGAGCAGCGCGACCTCTGCCACAGGCGTACCTGCCGCCGCTGCCGCCGCACCGACAGGAGATAGGCCCGCCGGGCGGGGAGGGAGAAGGCTATTCACGGAGATCCAGCTCCTTCCATATGGCTTGAAAATAGGTGTGGGAATGCGTCCGCATCCCGGCGCTCCAGGGGGACCAGATTTTGCAGGACCCCAAATCGTGGACACTTTTCACCACGGCGGGCCGGGCGCTGAGAACGAAAATGCGGTCGGAGAGGCTGATGGCCTCGGAGATGTCGTGAGTCACCAGCAGAGCGGTCTTCTGCTCCTGGCGGATGATGCGGCTGATGTCTGAGGACACCGAGAGGCGGGTCTGGAAATCCAAAGCCGAAAATCGGCTCATCCAGCAGAAGGATTTTCGGGATTGGTAGCCATGGTGCGGATGAGGGCGCATCGCTGACGCATGCCGCCGGAGAGCTGGGAGGGCCGCTTCCGGCAAAGGCGGACAGGCCGTAGCGCTTCAAAAAGCAGTCGTCGGCATAGGCAAGATTTCGGGGTGCGTTTTGGTGACGGTAAGGCCCAGGGTCACGTTGTCCCGATAGTGCGCCAGGGAAAGAGCTGATCCCGCTGGGGGGGCATGAACCCGATTTTATCCCCGAGGGACCGGACGGGGGCGGTCCACCTCCACCGTGCCGGCGGTGAAGAGTCGCTCCAGCCCGGAGACTACCGGACAGCAGAGTGGATTTGCCGCAGCCGGAGGGGCCCACCACGCTGCAAAACTCTCCCGGGGCGATGTCAATGTCTACCCGCCGCAGGGCCTCCACCTCGCCGTCGGGCGCCTGATACACAAAAAAGGACGCGCCGCGAAGATGAATCATTTGATCTGCCTCCTTTGCTGAGAGAAATGACTCTCCGTGGTCATACTATGCCATGACCACGGCATCCGGTCGCAGCGGGGGCATGACAAAGCTCTGCCGGCGGAAACGGCGGCCCAGACCGCCTGCTCCAGATAGCAGATACAGCGGCGGGAGGGGTCAATGCCGCTTTCGCAGCGGGCCGATCCTCCGGCGTCAGATGAAAACGCTCCATGGCGTAGGCCAGCTTGCCCTGATAGGCCCCGCCGATGATGAGATCCATATATAACTCCTCCTTACAGAAGCAGCGCGGCGCTGCCCACAAGTTCGCCCAGAGTGATGGCGGCTCCGGAGATAGCCCCGCACATGCCGCCCAAGTTCCGCCGCAGCAGAAAAACCGCGGCGGCGGCCCCTGCAATGGCCGCAGGCACGCAGAAAAAAAGCCCCGGCCTTAGGCAGCAGCAGGCTCAGGCCCGCGCACACCGCCGCCAGCATCCACGCGGCGGCAGCGGCCCCCCGGCTCTGCCCCATGGCATGGTAGCCGCTGGTCTCCAATGGTTTAAGGCCCAGCACCGCCCCGGCGCTGACACACCGCACGGCGGCGCTGACCAGGCAGCGCCCACAGCTTCCGGCTGCACCGGGCAGGACCGAGACGCTGTAGCCGGCCATGGCCAGCAGCACCAGGCAGATAACGGCAAAGGAGCCCACATGGGAGTCCTTGAGGATCTCCCGGCGGCGGGCCTGCTCCCGGCGGGAGAGCACCGCGTCACAGCAATCCATAAAACCGTCCAGGTGGATAAAGCCTGTGAGACACCAGGGCGCTACCGTCATGCACAGGGGCAAAAATGGGGGGGGCCGAAAAGCGCAGCAGGAGCCAGCCGATCCCCCAGATAAGCCCCCAGAACGCCGCCTAGAAAAGGCAGGCACAGGAGCATCTGCCGGTAGCAGCCGCTGTCCCAACGGCGGATGGGGTTGGGAATGGCACAAAACATCCCCCAACACATAGAAAAGCCGGTGAACCATTTTTTCATACGGGCAAGCTCTCCTTTGTAAACGATGCGGCCGCCGAAGCTCACCTCTGCTACAGCGTCACACACGGCGGCCAGGCTCCGGTCGATATGGGCCAGGCCCCGGCGATATTCCGTGAGGTCGCCGTAGAGCAGGGCGTCCGGAATAGATATAGTCGCTGACGAACACCATGCTTTTCATTCGCCGGGCCAGGGCCGTCAGCTCCCGGGCCACCCGCTCCGGGGCGGTGAGATCCACGAGCCGTCCGGGCGAAACATCTCATTGGAGAGCAGGGCGGTGACGCTGTCCAGCAGGTAGCTCCCCTCCACATCGGCGTCCCGCAGCGCCGCCTGAAGCGACCCAGGCCGCACTCGATGGTCTGAAAGCCCAGGCCCGAGCGGCTGGCCACATGGCGGGCAATGCGGCTGCGGTCCTCCTCATCGTGGGGATCATGGTGGCCAGATAATACAGCTGCCCGGCCGGCTCAAGATATACGGCGATCTGCTCGGCCAGTGTGGATTTCCCGTTTTTCAGCCGCCGGAGAGAAACACGGTCATATCAGAAGCAGTCCTTTCCCCGAATGTCGTCCAAATAGCTGTCGTCAATGGCGGCGGAGGCAAAGGTGGCCATGTCCGATGCAGCGGCGCAGGCCGCCTCCATCACCCGAAAAGCGATGGGGCAGCCGCTGCCCCTCTCCCAGGCGCATGCCCAGATGCAGCCACGGGGTAAGGCCCAGCTTCTGTATGGCGGCGGCGTAGCCCACCTCGTGGGAGGCGTGAGAGGCGAAGAGATAGTCCGCCGTCCGGGGCTGCAGGCGCACGGCGCACAGGGGCCGCCACCACGGAGATGAATCCGTCGATGACCACCGGCAGCCTCTGCCGGGCCGCCCCCCAGGAACACGCCGCGCACATGGCGGCTATGTCCAGTCCGCCCACCTTGCTCAGAACGTCCAGCACATCGTTTTTGTCCGGCCGGTGCAGGGCCAGGGCGTCGGTGATGACCTGCTTTTTTCGCAGGAAGCCTGCGTCGGTCATGCCGCCGCCTCGGCCGGGTGACAGCCCACCGGCAGGCCCGTCAGGGGGCTGCCAGCACCGCTGCGGGAGGTGGTGGTGTTGCCAATGCCCATCTCCCCGGCGCCTAATATGGCCACGCCCTCATCCTTCGCCTGGCGGGCCAGCTCCAAACCCGTCCAGACGGACCGGGCCGCCTCCTGCCGGGTCATAGCGGGCTCGCGCTAAATTGCGGGTACCGGGCAGGATCCTCCGGTTCAGGATAGCCGGGCAATCGTATTCATCGGCGATGCCCACATCCACCACCTGTATCTCATCTCCGAAGTGATGGGCCATAGCGCTCATACCGGTGCAAGTTTCCGGTCATGTTCACCGCCTGGGCCGCCGTGACGCTCGGGTACGGACACGCCCTCCTCCACCACGCCGTTATCCGCACAGAGGACGATAATGCGGCAGGGGCTATAGACCGGGCGCAGCTTCCCGCTGATGCCGCACAGGCGGATATAGATATTCTCCAGCGCCCCCAGGCTGCCCGGGGCTTGGCCAGGGTGCCCTGGTATACGGCCGCCCGGGCCATGGCATCGGCATCGGCGGGCAGTGATATGGGGCAGCTCCTTTAGGAGCCGTTCTTCGTAATTCATAGCGTTAAAAATCCTTTTTTCCAGCAGCCAGCGGACGTTCTCCTCCGCCTATAATGTCTCCAATGTATAGGTTAGGTGTTGCTTCCCGTCAGGGCGTGCAGCACCTGCTCCACGGGGATGGTGCCCCGGCTTCAGGGGGTCGTGAAGGTCCCCCGCCGCCGGCATTGTTGTGCAGGTGCAGATGCCGCAGGTAGGGGCCTGCACACCTCCACCCACCCATGACCGGGGTGCGGGACAGCTCCGCATTGGCGTGGCCCACATCCAGGCACAGCCGCAGCCGGGGTCGTCCACCTGGCGGATGATGTCCACCGGAATCTGCGGCGACGGCTCCATGACGTTTTCCAGGCACAGGACCATGCCCTCCGGCACCTGCGGCAGAAACTCCCGCCAAAACTCC
>VOFC01007195.1_pt1 | contig 15997 bp, 22 predicted proteins | sample 5384161 | NCBI WGS metagenome assembly VOFC01 (sample SAMN12384722, study PRJNA508395) | human gut metagenome | isolation source: healthy gut B | host: Homo sapiens | reverse complement strand
GTGAGATATCGTTTCGCAGAAATATCGATTGCTGTTATTACAATCAGTCTGGCGATTCTTTTTAATCTGGGGAATCGTAAGCATGTACAGACACAATTGCCAGGCATTATCCATACAGCCTGGTAAAAACAGAGTGGCATTAATAATCATTTTTGGAGCTGCTGCGATATTTGCACTTTTGATTATTGGAATGAGTGGTCTGAGTGTAGTGTTCGGAATGGATGGAGCAGGAGACGGTGACTGGTCATGACAGCAAATATACGTATATAACCGTGCAGGAAGATTATGGAGGCGAACGGAGATATCGAACCAATAATCCATTTGTTATGCAGAGTATGGATGGTCTGTGGTGGTCTTCGGATTCTTCGGAGATAATGGATGCTGAAGAAGATAACGAAGAATCATCGGATGCGGATACAGAGGATTTCCCAGTGACAGAAGATACTCAGAACGGAGATGTGGTAGAAGATTATGAGGCAGAAGGACAGCATGATGGTCTGACGATTCAGAATGCGATGCTGGCGGTCTATAATTATCTTCAGGAGAATAATGCACTTCAAAATATGGCCTTCAGTTACACTGCGAATGCAAAAGGAGAAAAGTCTATGGTATTGTCAGTGAAACGCAGGAAACAAAAAGATGGTAATACGGTAAATGTAAAATATTGTCTGTATGACAACGGAGCGAAGACGGATGTGAGGGATAATAAAACTACTAATAATTTTTTTCATAACGTGTTCTCCTTCCGTCTCTTGGGTGTTTTGTTTTTGCTGTTATATGTATCATATAGGGGAAGATTAAAAAAAGATTAAAACAAATAGTAATTTCAAAAAATGAAAAAAAGGACTCTAGCACACGAAAATGATTGGTATTATAATAATTACATTATGAGATTACTGATTGTAGAAGACGAGAATGATTTAAGAAACATTGTCAAAAAAAAAGGCTTGTCAAGGAACATTACAGTGTAGATGCCTGTGGGGATGGTCTGGAAGCGATGGATTATATCGATATGACTTCCTACGATGGTATTATTCTTGATATCATGTTGCCGGGAAAGGACGGATATGAAATCTTAAGAGAATTAAGGCAACGAGAAGATGATACACCGGTTCTGTTACTGACAGCAAAAGACAGCATTGAAGACCGTGTCAAAGGACTGGATCTTGGTGCCGATGATTACCTGATCAAACCATTTGCATTTGAAGAACTGCTTGCAAGAATCCGTGTCATGATGCGTAGAAAGCCACAATTTACATCAAATCAACTAAAAATAGCAGATCTTATTCTGGATCGTGACACAAGAAAGGTTACAAGAGCCGGAAATGAAATTGATCTTTCTGCAAAAGAATTTATGGTTCTGGAATGTCTTATGCGCAACAAAAATATCGTAATGACAAGACAGCAGATTGAACAGAATGCGTGGGACTTTGATTTTGAAGGTGCTTCCAATGTGATCGACGTATACATTCGCTATTTACGAAAAAAAATCGATGCACAATATGAACAAAAACTCATCCACACTGTTCGCGGTGTCGGATATGTAATGAGGGAAAACGAATGAAACAGCTGACGATCAAGAAAAAAAATTACGCTATGGTACACCGGAATCATTGCCGTAGTTCTTGGGACTATTTTAGTTCTCGTCCTTCTTTTTGTGGATAAGGTTGGAATTTCTGCGACAGAAGAAGAAATCAGTGCCGCAGTGACTGGTTTCTCTTCAAATATTAATTTTCAGGATGGTTCCTTTTATCTTGAAGGCGATACCGAATTTTACGATGACGGTATTATGTTTTGTATTTATGACAAAAACGGACGCTTACTTTATGGAACGATTCCAACCCAATTTCCAGAAGAAACTATCCTCAAGTCGAATACACCGCGAATGATAACCGGATCAAATCGAAAATGGATGATATATGACAGCGTTTACACTTACGGTGATGATGAGGAAATGTGGGTACGAGGAATTACCTCCGTACATTCTATAGAACTTTTCATGCAGACATCCGAGAAAATGCTGTTGATTGTATTCCCATTACTCATTATTCTGATCGGAGCCATCGGATATTTTATGATCAAGCGGGCATTGAGACAGGTGGATCTTATCTGCGATGAAGTTGAAAACATCAGCAATGGAAAAGATCTTTCCAAACGATTGTCTCTGCCAAAAGCAAAAGATGAATTATACGAATTGTCGGAGAAATTTAACGGAATGTTTGAGCGCTTGGAATTTTCATTTGAGAAGGAACGTCAATTCACATCAGACGTATCCCATGAACTGCGGACTCCCGTTGCTGTTATCATTTCCCAGTGTGAGTACTTATTGGAAAATGAAAACTTATCTGCGGAAGATAAGGAAGAGATTGCAGTCATCTTAAGGCAGGCAAAACGAATGTCAACGCTGACAAGCGAAATGTTAATGATCGCCAGAAACGAACAGGGCGAGCAGCATCTGATGGAAAAACTGGATTTTCGATTATTAAGCGAACTTGTAATAGAAGAACTGCAGACAAAAAGCACAGGAAAAAAAATATCGAGATCACCCTGCAAAAAGCAGGACGACTTATTTATGAACGGCGACCAGACATTGATTTTGCGTATGATGATGAATTTAATAACCAATGCCATCAATTACGGAAAAATAAATGGACATATCCATGTTATCCTGAAGGTCGAAAATGACCAGATTGTCGGTGAAGTGAAAGATGATGGTATTGGAATAAGTGAGGAACACCTGGACAAAATCTGGGAGCGTTTCTATCGCATAGACAAAAGCCGTTCCAAAGAAAATGGCGGTACCGGACTCGGCCTTTCTATGGTGCGCTGGATTGTAAATCTCCACAATGGAACCATTCACGTCGAAAGTATCGAAGGTATCGATAAGAGCTATCGCTGTATAGTCATCATGAAGAATGATCGCTTTTTGATTTTCTATTCCGTTCGTGTTATGAATAGGTTCTTTATATTTGGATTCGTGCATTACATAAAAATTGAGATGGACACACGGTTTAGCATTATCTATAAAAAGGTGAACGGGAAATGGCTGGTTAAGCATCTGCATCAGTCAGTACCGGACAGAGACCAGATGACAGGGGAAGAATTCCCGGTTACGCTGGGAAAACAGGTGGAAGAGGCGCACCGGGCAATTAGTGCATTAGGGACCGCTTATTATCACATCTCACGTCTGGATTTAAAGACAAAGAAGATCGAACTTGTAAAAAGATCCCGAAAAATGGAGCTGGGCATTTCTCAAAAAAGCGCAGACTGGGATTCGCAGTTTGAGGTCATCAAAGATGTGATAGCAGAACCGTTTGTAAAGAAGTATACAGATTTTTTTTGATATACAAACCATGGCGGCACGTCTTCATAATAAAGAATCTATGTCTTTTGAATTCAAAAAAAGGATGGGAAATGGTTCCTTGTCATGATCGTTCCACAGAACTATGATAAAGACGGAAATGTTACATCGGTGCTGCTTGCAAACCGGGATGTGACAGATGAAAAACTGCGGGGAATTGAGGCAGGAGGAAGAACTGCGGGAAGCTAAATTAACTGCGGAAACTGCAAGTAAGGCAAAATCCGCATTTCTTTTCAATATGTCCCATGACATCAGAACTCCTATGAATGCGATCATCGGCTATGCAGATCTGGCATCCAGACATCTTGAAGACACAGAAAAACTTAGCAGATATATCGATAACATTCAGATATGCGGAAAAAAACTGTTATCGTTACTCAGTAATGTTCTGGATCTTGCAAGAATTGAAAATAATAAGGTCGAAATGCAGTATGCCGTGTCGGATGTCCGGGAAGACTTTACGAATTGTGTTACAATGTTCCAGCAACAGGCAGAAAGTAAGAACCAGACTCTGTGTATGACAGAACAGATCCTGTATCCGTATGTATATGTGGATGAACCACATTTATCGGAAGTCTGCATCAACATCATAAGTAATGCGGTCAAGTATACAAATGCGGGCGGTACAATATCCTGTAATGTTGTACAGAAATCCTGTGAAAAAGAAGACTGGTGCAATATGATCATTAGTATTACCGATAATGGAATAGGTATGTCTGAAGAATTCCAAAAGCATATCTTTGAAGCGTTTGAAAGAGAACGGGACTTCTACGATTACCCATATTGAGGGCAGCGGCATCGGAATGGGAATCGTGAAAAAGCTTGTGGATCTGATGGGTGGTACGATAGAGGTGGAAAGTAAGCTCGGTGAGGGATCCACTTTTACAGTGACGATCCCTTGCAAAAAAGCATCAAAAGAAGAAGCTTTAGAGAAGAAAAATCAGAATCCACGAAGTAAGAAGTCGCTAAAAGGCGTCCGGGTCCTGCTGGTCGAAGACAATGAGATCAATGCGGAGATCGCGACAGAACTGTTGAAAGAAGAAGGGTGTATTGTCGAAGTTGCAACTGACGGAGTTGCATGTATCAGCATGATTGAAAAGGCAGATGCGGACTATTATAAGATGATCCTTATGGATATTCAGATGCCGGTTATGAATGGGTTCGATACGACATTAACCATCCGGAAGATGAAGGATGATAAAAAGCGATGATCCCGATCATAGCTATGACTGCCAATGCCTTTGCCGAAGACAGACAGAAGGCGCTTTCTGTTGGGATGAATGATCACGTTGCCAAGCCTGTTGATATGAATATTCTTGCGCCAACGATGATGAAATATTTATAAAAGTGGGGGAGTAAAAAAATGAACAAAGAAAAAACAGGTTGTCACACAGGACAATCTAAAAGAAATTGCCGTCATGACGATAGCAGTGGGGGATCATCGCCGCGGCCGTGTATTTCTTTCTGATTCCGAGCCAGACCTCGATCAGCAGCGTATCTGCGCTGGCGATCATTATTGCGCATTATGTACCGTTACATGTATCAACGGTTACGATGATACTGAATGTGGTCTTACTGCTGATCGGATTTATAACCTGTGGGAAAGAATTTGGGGCGAAGACGGTATATACAAGTATTTTGCTGCCACTGTATTTGGCAGTATTTGAACATGTATTTCCTGATTTTGAATCGCTGACAAACAGTACGGAACTGGATGTGATATGTTATATTCTGGTTGTAAGCTTCGGACTCAGCATCTTATTTAATATGAATGCGTCGTCCGGCGGACTGGATATCGTGGCAAAGATCATGAATAAATATCTTCATGTCGAACTGGGAAAAGCGATGTCCATCTCAGGAATGTGTGTGGCACTTTCTTCCGCATTGATCTATGATAAAAAAGCGGTCGTACTGAGTGTGCTTGGTACATACTTTAACGGTATTGTGCTGGATCATTTTATCTTTGGACAGAATGTAAAGAGACGTGTCTGTATCATTACAAAATATGAAGAAGAGGTGCGCCGGTTCATTCTGCATGAGCTGCACAGCGGGGCAACGTTCTACGAGGCAGTAGGTGCTTACAATATGCAGAAATACAGAGAGATCATTACAATCGTAGATAAGAACGAATATCAGAAACTGATGAATTATGTCAGTAAAAAGATCCGGAGGCATTCGTAACCGTATACACGGTATCCGATATGCGCTACCGGCCGAAAGTTAAATCATTTTAACGGAGGAAAACATATGAAGACAAAAAGCTAAAATAATCATTGCGGCAGTTCTTGCCATTGCGATCAGCATCGGTTCGATAGCCATATATGCATATTACCGGTCCGAAAGAAGAGAGCATACCGCTTGAGACGACGCTGGAAGATGCAGCGGAGCTGACGACACAGAAGATGATCATCTCGGATGTATTCAGGAGCACAAAGGGAGAGATCCCGCTGATCAACAAGAACAGATTTCTCGTACAATACAAGACGACAGTGACTGCGGGACTGGATGTACAGAAAGCTGTCATAAAGGAGACAGACGACAAGATCCAGATATCTATTCCTCACTGCACGGTCAATGAGGATTCTATTAAGATCAAATCCAGTGATCTGAAGATATATGATACGAATTTTGCGATTATGAGTATCGATAAAGAGGCGGTTATGGAACTTGTCGCAGAGGCTGAGAAGAAAGCAAAGGAAAAAGCCGGATCGGATGAATACGGATTTCTTGAAAATGCAGACAAGAACGCCAAGAAAGTGATCAAGGGCATGTTCGAAAATGTATCGAATGGAAAAGAAGTGATCGTGTCTTTCCAGAATTAGACCGGAAATGACGGATATGTTGTGTAAAAGAATGTAGAGATTATGTGAAGAATGTCGAAAACCATTAATTTCTGCAAAAGAATGTGCTACAATAAAGAAATCTTATATAGACAGGAGATAAAAAATGACAATACAGGAATGCTATGAAGCGATTGGAGGAAACTATGAAGATGTCTTAAGACGCCTTCCCAGTGAAGCACTGATCCGGAAATTCACATTAAAGTTCCTTGAAGATCAGAGTTATCCACTGTTAAAGCAGTCTTTGGGGGATAACAATTACGAAGAAGCTTTTCGTGGTGCACACACACTGAAAGGGGTATGTCAGAATCTTTCCTTTGACCGTCTGTATGAAGTGAGCAGTGAGCTTACAGAACTTTTGAGAGACCGGACCGAGAGAAGCCGGGGATACCGGAAGCAATGGAAAAAGTAACAAAAAGAATATGAGACAACAATTGAAGAAATTAAGAAGCTGCAGGAGTAATCTCCTACAGCTTCTTTTTAACATTTCCGGATTGGATGCATAAGCAAGTGCCGTGTCAGCAGTAATGCGTCCGTTTTTATAAAGTGAAAGAAGACTGGAATCCATAGAGACCAGATCATTTCCCGCAGAAGAATAGATGAGACCGTCGATCTGCGGGATTTTTGTTATCACGGATCATATTGCGGATCGCAGGATTGACGATCATAATCTCGAATGCAGGGGTGAGACCGCCGTCTGTGGTCGGTACCAGCTGCTGGGATACCACTGCCTGCAGCACCATAGAAAGCTGTACTGCAATCTGCCGCTGCTGATTTGCCGGGAACACATCAATGATACGGTCGATCGTGTTGGCAGCACCGATCGTATGCAGTGTTGAGAATAACAGATGACCGGTCTCGGCAGCAGTCATGGCTACCTGCATCGTCTCGTAATCACGCATTTCTCCAAGAAGAGATCACATCCGGACTCTGCCGCAGGGATGCACGTAATGCCGTTACATAATTTTCAGTATCTACATTGATCTCACGCTGGCTTACGATACTCCGATTGTGCCGGTGAAGGAATTCCTAGAGGATCCTCCAGTGTGATGATGTGCTTGTCATAGTTTTTATTGATATGGTCGATGATGCACGCGAGGGTAGTGGATTTCCCGCTTCCGGCAGGTCCTGTGACCAGTACCATTCCTTTGGAGAAATCTGCAAAACGAATGATCTTTTTCCGGATACCGAATGTGGAAGGATCCGGCAAAGTAAAGGAAATAATACGGATCACGACGGACAGGGAGCCTCTTTGTTTGAATGCGCTGACGCGGAACCGTGAGAGACCCGGAACCGCAAAAGAGAAATCATCGTCGCCTGTGTCTTCCAGTATGCCGATGTCACGATGTCCGGCAAGCTCATAGATCTGTTCGATGATCCGCCGGGTGTCATCCGGGAGGAGACGGGTATTGTCTTCCATCCGGATATCACCATGTATGCGCATAGAGACCGGCCGCCCGGCTACGACAAAGATGTCGGATGCTCCGGCGCTGACAGCCTTTTCAAGTAATTCTGTGGTATTCATAAATGCCTCCTGATATCATATAGTCTTTATCATTATTGTATTAATTGAATGGAATTGTCGGCATTCCAGTCACTTGTAGAAGTCATTTTCCAACAGGTGATCTTATAGAATGCAGAAGCAGTATCTGAATCTTCCCGGTCAGACCCGGCTGTAGCGGAACTGTCCGGATAGGTGATCTGGATCCGGACTTCCAGTTCCTGTGACTTGTTGACAGCTGTCTGAAAAAGAATAGATCAGGGATCCGTCGCTGCCGGTGATTCCAAGCTGTTGACGCACCTGTTGATAATAGCTGTCTGCATCGGAAGTGGAATGATAGCATGCCTGCAGGATCTTCTCTGTCTCTGCAAGCTTTTTCTCTGCTTTGTTGGATGCCCTGTAATAAGCGGTTGTGTGACCGGCAAGTGTCTGTGCAGACCGATAGCTGCCGGAAGCGGTAGACAATGATAACGCTGCAAGTGTAACCATACAGAGCACGATGAATATCATCAGAAGCGATACAGAGCCGATATTCGTAACAGGAAATTTTCGTTTATTCATGACCGGCAGCCTCCTTTTTATGCTGTATGGTGTATGGCAGGTAACGTTCAAAGAATAGATCTTTCTTCTGTTGTTAAGCTGCCTTGCGGTGATCTGGTAAGTTGTCAGGCCATCCGTACCGCTATCTTCATCGGATGCGTCCTTTTCTTTTACAGTTATCATATAAGCGGCCTTCTTCTCTTCACAGGTATCCCAGGAAGAAGAGTAGAAAGTCTGTGCCTCTACAGATTCTCCTGCTCTTAGAAGTTCCGCAGTGCTCTCTACATGCATAAGAGCTGCGTTCAGATCACGGGCATTCTCTGTCAGGATGTGTGACCGTGCAAATGCTCTCAGACAGACAGCACTTACCAGTGAGAAGAACAGAATGGCAATGATCAGTTCGATCAGAAACAGAGAAGAGCGGCTGTTGGAGGTTCGTTTCATTGGCGGCTCCTTTCTGATATCGTGACAGAAGCAGTCGTTCCATCCGTATCTGTGGATGTGAATCTGAAAAGTCCGGGTTTGATCTCGCTGACAGAGAAGTCTGCGACTGCCAGGATATCTTTGCCATCCGAAGGGGAAGCATCCGTGCCGTCCCGTCCCGAGAGTCAGTTCCTTTAATTTACCTTTGTAAGAATAGATATAAGTGGTGTAGCGGATATCACCGGAACCACCCTTTAGTACAAGACATTCCTGTCCCTGAAAAAGTTCCGGCTGATATACCGCCGTCAGAATCGTTCTGACGTATCTTTTCCGCCACGTAGGCAAGCGATGTGGACGGTGTAGCCGGTATTCATTTCCTGTGTCTGCGAACTGTATATATGGGCAGACAGGACCAGCACAAGGAAGGAAGAAATGGCAAATACGAAGAGGACAGCAATCGGGAATAACAGGTCAATGACATGATTTTTCTGCCTTTGGAATCTCAACGGTGATCCGCCTCCTTCCTGATAATGGTAATGTCGGGCATAATATTGGCACCGAGCGGCTGATAGTCTACAAAATATTTATTCTCATCATAATGAAGTCCGTAATGTTTTTTCAGGTAGCCAAGACTCTGCGGATAGCTCCCTTCCCAGGGTATAACAGGTGGTTACACTCCGGGTTATGGCATTCTGAAGAGTCTGCATCTCCTCCTGATCCATCTTTTTGTTCATGGCAGTCAGCCCGCAGCCAAATCCGGCAAAGATCAGCAGGAAGATAAGAACAGAGATGATAACATTACGCAGATATGAAGTTTTACGTTCTCTTATAAAACGCTGCATGTGCATCCACTCCTTCTATAATCCTGCCATAATGCTGACTAGCGGAAGCATTACGGACAATAAGATAATGCCGACGATCACGGATAAGATGATGACGAGTGTCGGTTCGATCGCAGCGATCATTCCGGCCATCCTTACATCAATATCTTCATCATATTGATCTGCAATCTTCTGCATGATCTCTTCCATGGAACCGGTACGTCCGCCGATGGACACCAGTCTGGCGTAAAGTCCGGAGAATATGTGATTGCTCAAAAGTACTTCACTGAAATCATTTCCGGATGAAAGCTCTTCCCGGCATTTTTCCAGCCTGGTACGGAATGCATGGTCATCGATCAGATCCATAGTAAGGTTCAGACATTCTTCCGGCGGAAGACCGCTGCTTAACGTAAGTGCCATACCGCTGGCGAAGCGGCGGGCAGAGATCTTCTCATATAACTGTCTGGAATTCTTAAACTTTCCAAAGAAAGACTGGAGGTTCTGAGACCGCTTTTTCGAGAAGCATATGTAGAAAATCATTCCTGCCACTACGGCAAGAATCAGAAGAAAGACTGCAATATGACGGTTCAGGAACTGTCCGATATTCAGGATCACAAGGGAAAGGCCGGACATACTGCTTCCGAGCTGGATAAATACCTGATTGAAGACCGGCATTACTTTCATGATCAGGAGCAGGATGACAAGCAGCATCATGACGATCATGATCAGCGGATAAGTAACCGCACTCTTGATGGATTCTGCCAGAGAATCCTCTTTCTCATAATAGACGGCCAGAGAATCCATAACATCATCCAGGCGGCCGGTCTGCTCACCGATTCGGACCATAGAGATCATGTAGTCCGGATAAGCGTGTGTATCTTCCAGTGCCTGTGTCAGGTTTCCGGTCTGCATAAGTGTATCATTGACCGCAGAGAGTAATTCCTTCTCGCCTGCATTCTGTGAATCTTCCAGCATGATCGAGATCCCCTCGATAGAAGAGATACCGGATCTTAAGATCATGGCGGTCTGGGAACAGAAAGCGGCAATCTCTGTATTGGAAAGTGGAGTGAATGTTTTGTCTGCCATAAAAGTCTCCTTTCATATCCCATCATATATGGCCATATAGAATACTACATATTTCATGGTGGGATTAATACGTATATTTTACAACATAATGACTGCCGTCGCCGACATATTTCTTAACAGCGGCACTGTCGTTGGTTGCGGCAAGGGTTGGATCCATAATCTGCCAGGTATTCCCGTTGAACTGGATGATATCATCTACCCAGCCTTTGTCATCAATATATGTGCTGATCCAGGCATGGTAGGCATCTCCGGAGTAACCGACTTCCAGTTTGGTCGGAATATTCTGTGACCGCAGCATGCTTGTCATAAGTGCCGCATAGTCAAAGCATATCCCTTTTTTGGAAGAAAGCGTATCATCAATATCCGGGACATATCCGTAAGATACGTTCTGTGCTTTTTCTGTGTCGTAAGAAATGTTTTTAATCACATAATTGTAAATGTTCTGTACAACATCCAGATCACTGTAGGTGTCTTTTTGCAAGATCGCTGCCTTTGGAGACAGCCTTCGAATCTGTATGGAAGTTCACATATTGATTCGGATACAGGAAAGGGAAGGAATTCATCTTCGATGCTGACGTTGATGGATTGGGCAAGTGAGACGGTATAAGTGTCACCTGCGACATTTTCCAGAACCTGTAAGGCATAGGAGCCATTTCCGGCTGTCAGCGGGAATGTATCATATGCTCCGCGGTCGCTGATCAGGTAAGTATAACAACTCTGATCGGGACATGTGATCTGAAGCTTTACTTTTTCATTTGTTCCATTGTATTTCACCATAACATAGCCGCTTCGAAGTATTTGATGTATCAATGGAAGCAAAATCATTCTGATAAACGGTAACCCCGTCAGCTGACGGGGTTAACACTCTAGGCGTTGAATCTCTGGGGGGGGACCGGAATGTTCCTTTCGGGATGCGGAAGAACTGCCGGAACAACCCCCAAGAAGAAGGCAGAATATGGCGATAAGTAAATAGGATAAATGTAATCTGTATTTCATATCTGCAATCCTCCTGTGTATTTATAAATTGTCTGTTAATTATTATCGACCGGTGAGAGCAGAAGTACCAGCTCGTTTCCGGCGTTATCCGGAATCGTAACGGTTACAGGTGCGTCCGGAACCGGATATACAATCATTCCGGTCTTTGGATCAAAGTGATCCGGTGCGTATCCGCCGATATTCGGATAGTCGATACCGGAATAGGTATCCATAACTTCCAGGTAGATATAACCGTCTTTGGAATAAGAATCCTTAAGAACCGGCTTTTCTTTGTCGAGATGACGGACCTTGTAGAACCTGGCGGCCACCTGTCCGTTGAAAGAGACTGCTTTGATCTTCAGTGTTCCGTTATCGGAAATCGCAGCCTTGAATTCCTTTGAACCCTCTTCCTGAAGCCGGACCGGAGTCCCGTTTATGGTGGCACTTACGGAATGTAAAGGAAGCAGTGTCTTGATATGAATACTATATATGGCATCCGAAGCGGATTTGACATCCGTTCGTTCTGCGATGATCGATGGCCGGAAGAACATAAGCGGAAGCAGGATCAGGACGATCAGGAAAAATGTATGCCAGAGTCCGTCCGAGATTGAAGCCGTGCTTTTTTATAATTTCCCCAGGATTCCAGGACTTCGACCGGGACTACGCTGGGTTCCATATCGCATGCGGCAAATACATTATCCAGCAATTGGTTTGCTGTCTGTGTATCCAGTTCAGGAATGTCTGTATGTTCTGTGTTGTTCAAAGAAGAATTATCCGGATGAAATACAAGGGTGGCGTTTTTATTCAAACCAATCGCCTCCCATCTTATTTTTCAGCAGTTTCTCAAGTAGTTTTTTGCCTTTTACAAGTCGACGTTTGATCGTGCTGTGGCTGCAGTTCATGGCATCGGCAATCTCATCGATACTCATATCGTTGAAATAACGCATAATAAGTGCCTGTGCATATTGCGGTGGTAATTCGAGAACAGAAGCCATGAGTACGGGGTGGTCGAAATGATCTATGAGCTGCTTTTCCGGATTGTGTGTCATGGAATCCGGCTGCAGATGCGGATCCTTTTCCTGCGTCATCTCCGTAACATGGTTAAGCTCTTCTTCATGACGGCTGTTCTTCTGACATACATTAAAACAGGTGCGGAATGTAATCTGGTTCAGCCAGGAGACGAAGAGCCGGGGATTCTTCAGGGTGTTGATATTTTTCAGCACCAGAATGTATACATCCTGAAGAATATCCTGTGCGAGATAAGCATCCTTTGCATAACGATAGGTAAAACGGTACTGCTTCTGATATGTGGCGGTATAAAGTTCTGCAAAAAGCCTCACTATCACCGCGCTGAGTCTTGAGAACAAGTTCGGTGAGATAGTTATAATCTAATTCATCCATAGAACAGTACCTCCTTGGTTAGTGCGCGATCGTTTCATCGGAAATTCTATTATAGGCAAGAGCAATCAACTGGGTAATTTCAGCAAGGTGTTCTTCGCTGTTCTTTGCAATACCGATCCGATATTCAATGGAAATGGCAGAAGGTGACTGGTTGTGCTGCTTAACACGGTCGGCAATCCGGGCGAGGAAAGTATTCAACTGGTCATCTGTGCAATTTTCAAAGATTGCAAGAAATTTATTGCCGCCGTTACGTCCCACAAAACAAAGGGACAGCGCGGAGGCAGACAGGATATTGGAAAAATCTTTTAATAACACATTTCCGGTCGCATGATCATAAAGTTTGTTCACGGACAAAAGATTGGAAAAGATCTATCATCATACATGTCAGATTGTCAGGAAGCGTTGTGTCATAATACTTTTCAATGATCGTATCACAGCTGAAACGGTTCGGGATACCGGACAATGGATCGGAATATGCAACGCCGTATAAATTGTGATAGTTTAATTTGACCGATGAAAGGATACTGAAATCAATCAGAAGAAATACATAACTTGCAAATAATACGATCCAGATAATGATGAACAGTATCGTTGCGGGAGTTGATGCAAAAGATATACTGCTTCACTTCCGGCTGCATCAAAAGATATACACTGATCAACGTTATCAAAATCAGTAAAGACAATTGTACAATTTTAAAAATATTGAATTTTTTTCATAACTTCCCTGCTTCTTTTTCCAAAATGGATATTTTCATATCTGTGGTATAGATCTGTATGAACAATTTCAGTATAACATAAACCAGACGTTTTGATAAATAAAGAATAACATAAACCCGGATTATTCATGTCTGCTGTGAATAATCCGGGTTTATGTTATCAATTATCTGATTTCTTTAACAAATGATATTTCCGCTTTTCCTCATACATTTTTTCATCCATATGCATCAGGAACACTTCGGCATCATCTTCAGATCCAAATTCTGCATATCCCATGGAAACACTTAGAGTGAATGGTTCTATCCCGGATTCATTGAAACGGGATAGGTTATTATGAATCTCTTTCATTGTGGCCAGGACACTTTCTTCCTCAACACCTGATAGTAATACAATAAACTCATCTCCCGCATAGCGGATTGCCATACCGGCAGCTGGTATAGATCTAAAAAGTATATTTCCCAACGTACAGACAGCCTTATCTCCCATACTATGACCAAAATTATCATTAATATATTTAAAGGCGTTTACATCCATCATGATTCCATATAAAGATTTGCATTTCGTAAATTTCCTTTCAGAAAGTACTGCATTAAGATATCTCCGATTATATAATCCGGAAAGTTCATCCATATATAAATTCTCGGCATATGTCTGCATCTGCACAAATATCAATGCGATCGCAACTAACACCCATGACGATGTGATTCCGTAAAAAAGGAACTGGATAAGCACGCCTGCAAAACAGGGACCGACGAAATATATCACGGGAAAGAAATTCACATTAACTCCCTGTTTTTTTGGAATGATACACCAGATAGATGCTGTAAGCAAAATATAATATAAGTGAGATATATCCTACCAGTGAACCGGCAGTTCGCTGATATACATTCTCCTTAGATATTTTAAACATAATCCCTGTTCCGGGCAGATTACATAAAACCATAATTACTTCTACGATCCAAGGAAACATTACAACTCTTACTTTTTTGAATATTCTCTTATAATTCCGGTAAATGCGTAATTCTACATACAGACACCAAAGCAGACCTATGCTGACGGTACCTATAAAACATATGCTGTTGGAGATATAATTGATCTGTCTACAGCCGGTAAATTGATTCCCATCTACCAGAAAAGCAATTGTCTCAGACAATGCCCCCGCTAAGTTCACTATTGCCATTCCGTCATATAGTTTGTCTTCCTCATGGAGACTTTCTCTGTTTTTCCGTCTGCAAAGCAAAAGAAACCACATCATTAGCACAGTCAATCCGTTTGCTATCAATATTTCTTCTATAACTATTATTTCTATCACCTTCCTATCACCATGTTTTCTATTATATCTCCGTGCTTCCTTCAAAAACAATACATATCCTGGATTGTTCATACCTTTACGTGAAAGTTGGTAAAAATCACTTAGTGATTTACACGAAGACTGCTTCATTTTTTTCTGAACATTAAGGCAGGGAAAAGGGGCGGCCGTTCTTTTTGTTGAGTTAACTGGGGAAAAGGATTATAATAGAGAACGCGTGGAATAAGACGCAGGAAAGACAGGAAAAGGACAAAGGATAGAATATGGAGATAGATGCAATCAAGAAGAAAGTGTTGGAAGATGTAGATCCCGAGACGCGCAGAAAGAAAAAAAAAAGAGATGCGCATCCAGAGACTGATCGTGACATTGCAGTTCCTGGGGATAGCAGCAGTGGTGATCCTGATCTTCTATATACTGATGGGAATCTCGACTGTTGATGGGAATTCGATGTATCCGACACTTCATGACAAGGACATCGTTATATATAACAGAAGATGTAAGGAATATAAGGCCGGAGACATCGTGGCGATCGCCCGGCCATCCGGAGGATTATGTAAAGCGGGTCATAGCTGTGGCCGGAGACATGGTTAATATCCAGGATGGCAAAGTATATGTAAACGGAGAAGAAGTAAGATACGACGGAGAGATAGGAACGACAGAAAAGAAGTCGTCAAAGATCACATATCCACTGAGAGTCGGAGACAAAGAGGTATTTGTCCTCGGAGATAACAGAGAAGTATCCAGAGACTCGCGGGAGATTGGAACGGTGAAAGTGTCCGATATCAGAAGGAAAGATTGAGTGGTATATGGGAAGACCATAACGAAACGACAGAGGAGAATAGAAATTATGCGGGGAAAAAACAGATAGCAGCCGTAGTTCTTGCGGTGATATTTGCGGTGACAGCAGGGATGCCGCACAGTACGGTATATGCGGAGCCGGACAGCACTGGGAATGCGCAGGCAGCAGACGCAGCGGCAGATGATACCCAGAAAGAAGAGAAAAAGAAGAAGACATGACTCCGG
>VOFC01001807.1_pt1 | contig 16000 bp, 27 predicted proteins | sample 5384161 | NCBI WGS metagenome assembly VOFC01 (sample SAMN12384722, study PRJNA508395) | human gut metagenome | isolation source: healthy gut B | host: Homo sapiens | reverse complement strand
TCAGTTTTTTCAATGACTCAAGAAGTTCTTCAAACTGCATTGTTACTTCCCCTCCGGTAAATGTAACTCCGCCGCCATCGTAAAACATCATTTCGTTATTCAAGACTTCTTCTACGATCTCGTCAACCGTATAATTCTGGTAAGACAGATACATCCCCTTTGTATCATGTTCTGTGATGCACTCATGATTTTTACATCCTACACAGATGGTCCTGTCTACTTTTTGTTCCACTGATCGCTCCATGCGGACAGATGCTTTCCAAAATCCACTCCGGATCTGATACGATCGTTCCTTTACACTGCATCCCTCCGGGTTCGCACACCATGGACACTTCAGATTACAGCCTTGCATATGATATACCAGTCTGTTTCCATCTCCGTCCTGGGAGTAATTGAATCCTTTCTGAAATATCTTCATCTGTCATCTGTCCTTTCTTAATAGTTAGTCTCACTATAACCTGAACAGATCTGCGTTATGTCCATATAACTCACGGAATATTGCGAACTGTTCTTCATAGTATTTCTGGTTCTCATGGTTTGGTGTTACAATTGTATCTTTCATATGTACCAGTTTATCACAGGCTTCCTCATAGTTTCCGAATTCTCCGGCCGCAATTGCTGCTGTTATCGCAGCTCCGATGCATGCCTGTTCATTTCCCTGATTTGTATAGATCTCGCAATCAAAGATATCTGCCTGCATCTCCAGAAAAAGCTTTCCTCTTGCCCCTCCACCGGATGCTATAATTTTGTGATATTCAATTCCGAGGTCTTTAAATATTTCTATCGATGTCCGAAGTCCGAATACAATTCCTTCCATCGTGCTCCGGATCATATGCGCTCTTTCATGTTTCAGTGTCATTCCAAAGTAAATGCCTTTTGCGTTCGGATCATTATATGGCGTTCTCTCGCCACTCAGATACGGAAGGAATACCAGTCCTCGCTTCCTGCAGGTACAGTCGCCGCAAGTGAGGTCATCTCATCATAAGATCCCATCTCCAGAATGTTGTTCATCAGCCACTTCAGCGCAACACCGCCGCTTAAGTGTGCTCCCATCAGCATCCATAAGTCTTCTTTCACATGACAGAATGTATTGGTCCGGAATTTTTTCATCATATAATGGTTCGTTAAATCCTCCCGAGATCTGACAGGACGTTCCGATGTTCGCTGCAAGTACGCCCGGCCGGATAATTCCGTTACCCACGCCCTGCATCAGAGTATCGCCACCGCCATAGGCGATCTTGATTCCTTCTTTTAATCCGGTCTGTTCTGCACATTCTTTATTAACTGTTCCCGCTGCTTCGTATGCTTCATGACATTCCGGGAAGATTTCTTTTTTGGCATCTGAAGTTTCTCTATCAGCCCCCATGCCCAGTCACGCTTCTTTGTATCGAATATTGCACCACTTGACGCATCCGACATGTCCGTGCCGATCTCTCCGCACATCTTATAACGGATATAATCTTTCGGGAAGACTACATAACGGATCTTTTCAAAATTCTCCGGCTCATGTTCTTTCACCCACATCAGTGAGGAGATCAAGAATCCTGTACTAAGTGAATTCAGCACGGTTCCACGATATGTATCCTTTCCTGTGATGTCGTATATCTTCTGGATCTCTTTTTCTGATCTCTGGTCTGCCCAGATGATTGCATTGCGAATCAGCTTGCCGTCTGCACCTATCATAACCAGTCCGTGCATCTGTCCGGAATAACTGATCCCATGAATCTTAGCTGATTCCTCCGGATATTTCTTCACAAGATCTGTAATCGTCTCTTTGTTGCCTCCCATAACTTCTCCATATCCTGTTCTGCATATTGTAACTTTTCTTTAATAATGTCATACCCAATCTGAGAAGTTCCGACTGTCTTTCCCTCGCTGTCCATCAATAATGATTTCACGCTGGATGTTCCTACATCCACACCAAGATAATAATTCATAACTGCTCTCCTTTTGGTATTGTTGAGTAGTACCATTTATTTTCTAATATAAGGGACGGAATATATAATAGTTCCGCCCTTTTTTTTTACATTCGCAACTGCTTAATCTGCAATCTTTATCATGACCTTTCCGGCTCTTCTGTATTCAGGCTTTGTAAATACATCTGCAATATCATCCAATGGTACAATATTTGTGATCAAGTCCTCCAAACGTAATGTCTTTGACTCCAGAACCTGTATTGCTCTCTCGTACGTATAAGGATTGATAAATGATGATGTAATATGCAATTCTTTCTTAAACACATCATCCGGCTTCAGTGGGAAACTATCCTCTGGAGAAGCAAGACCAAAAAACATTACTGTCGCACCCTTACCGGCAAATTTCACTGCATCTTCCTGTGTATGTATATTTCCCACACACTCAATTACAACATTTACATTCGGTGTATATTCATCCAACACCGCCTGAACATCTTCGTTTATTGGATCGATTACTTTTGTTGCGCCTAATTTTAATGCAAGTTCACGTTTTTCTTCTACCGGTTCGGACAGGATCAGCTTTGTTGCACCTTCATTCTTTGCAAGCTGCAACATGATCATTCCAATCGGTCCTCCGCCTATAACAAGCACCGTATCACCGGATTTAATATGACAGAGATCTATTCCATGCAGGCAGCAGGAAACTGGTTCTGCCATTGCAGCCTCGATAAAACTCAGATCATCCGAAAATGTATACAACTGTTTTTCATGCATAATAACATATTCTGCAAATCCTCCATCTACAGTTGTACCCACACCAATATTATCTGTACAAAAAATGCTGCATAGCATTTTTACAGAAATAACATTCCCCACACATATCATTCGGGTCACCGCTCACACGGTCCCCCACTTTAATTCTATTTACATTAGCTCCGATTTTTTTTACAACTCCCGAAAACTCATGCCCCGGAATCAACGGCGGTGTAACTTCAAAAGATCCTCCATCACCATTAAAAATGTGCACATCCGTTCCACATACTCCACAATACTTTACCTGGATCAACACTTCATTGTCTTTCAGTTCCCTTACCGGAACATCTTCTACTACCAGATTATGTTTTCCGTAATATACTGCCGCTTTCATATTGTACCTCCATAGTTTAATTTTTAACTTGCTTCTTTTAATGGCATTATAGCACGATACCATTATTCTATCAATATTTTAACTTAAATTATCTCAAAAAACTCATCAATCATATGGATTGCTGCTCCCACTCCTGTCGGTTCTTTCTTATATTTAGAAGGAACAAGATACCTTTCTGATTTTTCCTTAAATGAATCTCTGGCATCTACCCTGGCACACAGATCTTCCATATACTTCTCTATATATGCCCCTACATAACCGCCGATTACAATTTTCGTATCATATAACATACGTATGTTGTGAATACCTATTGACAAATATTCTAAATATCTGTTCCAATGGCGCCTTGCTCCGAGATCCTTCGTTTCTAATAATTCAAAGAACTTTTCCAGATCACCATCCGCATATTCTGCAAGCACATTTGCTCTACACACTGTGTCAAAACAACCCCTTTGGCCACAATAGCATCTGTCTCCGGCTTTCGGAATAATCGTCATGTGTCCGATTTCACCGCTTTTCCTGCGTTCTCCCTCAAATATTTTATTAGCAACAATCACAGCTCCACCTACACTGTTGCTAAGACTAAGATAGAATGCATCATCCAGGTCATTTCTGTCCCATACTTCCGCATAACCTGCTGCTGCCGAATCATGGAACAGTCGGTTATGATATGGAATATATTTCGCAATATCTGCTCTGGTCACTCCTGTGAAATTAAGCGTAAGCCCGTAAGTAACCCTTTCACCATCATCACTGATCAATCCCTGAACTGCAATCCCGACTCCGAGAAATCTGTCATCCGAAAGACCAGTATCCTTTTTTGACTTCTTCTACCGTCTCTCCAATCTTTCTCAGATAATTATCGTCATTCAAATCAAAAATTCTCCCTGACCCTGATCAGACTGATAACATTACCGGATAAATCTACTGCCACACAATTAATATGATGCCTGTTTAAATACAAGCCGACTGCATATCTGGCTTTTTCTATGTAGGAATAAGCGGTCGCATTTCTCCCCCTGTATTTGATATTTTTTTGACGTATCAATCAATCCCAACTCCGCCAGATTATTTAAATTCTGCGTGATCGTCGGAAGACTCAGCCCTAATCCGATCACAATATCCTGCTTTGATACTGCTCCCTGTTCCCTGATATATTGATATATTAACTGACTTTTCTTCAAAACTCTTCCCCTTGTCTACTAAAGTATTTAACGAAAATATTTTTAGCAAAAAATCCCGGTAAAATAAGCTTTTACCGGGATTTTAATATCTTTTCAGCTTTATTATTAGTTAGCCTGTCTCTTCTTCTGGATACAGTCAAAACCAACAGCAAGGACAAGTACGATACCAAGTACGATATCCTGAATCCAGGTATTGATATTCATAAGCACCATACCATTATTCAATGCCCCAATAATAAATGTACCAGCTACAACACCAGACATTTTACCGGAACCACCTGCTACAGACACACCTCCAAGGACAACGCAGGTAATAACTTTGAATTCGTAGCCAAGTCCTGCATTACCCATACCGGAATTTGTTCGTGACAAAAGTACAATACCGGCAAGTCCTGCAAAAAATCCTGATAATGCAAATACCAGATATTTAACTCTTCCTGTACGGATACCAGAAAGTCTTGCAGCTTCAATGTTACCACCTACTGCATAGAAATAACGTCCAAAATATGTCTTATTCAGAATAAATGCTCCAATGATAAAGCAGATAATCATAATAATTACCGGAATAGGTACCGGTCCAACCCATCCTGCACCAAATACAGAGAATTTTTTCAGGGAATCCATTGATTGGCTGTCCATTACACATAATCAATGCAATACCGGAAAATGCTGTTTGTGTCGCAAATGTTGCGATCAGTGCCGGGATACCGATTGTCGCTACCATGAAACCATTCAAAAGACCAATCAGTGTAGATGCCAGTAACGAAATCAGTACTGCAAGATACATATTAACACCGAACTCAACCATCAGTTTTGCACATAAAATATTAACGAATGTAATAACAGATCCTGTACCAAGGTCGATGTCACCCAGCAAGATAACAAACATCATACCTACAGAAGCAATTCCCCCATACAGCGACCTGACGCAGCATAATTAATAAGTTACTCATTGTAATGAATCTTGGATTTGCAATTGTAAATGCAATTACAAGAACGATAAATACTAACCAGATAGCCTGGTCTTTTAAAACTCTTGATACTTTGTTTTCTTTCATTTGTCTAACCCTTCCTATGCCTATTTATCTCTTGCTGCGGATGCATATGTCATAATTACTTCCTGGGTGAACTCCTTTTTGAAAGTTCTCCTGTCATGTTTCCTTCTGAAAGAACCACAATTCTGTCAGACATACCCATCAACTCTTCCATCTCTGAAGAAATCATTAAAATTGTCTTTCCCTGATTCTCAACAAGATCGTTCATCAATTTATAAATCTCATATTTTTGCTCCAACATCAATTCCTCGTGTTGGTTCATCAAAGATAATCAATTCCGAATCTGCTGCCATCCACCTTCCAAGGATAACCTTCTGCTGATTACCACCACTTAAATTTTTAACCAGCTGATTCAGGGAAAGGAGTCTTAATTGCCATATTTTCTTTATATTTTTCTGCAATTTCCTGTTCCTGCTTATTGTTTATAACGCTGAGTTTGGAATTGCGCTCATAGATTGGCATATTAATATTATTCTTAATAGAAATACCCAACATAGCACCATGACGTTTTCTGTCTTCCGGCACCAGAGCAATTCCAAGATCAATCGCTTCTCTCGGGCTCTTCGGATCTATCTCCTTACCATTAAAAATCATTTTTCCTGATTTTTTCTGACTGCCCCTGAATATCATCTCGGCAAGTTCTGTTCTTCCGGCTCCGACCAGTCCACCAAATCCAAGGATCTCACCTTTATGAATCTTTAAGCTGATATCCGTATCTCCGTTACCTGTTACATTTTGTAATTCAAGAACAACTTCGTCTTTCTTAACACAATCTTTTCTAGGTGGATAACTTTGTGTAAGTTCACGTCCTACCATCAATTTAATCAATTCCTGGACTTCACTGTCCTTTGTGATCAATGTCTTTACATATTCTCCGTCACGCATAACCAGAATACGGTCTGACAGACGGTATATTTCTTCCAATCTATGAGATATGTAAATAATAGAAACCCCTTCTTTACGAAGTCTTTCTACTACTTCAAACATACTCTCAACTTCTGCACTTGTCAAAGGCGCAGAAGGTTCATCCATAATCAGTATTTTTGCATTCTGCTGAACTGCTTTTGCTATTTCAACCATCTGCTGATATCCAACCGTCAGGTTCTTCATCAGTGCGCTTCCGGGTCAATCTTAATATGAAGAGCTTCAAATGCTTTTGCCGCCTCTTCTTCCATTGCTTTTTATCAATGACTATTCCTTTACGGATAGGTCTTCCCAGGAATAAGTTTTCTGCTGCTGACAGTTCCTTCACATTGTTAAATTCCTGATAAATAATTGCAATACCATTTTCCGATGCCAACTGTGGTGTCATGCTAGAAAACTCTTTGCCATTTACTATAATCTTTCCAGAAGTTGGAATAACCGCTCCAGAGCAACACTTAATCAATGTAGATTTTCCAGCTCCATTTTCTCCAATCAGAGCCAGAATCTCGCCTGGCTTTAATTCCAACGTAACGTCCTTCAACGCTACAACACCCGGGTATTCTTTTCTTATATGCTGTAACTGTAATACATATTCTTCGCTCATGTTCATCCCCGTGATTCTACTAATTAACAGAGGCGGCGTAATGCCGCCTCCTTTTAATCTGTTTCAGTTTTATGACTGTTTTACATTCCTTTTAAGATCTCATCAATGTTATCTGTTGTGATAGGTTTGATTGTTCTGTAAACGTTGTGATCATCACCCTCAAATTTCTCACCGCTTAAGATTCTTTCATACATTTTCATACAAGCTTTTGCTGTATCTTCGTTAGATCCTTCAAATCCAACGATAGATCTTACTGCTTCATTTCCAGCTTTCAGGGAATTCAGCTGCTGCTCTGTAACGTCTGTTGTAATAACACCTACGTTCTCTGGAATTTTTCCTTTTCCGTATTTCTGAAGAAGAGCTTCATTCGAACCGATCATAGCACCAGCTCCGACTCCAACGAATACATTAGCATCTGGATGTGCAGAAAGTACAGACTCTACGTTGCTCTGTGCTTCCGGTGCTTCCAGACCATCAACTTCTGCGATCACTTCATAATTGTCTTTGCAATTTTCTTTTTCAGACCTTCTTTGATACCATCAGCTCTTTCTTTCAGAACCTTTGTTGAAGGATATCCGATAACTGTAACCTGTGCTTTATCATCTGCTGTAAATTTATCGTTGATAAATTCAGCTGCTGTTTTACCAATCTCTTTACCAAGCTCTGTATTGTCCAGTACCCAGTTAGCCGTTGTGTTTTTCCATCAGGTCATCCCAGCACATTACTTTAATATCAGCATCAAGAGCTTCTTTACAGATGTTCTCTACCGCTTTTGCATCAGAAGGGTGAACCATGATCAGGTCACATCCCGATGTAATGAAGTTCTCAATCTGGCTAACCTGTGTAGCAGAGTTGTCTTCGCAGTCGATCAATGTGTAATCCCAGCCTTTGTCCTTTAACTGTTCTTCGAGTTTTCCCATAACTCCTGCCCAGTACGCATTGCTTAATGACTGAATTGTAATTCCGACTTTGTACTTTTTGTCTTTGGAATCTCCGCTTTCTGACTTGCTGTCCGATCTTCCGTCTTTGCTTCCGCATCCAACTGCCATAGCTGCTACCATCGTTACGCACAGTAAGATACTTACGATTTTCTTTTTTCATAGATTGTCCTCCTTGAAATTAATAATTTTATTCGTATAGCCGTTGCTATTAGCTATCTTATAATGATATAACCGGTCAATTTAGAAGCATGTAAATGCTCCATCTACGATGATATCTGATCCGGTTGTAAATGTACTTGTGTCTCCTGCAAGATATACCAGAATTGACTGTAATTCTTCCGGTTTTCCAAGGCGTCCCATAGGAGCCATTGCATTCCACTGCCCAATCAGTGGTTTCAGATCATCTCTTGACATGATCAGATCTGTTCCAATGTATCCCGGGCTTATGCAGTTGACTCTGACACCTTTCTTTGCCCATTCTACAGCAAGTGATTTTGTCAGAAGACTTACTCCTGCTTTTGACGCATTGTATCCACACTGTGGCTGCGGAACATTTACAATATGTCCTGACATAGAAGCTGTATTAATGATGGAACCATAACCCTGTTTTAACATTACTCTTCCTGCTGCTGTTGCACAAAGGAAAAACGCCTGTCAGATTGATATCAATTACTTTCTGCCACTGAGCAAGTGTCATCTCCTCAGCCGGTGCATTTACTGCGATTCCGGCATTGTTATAACATGCATCAAGTTTTCCATATGTATCAACCACTTTAGCTACCATTGCTTCAACCTGATCCTGCTTTGTAACATCACATTCAATTGCGATTGTCTTAGAACCTGTCTTTTCTGCAATCTCATCTGCTACTTTCTGAGCCCCTTCAAGATTAATATCTACGATTGCTACATCTGCCCCTGCTTCTGCAAATGCCATGGCTGCACATTTTCCGATTCCGCTCGCAGCCCCTGTTACGTAAATTGCTTTCCCGTCAAGTCTCATGTTCTCAATAATTCCCATGTTGCCCTCCTTCCGGTTGTTAGCCGTGTCTGTTGGTTTTGATTCCGCATAACTCTTTTGTAAATCACTTTTACAAAAGCGCTTTGCATATCTTTGTTGGTATTATTATAATACTTGTTCTTTTGTTTGTGCAATATGCAACATCTACTAAATTTTGCATGTGTATTTTGTATAGTTTTAATAATATTATTTATTTAACATTTGTCTATATTGTCTGTATATAGTTTTCTATTAATTTAATCGCAGCTCCAAGTGCAGATGCCTCCGCCCTGTAATCACAAGCTCTTACATAATTTCCATCATGACCAAACAAGTTCTTTTTCCGCCACCATCTGACGTAATCTTGGTACATATGGTCCAATCAGATTACCTACATATCCACCCAGGACCACTTCACAATCAAAAGCACATCCTGAGATTATCCACTGCTATTGCTAAATTATCCAGATATTCATCCCATATTTTTTCATACTCTGCATTTCCCTCTTCAAGCTTTTCAAAAAATATCTCCAATTTTCCTTCTGTAAGATCTGCAAGCCGGAGTGCCGAACAATACGCATCCAAACATCCTTTTTTCCACAATAGCAGGTTCTTCCGCCCGGATGGATTACCATATGCCCAAATTCCGCACTCCGCCAGTTATCTCCCCCGATACATATCAACAGCCTCAAGTTCATTTCCTGCCGTCATGATTACATTGCTGTTTTCAAACAGCACCGCACCACCAACAGTATTACTCAGCATAAGATATACCATATTACCACAATTCACATGCTCAGCACTTTCTGCAATCGCTGCACAATTCGCATCATTAAGAAGAACTGCCGGGTATTTAAAATGTTCTTTCCATTCACTGCAGGATACATTATAAATATCCAGTGCGTTGGAATATGTAATAAGCTGTTCTTTCTTATCTATAATACAAGGCATCGATATTCCGATTCCCAATATCTTATCTTCCGGTATTGCATTTTCTTCTATAAATCGTCTGGTAAATACAGCAAGTGCATCCAGATATTCATTCGTATATTCAAAACTCTTTCTGATCCTTACATGTTTTAATGCCTTTTCTGACAAATCTGTATACGTAATACTTATATGGTTTGCCGTCAGATCAATTCCGACTGCATATTTTATATCTTTTACCGCAGCAATTGCTTTTGCCTTTCTTCCTCCCGTTGATTTTAACTCCCGGCTTCCTTTAGCACACCTTCTTCTTTCAGTTCATTCACAATTGTAAGAACCGTCGGTCCACTGATATCTAATGCAGCAGAAATCTCCGGCATACTCGTCTCTGCCTGTCCGTTCACATATCTGAATACACGGTTTCTATTCTGTCTTTTCACTTCTACGCTGTTCGTGCTTCTTTTCATAATTTCTGCCCCCTCTACTTTATTAAGTATTTTATTTAAGTGTTTTTATAACATCTATATTATATCATGTTACAAAAAAGAATACAAATATTTTTCACAATTCTTTTCACTTAATTTGCACACTTTTTGTGCCATTTGTATATACAGTTTTAAAATTATAATTATCTACTTCAAAAAAACAGATGACACAGTTTCTGTGAGTATAACCTCTTTCTTTTCTGTATCACCTGTTTTTGTAGTTTTATTCATTCTTTATATATAAGATATCCGCCACCGAACAGCTCCCATATTCTGTCTCTATCACAGTACATGGCCATGCTTTCGTTCTGGTAAATATCCCGACACCCTTATCCGTAAGAAATGTAGTCTCCTCGCACTTTGTCCCTGCAATTGTTGGATTCCATGCATATGCCTGATTCTTCTTAATTACACCTTTCGTCTCTGGTGTTACTGTAAATTCCCTGCAACCATATCCGGTCGGTCCGCCCTGATGGTGCATCTTCCATTCCTCCGGGCATCCTTCTTTTTGCATATAATTCCTGTGCTTTCCGAAAATACGCCTGATAACCCATACCGTCTTTCATCAGATTCTGCATTGCCGCAAATATCTTCTGCGTCTTTTGCATTCTTCCCTTAATCTCTTCCGGCACCGGCACAAAATACACCATTCTGGTCATACTGATATTTAGTCCATACTTTTCACCGCCCAATACTACCATCAGACTTTTTCAATCTTTTTGCTTGTAGGTACCGGATGACGGTAATTCAGGATTCTTTCATCACTTCCCACCAATACACAGTCCGGACTGATTCCCTTTGCGATGCATCCTGTTCTGATCTTATCTGCAATTTCTTGCTCTGTCTGTCCAGGTCTTGCATTCATGGCTACACCTTCTACGATTCCGGCACATTCCTGCCCGATCTTCCGGTAACGCTTCAGTTCTTTTTCACTTAACTGCATACGGACATTGATAAGCTCTGACTGTACATTATCCGTACCCGCAATTCCAGTGTCGGATGCAAATGTCCGGTCTCCTATATAATCTTTCAGATGTGCTTCAAAAGATTCATACCATGGGATCAGCATTCCTTTTGCTCTCAGCGCATTCTGCTCCGTTTCCATACGAGGACAGTCACTGCTGTCTGCTGCTACTGTAACCGATCCGTCTTTTTTCGATGAGCAGATGTGCCACTCCGACTTCTGCGTTCGTCACTACAGCATTTGCATTTTTTCTTCTGTGATCCATTTGAAATTATCCTGTCTTCCTAAGATCACTCCGTCATATTCCGAAGTCTGAAGCCAGGATAATAATTTATCTAGATTCTTCATTAATCTTCCATCTCCATATTAACACATACTTTACCTGTTTTTCCGGTTGCAAATACGCGGTATGCTTCTTCCGTCCGGCTAAGCGGATATCTGTGTGTAATGATCTGGCTTGGATGGATCTTCTTGCGGTCCAAAAATTCGACCAGACGCTCCATATTACCTACGGATGTTACCCATGATCCATGTAATGTCAGGTTCTTATGTAACAGAAGCGGACTTGGCTCGAATGTTACGGTTCCCTGCTCGCCAAGGAATACCACATTGCCCCACATTCTTGCAACTTCCAGACATCTGTGACGGCCGATGCTGCTTCCGGAACAGTCCACTGCTACTTCTACACCTTTTCCGTCTGTATACTCCATTACTTTCTGTACAACGTCATCATCACCTAAGAGTACCCGATCTGCCACGATCTTCTTTGCCATCTCCAGACGTTCTTCTGAGATATCTACACCGATCGTCTCTGCACCCATGGCTTTCGCAAGGATCAGTGCCGCCTGTCCGACAGGTCCCAGCCCCATAACCAATACGCGGTCTCTTCCGGATACATTAGCCCTTAATAATCCCTGGTAAGCAGTTCCGAATCCACATGCGATCATGGCTCCGTCTTCATATGTCAGGAAATCCGGCAGATGAATACAGGTAGATACATCTGCTACCATATATTCCGCAAGTGCACCGTCTCTCTGCCATCCGTAAGCACGTCTCTCCGGATTCTGACAGTTAATGAAGAAGCCTTTCTTACACTCGTCACAGTATCCGCATCCCTGAATGTGATATACAACCACACGGTCTCCTTCTTTAAAGTCCAGCACGTCTTCTCCAACCTGTACAACCTGTCCGCTCGGCTCATGACCTGCAATCACATCGTCATATCTTGCTCCACCTGTCTTATCTGTATGTTCATAATAAATATATTTCAGATCACTTCCGCAAAGACTGGCTGCCTTCATCTTCAGAAGTACCTGTCCCGGTCCGGGTACCGGCACCGGCTGCTCTACCTTCTGTACTTTTGCTCCTCCCGGAAGTTTCATACCGATCATCTTTTTTGGAATTTCGTATTTCATGTTGTATCCCTCCTGAATATTTTTATGATTTCTCTGCTATTAATCTTTCTGGTGTATTCTTTTTGTCATCCTCATCTTACCCCTTTTTCACATTCCATAACATAAACAATCTGACGAATTAATGGACTATATTACTGCTTCTGGATATAGTCACCGTTCCGATATTCTTTTGGTGATACTCCTATTACTTTCTTGAATATTCTGGAAAAATAATAGGGATCATCATATCCCAGTTTTTGACTAATCTCCACAATATACAGATCTGTAGACTTTAAAAAGCTTACACGCCTCCTGCATCTTCAGGTTGATAAAAAAAATCAATCGGCGCCCTGCCGGTATATTTCTTAAATGATGCATTGATATAGCTTTTCGAAAGTTCCAGTTCCTCTTCCAGATCCTCTAATTTCAGATTCCGATCCAGATGACGGTACATATAACGTACGATTGTTGTAATATGCCGGTTCTGCCGGCTTGCCTCATCCGCTTTTTCGCGAAAATATATCTCGGACAGGATCAGTGACAACACCTGGGAAATGTAGATAAAGTTTCCAAGTGTATAGTTGCGCTCCAATACACGGAACAACACACCAAATAATGTTATGATCCTATTCTCCGCATGTATGGAATTCATCTGAATAATCTGGTATTCTTCCAATGGATAATAGCCTGTATTTTCGCCCTTGAAGTGTACCCAGAAGATACTCCACGGATTCTTCTCACTGGCATAATATTTATGCTTCTGGTTTCTTGGTATACAGAACACTTCCTGAGGGTGAAGATGATACTTTTTATTTCCGATATGGATATAGCCTTCCCGCTTCTGTACAATATAGGAGGATATATTCTTCTGTTCCTTCCTCCGTTCCCGGTAATGATGATACGCCTTCGGGAAGAATCCCGATATCTGTCAGGTACATCGCTTTTTACCAGCGGATGTTTCAGGTATTCTTTGAATGATTCTGTTGGAATTATGAAATATGATATTCTGCCAATACTATTTTCATGCTATCGTAAAAAGCATACACAAAAAAGCATTGCTATAAATATTCGCAGCTTTGAGATGGGAAAATCATCATCACATATTTATTATTTTCAAAGGAGAATCTATTATGAGTAATAACGTACACGTATGGGAAGAAAATGTAACCATCCCGACCTATAAAGTCTATCCACCGGAAAAGGGCCTCTCTTTATCGAGAACCGTGCCTATCAGGGAAGTTCCGGCAAGGTCTACCCGCTTCCGGTAACCGAAAAATCTCTGATAAAAAAAAAGAAGATGTAAGCTACCACGCTATCTATTTGGAGAATGATTATCTGAAGGTTATGGTTCTTCCGGAACTCGGCGGACGTATCCAGAGAGCTTATGATAAGACAAACGGTTATGACTTTGTCTACTATAACCATGTGATCAAACCGGCACTCGTTGGCTTAACCGGTCCTTGGATCTCAGGCGGTATCGAATTCAACTGGCCCCAGCATCACAGGCCAAGTACCCACAGTCCGGTGGATTATTACTATCAGGAACGAGAGGACGGCTCTGCTACCGTATATGTCAGTGAGATTGACAAGATGTACGGTACAAAGGGTATGGGGGCATTCACTCTCTATCCTGACAAGGCTTATATCGAGATCAAGGGACAGCTTTTTAACAACACCGATATTCCTCAGACCTTCCTCTGGTGGGCAAATCCGGCTGTTCCGGTCAATGACAATACTTACTCTGTATTCCCGCCGGATGTACATGCAGTTATGGACCATGGAAAACGTGCCGTATCTACATTCCCGATCGCAACCGGAGAATATTACAAATACGACTACTCTGCAGGCGTTGACATTTCCATGTATAAGAATATCAAGGTGCCGACTTCTTACATGGCTGCGCATTCTGACTTTGATTTTATAGGTAACTACGATGGAAGGAAGAAAAAGCCGGACTGCTGCACGTTGCCGACCATCACATCTCTCCTGGCAAGAAGCAGTGGACATGGGGCAACGCGGACTTTGGCCGTACATGGGACCGCAACCTTACTGATGAGGATGGACCATATATCGAACTGATGACTGGAGTATTCGCAGACAATCAGCCGGTTTCACATGGTTAAAGCCTTACGAAGAAAAGACATTTACCCAGTATTTTTTATGCCATATAAAAATGTTGGACGTGTGAAGAATGCTACAGAAGGATGCCATGGTGAACTTTACAATTGAAAATTCTACAGCTACACTGCTTTTGTATACTTCCGGTTCTTATAACGGACTCACCTTATCTGTAGAAAAAGAGGGTAATGTACTTTACAGCAAGACCATTGACATTTCTCCTCTGCAGGCATTTGAAGATACTTTTACGACTGATACCAGTTCCACCGCAGGCTGCACAGTAAAAGTGACTGCTACAGATGGACATACACTTGTTACTTATACCGGACTGGAAGAAAAACTGGAGCCAATCCCGGATCCTGCTGTTCCTCTCGACACACCAGCTGAATTGAAATCTACAGAAGAATTATTCTTAGGTGCACAGCATCTGGAGCAGTACCGTCATGCAACATATGAACCTGCTGATTACTACGAAGAAGGACTCCGCCGTGATCCAAGTGACATCCGTCTGAATAACGGATACGGTATGCTGCTTATGAAGCGCGGTGATTTCGCTGCTGCAAAGAAACATTTTGAAGCGGCCATTGAAAAACAGACCTGGAAGAATCCAAATCCATATAACGGGGAATGCTACTTTAACTTTAGGTCTTGCAGAATATTTCTTGGGAAATGAATCTGCTGCCTATGATGCATTCTATAAATCTACATGGAGCCACGAGACGCAGAGCGCCGGATTCTACTGGCTTGCACTGCTTGCATGCAAAAACACGAATATGAACAGGCGCTTACATTTGCAGAGCAGTCCATGATCCGCAACTGGCATAACATGAAGGTACGTGCATTAAAAGCTTCTATCCTTCGAAAGCTTGGACGTTGCAACAAAGATTTTCTCACTGAAAGTCTTGCAATCGATCCGTTGTCACTTGACTGCCTGTATGAAAAATCCGTTTCAGAAGATGATCTGAGCGGATGGATCAGCACAATGCGTACCTCTGCACATAACTATCTGGAAGTTGCTTTGGACTATATCAAAGCCGGACTTTATGAAGATGTGGTACGTATCTTGATGCAACACCGACAAGTCGCCTATGACCTGGTACTATATGGGTTATGCTTATGAAAAGATGGTAAAAATGAAGCTGCACTGGATGCTTACCAGAAAGCAGAACATACCAATCGGATTACTGCTTCCGAACAAGATAGAAGAGATTCTTATCTTAAATGTTGCTATATCTGCACTTAAAAAGTACCATATGCACATTATTATCTTGGATGCCTGCTGTATGATAAGAAGCAGTATGACAAAGCTGTAAATGAGTGGAAAAGAAAGCATTTCCGAAAATC
>VOFC01001709.1_pt1 | contig 16000 bp, 27 predicted proteins | sample 5384161 | NCBI WGS metagenome assembly VOFC01 (sample SAMN12384722, study PRJNA508395) | human gut metagenome | isolation source: healthy gut B | host: Homo sapiens | reverse complement strand
AATGCAAGCAGACAAACACATACAAGCATCCACAATTTTTTCTTCATAAGATTCACCTTTCTATTTTGTTCCATGTTTCTTATATGGAGTATCCATACGTTTTGTAAACAGCATTTCAAAAGCTGCTACAAGATATTTTCTGGTATCAGCAGGCTCAATAATCAAGTCTACATATCCTCTCTTAGCTGCAGTTACAACGTTAGACTGTAATGCCTCATATTCTTTTGCTTTCTCAGCAAGCTTGTCCGCATCAGCGTCTGCATACATAATCTCTGCGGCAAGACGTGCATCCATCATACCGGTCTTAACATCCGGCCATGCGTATACAAGGTCAGCACCGATTGCTTTGGAGTTCATCATTACTGCTGCACTTCCGTAAGCATTACCGGTAAGCAGGCTAACCTTAGGAACGGTAGCATTTGCAAATGCATATGTAAGTTTAGCCAGAGCTTTTGCAAGTCTTCTTTCGCTGCATTTTGTTGCTGTAAATCCAGCCACATTGGTAAGAGATAATACAGGAATATCAAATGCATGCAAGTTCAGAAAGGAAGTATCTCGGATCACCTTTCATGGATTCCATGCTCTCACATGCACGGTTTAAGTCATCCGTACACTCGTCCACACGTCCGCTTTCCTCATTGCAGCCCGGAAGAATAGTTACTAATTCGCGGATTTCAGCAAGAATCTCATCTTCTGTTCCGGCTGCATCTACAACACCTGTGTTTGCTGCCTGAAATCAGCTTTTGCTGTATCGCATTTCGATACGTTGTTGTCTGCAATGGCATCCGGAGAGTTTACAAAAATCTTCCTTTTTCTGTCTCCATGTAAGTAAAATCACATAATGCGGATGCTACGGCAAGTCCACCTCCACAGCTGCCGAATACGGCACTAATCTGTGGTACAACACCGGAAGCTGCTGTCTGTTTTGCATAAATCTGACCCATTCCTTCCAATGCATCTACGGATTCCTGTAAACGGACACCCGCACAGTCTAAAAGACCAATGACCGGTGCACCCATCTTCATTGCCATGTCATAAACAGAAGCAATTTTCTTTGCGTGCATTTCACCGATTGTTCCACCTAACACGGAAGCGTCCTGGCTGTATACAAATACCAGGTTTTCATCGATTAATCCGTGACCGACAATTACTCCGTCAGAAGGAGTCTTATCTGCAGTCAGATTAAAATCTGTGCTTCGTGCAGTTACGAGAGAACCAAGCTCTACAAAACTGTTCTCATCCAGTAACTTGGCAATTCGTTGCATTGCTAAGCTATTCTTTGTGCTACTCATTTATTAGCCCTCCATCTATGTATTGAAAATTTTTAAAAAAATTTCGCTATGCTAATTGTATTACTTTTTAATACAATATTTCAATAGTAATTTGTTAAATTTTTCACTAATTTGAATAGACATTTTTCCAATCTGACGAATTTTAAAACAGAAACTTTTCTAAGACGCACTGCAGATACCACCGTGGCGTTCTTGCGGATACATTTTCCATCGCAACGATCGGATAAGATACTGCTTTTTCCTCTCCGATATAGTACTCTGCTTTTCCGATCACCGTTCCTTTTTTGACCGGTGCCTGCAATACCTTCTTTGTCGTACATTTTACGGTCACTTTTTTCTTCCTTGTCTTTTAAAACCCGAAGATCCTTTCCTTTTACCCGAACCGGCATCAGAATCTCTTTGTCAGGATCATAGGAGTTGTCAGCGGCGTTTATGACAGGGACCGTCTCTAATTCCTGTTTGGCTTTGACTTTTACCTTTTCATAATGCTCTAAACCGTATTCCATGAGCTTTTTCGTGTCTGACCACTTATAGCTTTTATTATTCGGCCAGCCGCAGGCAAGCAGTGACACGACAAAGGTCCGCTCTCCTCTTTTTAAGGCTCCGACGTAGCAATAGCCTGCCTCCGCGGTAAATCCGGTCTTTCCTGACAGTGCACCATCCATCATCTGTAAAAAAGCATTGTGATTGTTACAGGTAAAGCTCCGGCTTCCCTCTACATTCTGAAAGCAATGCTGTTTCGTCTGTGTAATCTTTAAAAACGTATCGTTTTTGATACAGTAGCTCATGATCGTTGCAAAGATCTTTTGCCGTGGTTCCATGGAAACCTGTTTCGTCTTTGCATCCAGACCGTTTGGTGTAATAAAGTGTGTATGTTCACATCCTAATTCCTTTGCTTTTTCATTCATCATCTCTGCAAATTTTTCCACACTCCCGCCAACATGCTCGGCGATCGCAACTGCGGAATCGTTATGTGATTCTAACATCAGCGAATAGAGTAGGTCTTTTTAATAAGAAGGTATCTTTGGTTGTCATTCCAAGATGGACTTTTTGGCATAGACGCGGCATGCTGACTGACGGTTACCGTCTCGTCTAACCTGCCGCTTTCAATTGCCAGAATGCATGTCATGATCTTTGTGGTGCTGGCATTTGCTAAAAAAACTTTTCTTCTTCTTTTTTTGCCGTAGAGGACTCTGCCGCTGTCTGCGTCCATTAAGACGGCAGACTTGGCATAGAGTCCAAGGCTATCCTGATGTTCTTTGCAAAAACCTCTAACACCACACTTGTTAAGATCAGACTGATGCATAGAACGATGATCTTCGTTTGCTTGAATGGATTTTTTTCACTTAACTCATTCTTTCCGTACCGTTTCCATTTACTATATGCCAAGAGAATGGTCGGTATGTAACAACTCGTGTGATTTATGAGACAGTGGTTTTTCTAAAAAGCTGCGATACAATTCCTGTACTGCCGGATTCTCATGGGAAAAACGGATCTCGTTTTCTGCATCCAGTTCATAGAGGACATCTCCACGCTCTTTTGCCAGTTCTAAATTGTCATGGATCGGCTGGCCACCGCCGCCGGCACATCCGCCCGACATGCCATGACTTCTACAAAGTCATATTCTGCCTCGCCTTTTTTGATCCTCTCGATCAAACGTCTGGTATTGCCAAGACCACTGACTACGGCAGCTCTTACTTTTGTGCCTGCGATCTCTACCTCGGCTTCCCGGACTCCATCCTGTCCACGGACAACTTTAAATGCATCCGGTGCAGGATTTTCTCCTGTTAAGAAGTAGTAGGCACTCCGAAGTGCCGCCTCCATAACACCGCCGGTCGCACCAAAGATAACAGCAGCTCCGCTTCCGCATCCCAATGGTTCATCAAACTCCTCTTCTTTTAAATGTTCTAACTGGATATGCTCTGCACGGATCAGACGTCCTACCTCTCTTGTGGTGATGACAGAATCTACGTCCGGTCCGGTTCCCGTCACATCCATACATGCCATCTGGCTTTCGTATTTTTTCGCTGTACATGGCATGACGACAGACAGTAGATTTCTTCCGGTTCCACACCTAACTGTTGTGCATAGTAGGTTTTTGCGATTGCTCCAAACATCTGCTGCGGGATTTTGCAGTGGAAAGATTCGGCAGCAGCTCCGGATATTCATATTTTACAAAGCGTACCCATCCCGGACAGCAGGACGTAAACATCGGGAATTTGTATTTATCTTTATTTTTCAGTCTTTCGATGAACTCATTTTGCTTCTTCCATGATCGTTAAATCCGCAGTAAAGTTCGTATCAAACACATAATCGATCCCAGTTCTGCGAAGTGCTGCTACTAGTCTTTTTACCGTTGCATCTTCGCGTTTTAAGCCAAACCGTTCGCCCCAGGCTGCGCGAACTGCCGGTGCGATCTGTGCCACTACAACTTTTTTCTTATCCGCAATGGCATAAACCAGTTCGTTTAGATCATCGCGTTCTCGTAAAGCTCCAACCGGGCAGTGCGTGATACACTGTCCGCATAATGCACAGTTGATATCTTCTATGGATGTTCCTTCCCTTAATCCTACATTGGTACGTTTTCCGGTATTGATAATATCCCAGACTTTCATTCCCTGGATCTTATTGCAGACCTGTACACAACGCATACATTTGATACATTTTTTTGCATCGCGGATCAACGGAAAATCCATGTTCCATTCCTGATCCTCATACTCTTCTTTTTAAAAGGAACATTTAAGATATCTAAATCATTTGCTAATTTTTTGCAGGGAACAGTTACCGCTTCGGACACAGGTAGCACAGCGGTAGTCATGCTGGGATAAGATCAGTCCGACATTGGTACGTCTTGCATTCATGACACGTTTGCTGTTCGTATAGATCTCCATGCCTTCTTCTACTGCGGTATTACAGGCAGCTACTAACGCATCTTTTCCTTTGATCTCTACGATGCAGACACGGCAGGCACCGATTTCGTTTAAATCCTTCAAAAAAAAAGGGTCGGTATCTTGATCCCTACGGATGCTGCTGCATTTAAAATTGTTGTCCCTTTTTCTACATTTACTTCCTGATTATCTATCCATAATTTTACCATATGCTCTCTCTGCCTCCTCTGAATACACCACATCCGAATTTATCACAACGTAAACATCTTGCTGATTCCTGTCTTGCTTCTTCAAGACTCATGGAGTATTCCACTCCCTCAAAGTCTTTTTTACGTTCACAGGCTTCTCTGTCGGTCAGATGAATTCTTCCACTCTGCAGCTTATCATTGAGATTTGGCTGTGGGATCTCTACATCTGTTGACATCTCGTGATGGTAGCCAAGATATTCATCGATATTTGCTGCCGCTTCTGCTTTTCCTGCCGCGATCGCACGGATCACGGTAGATGGACCGGATACACAATCTCCGCCGGAGAAGATTCCTTCTTCTCCCGGAACTGCCCCGAAAATTCATCTGCTACAATGCGATGGCGTTTGACCGGTACATTGGATTCTTCAAAATGAGCCGAATCGATCTCCTGTCCGATCGCCACTAAAATGACATCACAGCCTAACCGTTCTTCCGGTTTTTCGCCCTGTTCGGACTTGGTCTTCCGGCACTGTCATATAAACCGCTGATCTGCGGCTGTGTCCAGAGTGCTGCCACATTGCCCTTTTCATCTGCCTCTACACGTTTTGGTGCTTTTAAGGTTAAAAAGCTCTATTCCCTCTGCGATGGCTCCTTCAATCTCTGCTTCTAATGCCGTCATGTCTTTTTGGCGTCTGCGGTATACGATGCTGACTTTTTCTGCCTTGCAGCGCATTGCCGTTCTGGCACAGTCCATCGCAACATTTCCTCCACCGACTACAACCACTCTTTTTCCGCTAAAATCAGGGTATTTGCCATAGCCGATATTTCTTAACATATCTACGGCTGAGATCACGCCTTTGCAGTCTGCTCCTTCTACCTCGAATTTCTTGTCGGTATGTGCACCGATTGCTATGTAGACAGCATCATATTCCTGTTTTAATTCTTCATAAGTAATATCTTTTTCCAATTCCGGTATTGCATCTTAAATCGACACCGGTAGATAAAATAGCGTCGATATCTTCCTGCAGACGCTCCCTTGGAAAACGATAGCTTGGGATTCCGTATCGGAGCATTCCTCCCGGCTGTGGTTTTTCCTCAAACACGACGGTCTGGTGTCCCATCAGTTGTAAGAAATAAGCAGCAGTCAGTCCGCTTGGTCCTGCACCGATAATTGCGATTCTTTTACCGGTAGCTTCTGCACATTTTGGCACCTCGACCTGATCTGCCCTTGCATGGTCTACCGCAAAACGTTTCAGACCACGGATATTGACCGAGCTGTCGATCATGTTGCGGCGGCATCTTGCCTCACAGGGATGCTCACAGATCAGGGCACAGGCGGTGGGGAAAGGATTGTCCTTGCGGATCAGTTTAACTGCATCCTGATATCTTCCCATTCCCACAAGTGCTACATAACCCGGAATATCTACCTTCGCCGGGCAGAGTGTGATACATGGTATCGGCTGCTCAAATGATGCCGTACACCGTTTATTATGAATATGTGACAGGTAATCCTCTTTGAACCCCTCTAAGCCGACTAATACCATCCTTGCAGATTCAAAACCTATGGCACAGTCTGCGGTTACCTGGATATTCCTTGCAGTTTCCTTAATGAGATGTAAAGTCTCTAATGTTGCTCTGTTGTTCAACACATCTTCTAAAAGATTTTCTAACTGTCCAAGCCCTACACGGCATGGCACACATTTTCCACAAGTCTGCGCATGACAGACCTTTAAGAAAGAAAGCTGCATATCTACCGGACATACTCCCGGAGGACTTGCGACAATGCGCTGCTCAAATTCCTGCATCAGACGTTCTGTTGTGGTGTCTTCACGCTTTGGTGCTCCTGCTGTTAATCTTCTCTCCATGTGTTACCTCCCTTTAATTTGTGAATTTTTTTATCAAAAAAAAGGACAGACACGTTTGTGTCTGTCCTTTAGATATCCATTTTCATCTGCATTTCTTCTTCTGCTTCCCGCTTGAAGTTCTCTAACTGATCCTGATTCAGAATCGGCAGCTCCTCAATGGAAGAAACTCCAAATGTTCTTAAAAACTCTTCTGTTGTTCCGAATAAGAGCGGCTACGTGCCCTGGTGCATCTAAACGCCCCAGCTCGCAAACCAGATTGTAATCTACCAATCGGCTGACTGCATGGGAACAGGAGACTCCTCTGATTTTTCAATCTCTGCTCTTGTAATCGGTTGCTTATATGCGATAATTGAAAGCGTCTCTAACAATACGTCTGTCAGTGCGTAATGCTTTGGCTGCTTTGCTACTTTTATCAGGTAGTCATACATCTGAGGCTTGGTACACATCTGATAAGCTCCATCCAGCTCCGTGATTGTAATACCGCGATCCTCTGCCTCGTAGTTCTTTTGCATTTGTTCTATGATATCCTTCACTTCTTTTTTATCCAGTTCTAAAACCTCCGCGAGCTTAGATAACTCTACGGAATCTCCCATTGTAAAGAGAATCGACTCTATCACTGCTTCATAATTCATACATCTCACTCCAGACTTTTAGGCGGCTACTTTCGATTCAATGCGGATATCATCAAAAATATGCTCCTGTGAAATCGAAATCTTACCTAATTTCATCAATTCTAAGATTGCAAGAAAATTTACGATAATTTCCATTTTCCCGCTTTTGGATTCTAGCAAATTCTTAAAACTAAAGGAACGATGCGTCCTTGCATACTCTTCTAATGTATGCATGGTATCTTTCTAAAAGAAACCTGTTCCTTTTCAATTCTGCCGAACTTAGAGCGAACCGGATCAATACGATCCTGTTTCTTCTGCATAATGGATTTAAAAATGTCATTGAGCTTTGCTAAAGTGGTATCTCCGACTAACTCATCCAAATCTACCGGTTCTTCATATGCTGCCACCTCCGGCGGTACGGTCGGAACCTTAAACATGACCTTTTGTGCGTCCACCTGCCGGTCTTTTTAATTCATAGGAAATGCATTTATACATCTTATATTCCAAAAGCTGTTCTACCAGTTCTGCTCTCGGGTCTTCCTGTTCTTCTTCCTCCTCCGGTGGTGCCGGAAGAAGCATCTTTGATTTAATATCAATCAGTGTGGCTGCCATGACTAAGAACTCGCTGACCACGTTCAGATCATGCCGCTTCATTTCCCGGATATATTCCATATACTGATTGGTAATCTCCACAATTGGGATATCATAGATATTTACTTTGTTCTTATCTAACAGATGTAAAAAGCAGATCCAAAGGTCCTTCAAACACCTGCAGTTTCACGGTCATATCCATAAAAATGTACTGCTCCTATTTTTTGTGAATTAATAATATTGTACATCATATTGAGGTAAATTTCAAGAGTTGAACCTACATTTTGTTGATCCGTATCATCAGTACCTCGGCACGGTCAAACACACGGATATGGAAGGTATGTGTTCCTAAACCTTTGCTCACATAAACTTTTCTGTCTCCAAAATTGAACTCTCCGGCATCATATTTCGGAAAGAGTTCAAACTGCGGGAAATCACACTTCCGATTCCCGGAATCCGAACCAGACCACCATGGGTATGTCCGCAGACACTTACATCCGCCCCCCATTCTGCATATTCCTTTGCAAACATCGGATTGTGTGCCATCAGAATCTGTACAGAGTCCTGCTTTGCATCCCCTAATACATCCCTGATAAAATGCTCCGGCAGTGGTTCATAACTGCCCTTTCCATAACATTCCAACGGAATTTCCAGTCCGCTGATACAAAACTTCCCGCCATGCAGTATGACTTCTTCCGAAGCATTGTTTAAAATATGCACCCCTGATTTCCGCACCCGGTTTTCATACGCTAAAAAACGCCTCCGTCTGCATAACCGGTACTTTCGAGACACGGCTTTCATGGTTTCCGTTTGAAAAATAAACAGGTGCAATCTCTGTCAGTTTTTTAGTGCCTGATATGCGGTCTCATAAGTCTCCGGATAACGGCTCACGATCATATCTCCCGGAACCAGAATCATATCCGGTTTTTGTTCTTTGATCTTTTGTATTAAAATATCATTATCCCTGCCATAGACATGGGCATGCAGATCCGCTACCACTGCAAAATTAACGCTCTGTGTAATCTTATCCGTCTGATACTCATAGGACGTGATCCGAAACTTCTTTAATTCAAAATGCTGCCACAGGATAAAACATCCTATCAGCAAAATAATCATTCCAATGATCTTCATATACTTCTCCTTTGCTCTGATATCCTATCACATTTTGCATAAAAATCCCAGCATCAGTCATATTTTTTTCTCTTTTCTATTAATATTAAACTAAAGCAGATAATGTTTCAGGAATCACTATGAAAAAAATAATACTTTCCCTATTTCTTGCCCTGCAGCTTGCATGTACCCCACTGCTGTCACTGACTGCACAGTCCGCCCCGATTACATATGAAGCAGGTATTTCCCAAAATGCGGCAAAAAAAAGCTGATGATAATAAAAAAACAGGAGATACCCTGACTCTATCCGCTCCGAGTGTCCTTTTGATGGAGGCTAAGAGCGGAACCATCATCTATGAAAAGGATGCCAACAAGCAGATGCCTCCTGCCAGCATCACGAAAATCATGACCCTGCTTTTTGATCTTTGACGCTTTAGATGCCGGAAAAATTTCTTTAGAGGATACAGTTACGGTTTCCGAATATGCAGCAAGCATGGGCGGCTCACAGGTGTTCTTAGAACCCGGAGAAACCCAGAATGTGGACACCATGATCAAATGTATCGCCGTGGCAAGTGCGAATGATGCCTGCGTGGCAATGGCAGAACACATTGCAGGCTCTGAAGAGGAATTCGTTGCAAGAATGAACCAGCGGGCAAAAAAACTCGGCATGAAAAACACCACCTTCGTCAACTGTTGCGGACTGGATGTTGACGGACATCTGACCACAGCCTATGACATTGCCCTGATGTCGCGTGAATTAATTACAAAATATCCAAAAGATCCATGATTACTCCATGATCTGGATGGATACCATTACACACGAAACCAAAAAAAGGGAAGTAAAGAATTCGGTCTGACCAATACGAACAAATTAGTCCGGCAATACCAGTATACGACCGGATTAAAAACCGGTTCCACAGGAAAAAGCAAAATTCTGTGTCTCTGCCACGGCAAAAAAGATAAAACAGAACTGATTGCCGTTGTTATGGCAGCCCCGGACCCAAAGGGAAGATTTCAGGATGCCGCGAACCTGCTCAACTACGGTTTTGCAAAATGCCAGTTCTACTCTGACCCGAATACGAAAAAACTCAAACCTTTAACCGTCAAAAACGGAACCAGGGATACCGTGGACGTCAGCTATGAAACTCCTTTTCAATTTGTAGATACGAAGGGAAGTGACCTGAACTCCATTAAAAAAGAAATTTCTCTTCCAAAGACCGTGACCGCTCCCCAAAAAGGGCGATGTTCTTGGAAAAGCAACCTATTCTTTTAGACGGAAAAGTCATTGGGGAAGTGAACATTGTAAGCGAACAGAATGTGAAAAAAGCCGGATTTAGCGACTATTTCAAAAAGCTGTTTCACGCGTTTTTCTAAGAATTTCTTCTGCAACCGCCTGTATTCCCATATGCGAGGCATCCACTGTGATGTCCGCATATTTTTTTGTACAATACACTTCTGCTGTCATACAGATCTTTTAAGGTTTCCTCCGGTTTTAAGGCAACGCCCGCTGTTCTAAACTTCCTAAGCGTGTCCTTAGTTCTTCATATGGAAGATAGATATAGACCACTGTGGAAATTTCTTTTAAATGCTGCATGGCATTTTCTTCATAGACAACACTACCACCCGTGGCGATCACCGTACGCTTTGCTTCAATGGATGCGTTGACCTCTCCTTCGATCTCTAAAAATCCCTCGCGTCCGTGGATCTCGATCGGTTCGTGCAGCAGTTTTTCCCGTCTTTTTGCTGTATTAACAGATCCGAATCCAAAAAATGATATCCTGCGATTTTTGCTAAGACCACTCCGACCGTACTTTTCCTGCCCCCGGCATTCCCACTAATGTGATATTCTCTTTCTTCATATTGATACTCCTTTATCTTCCTATAACAACGGTGCAAACAAACGCAACAGACATTGTAAAACCTTCACATACCACTCTCTGTTCTGACAGAATCTAACGAGATAGTCTTAGACTGTTCGATGGTATTCAATACATCCTCTTTTACCTGCCGTACGGCTTTGGATCTGTACATATAAATTCCACATTCATAATGCAGATAGAGACTGCGGTAGTCTAAATTAATACTTCCGACGGTAGCAATCTCATCGTCACATACAAAACATTTTGCATGGATAAAACCTTTGGCAAACTGATAGATTTTTTACATTTGCCTTTAATAATTCCTGATAATAGGACTGTGTCAGTAAAAATACCAGCTTCTTATCCGGGATTCCCGGTGTGACAATGCGGACATCCACGCCGGATTTTGCCGCGTTGCATAGTGCTACGCACATTTCCTCGTCAATGATCAGATATGGCGTAAAAATATAGACATAGTCCTTTGCATAGTTGATGATGTTCAGATAAATATTTTCTGCCTGATTCTCATGGTCGATCGGCGAATCGGCATAAGGCTGCACATAACCGTCGGATTCGTACTGTTTTTTCCAGTTGATCTGTGGTTTATATGCCAGATAATTCTCCGTAGAATGATTTGCAAAGTTCCACATCTGCAAAAACATCGCCGTAAAATTCAGACTGCCTTTCCTTCGATTCTGACTCCGGTATCCTTCCAATAGCCAAAACGGGTCGTCACATTGATATACTCATCCGCAATATTGATGCCTCCGGTAAATGCAGTCTTTCCATCCACAACCAGGATCTTCCTGTGATCCCTGTTATTCATGATAATTGACATGATCGGGCGGAACGGATTGAATGCGGTACATTTGATCCCACGCGCTTCCATTTTTTCTTATAATAGCCTGCCGGAAGTTTGCTGATACATCCCACATCATCGTAGATCATACGGACTTCGACACCCTGTTTTACTTTTTCTTCTAAGGCAGCTAACAACTGCTCTAACATGATCCCGTCTTCAAAGATGAAGTACTCTAAAAAAAAAAGTTTTCCGCTTCCTTAACTGCTTCTAACATCTTCGGGAACAATTCTTCACCGGATGGATAATATTCGGTCTTTGTATATTACAGACCGGATAGCCGGCCCAGTCCTTAATATATTTCGTCTGGTTATAGATACGTTTGTTCTCGTTTCGTATCTTTTCTTCTACCTGTTCGTCTCCTGCTAAAAACGGGTTTAATTCTTCATTGACACGCTCTAAACGTTCCTCTGTATGTTTTGTTAATTTTGCTCTTCCAAAGACAAAATATAAAGTCACGCCAAAGATCGGTGCCACTAAGATCAGAAAAATCCACGACATCCGCCCCCCCGCATTTCCATCCTTATCTGAGATTATGATTGCCAGTATTAGGGCAATGGCACGAAATCCTAAGTTGATAAATGTAAATTGCAGACTGAACTGATAAAGTACCGTTGCTAACCAGAAAAACTGGATGACAATGGCTAAAAAGATCAATACCAGTCTGCTAAAAAGGATATTTCCCAGTTTCTTCATCTCTTCACCTACTCTTTTGCTTTCCTGTCTGCCTATCGTATCACAAAAACGCTCTTATGTCTAATGCATGAGCCGTACTAAATCCAGGCAGCCCCACACATGCTGTTCTTTTCTGTCGCAGCTTCTGTTGGCAGTCTGGTACAGACGAAGTTTTACATCCTTTGGGGACATCTGCGGATATTTGCTTAACAGTAGTGCAATCGCGCCGGAAACCACCGGTGTTGCCATCGATGTTCCGCTTTTTTGTCGTATAACCGTCATTATGCACATCACAGCTTGTAATTTTTGTTCCCGGAGCTAATATTTCGGGTTTTATGACACAACTGTCGGTCGGACCTCTTCCGCTGTAGCCTCTGCGAAGTCCCTGCCCCCTGTGCCTGACGGTTATCATCATCACTGCTTCCTACCGTAATGATCGTCCGACAGATTCCGGGATTGTGACCGAATTTCCTGCCGGTCCGTTATTTCCCGCTTCTGCCGCCACCACTACGATCCCGGCATCCCAGACCTCTTCCACTAATTTGATCAGTTCTACCTGCTCTTCTTCTCTGGCATTTTTTAACATTCCAACAGATTCTTCCCATCTTGTCCTTTCCAAGGCATTAACCTATGCAGGTTTTACAACATCGCCAAGTGTCAAGAACATCTTCAACATGGTTGATTCTCTCATTCTTTTTTTTTTGCGTCTGCCGGAATCTTAGAAATGTGTCTTTTCCACCATTCCTTCTTTTCCAGGTGCAAACTCAATGGTTGAAATGCACCGAAATCTTTGATGCTGACAACCTTCCTTCAAATATCTGTCCTTCTTCGAAATCAGTTACGATGATCTTGATCATACTTCATAGCCTTATCCATTCCTGCCTGCATCAACACCACATACAGAAACGAATCCATCATCAGTAATATCAATCTTAACACCGCACTCATCTATGATTGCGTTGATTGTCTTACCACGCTGGCCAACAACTTCACCGATCTTTGCCGGATCGATCTGGATCTGATGATCTTAGGAGCATATTCACCTACTTCTTTTTCTAGGCTCAGCAATAGCACCTTTCATCACTTCCATGAATGAAAAGTCTTGCTTCTCTTGTTCTTCTTATAGCTTCTTCAACGATTGGTCTTGTAAGACCGTGAATCTTAATATCCATCTGGATTGCTGTAATACCTTCTGTTGTACCTGTTACCTTAAAATCCATATCGCCGAAGAAATCTTCAAGACCCTGAATATCAGTAAGTACCACATAATCATCATCTGTCTCGCCTGTAACAAGACCACATGAGATACCGGCTACCATTCTCTTAATAGGTACACCTGCTGCCATCAGTGACATACAAGATGCACATGTAGATGCCATAGATGTAGAACCATTAGATTCAAATGTTTCTGAAACGGCACGGATTGCATATGGGAACTCTTCCTCTGAAGGAAGTACAGGAACAAGTGCCTTCTCAGCTAATGCTCCATGTCCGATTTCACGACGTCCAGGTCCTCTTGATGGCTTAGTCTCACCTACAGAGTATGAAGGGAAATTATAGTGATGTATGTATCTCTTAGTAGTTACATTCTCATCAAGACCATCAACCTTCTGTGCCTCTGATAAAGGTGCAAGAGTAACAACATCACAGATCTGTGTCTGTCCTCTTGTAAACATTGCAGAACCATGAACTCTAGGAATAATATCAACCTCAGCTGCAAGTGGTCTTATCTGATTAATAGCTTCCGTCTGGTCTCTTGTGATCCTTTAAGATCATCTTACGAACAGTCTTCTTCTGGTACTGGTAAACAGCTTCACCAAAGAACTGCAAGCCACTCTTCATTCTCAGCAAATGCTTCTTCTAATTTTTCTGTTAATCTGGCACGGATATTTTCTTCTCTGTGTCTGCTTGTCGTCAGAGAAAACAGCATCTTCCATTTCTGCCGGAGGCACGATTTTCTTAATCGCTTCGAAGAGCTCTTCCGGAACTGCACAGCTTTCATATCATCGTGTTTTTCTTTTCCACATTCTGCTACGATCTGTATCAATGAATTTGATGATTTCTGGTTTACATCATGCGCGCAAAGATTGCATCGATCATCTTGCTACGATTTCCGGTCTGCAGGCCGGGTCTACGCTCATAACCATATTGTTCAGGGTAACGTCATTTCTGTAATCCTTCGGGAACAGCGGACGCATCGGACGGTCAATAACACGGGATGTTAAGATTGCATTCTCAGATGCCTTGCCCTCTCTCTTGATTGAAGCCTCCCGGAATCTTTCCTACGGAATATAACTTTTCTTCAAACTCTACGCTGAGTGGGAAGAAGTCAATGCCATCTCTTGGCTTATCGGATGCAGTTGCAGTAGATAATACCGTAGTATCACCGTATTTCATAAATGCTGCTCCATTTGCCTGCTTTGCGACTTTGCCTACCTCTACCGTAAGTGGTCTTCCGGCAAGTTCCATACTAAAACTTTTGAACATATCTTTTCTCCTTTTCTTTCCGGGAGCCTGACTCCCTGTTTTTTGACAGAAGATACCGAAACTACTGAAAAAGCCACGATATACCTCTTACTCTTATGCTCTTTTTCATACCCTTTTCAGTGGTCCCGGGTTCCTTCTTCTGCCGGTTACAAAATATCCGCTAAAATCTTATCTTCCATATTTTTTCTGTCTCACGGAATAAACGCTAAAATAGAGCGGAAAGACTCCGCTCTATCCTTAGGTCATACTATTTTCTGAGACCTAAACGCTCGATTAAAGAACGATATCTTTCAATATCGATTTTCTTTAAGTAAGCAAGTAAACCACGTCTCTGACCTACCATTTTCAGAAGACCTCTTCTGGAATGATGATCATTTGGGTTCTCTTTTAAGTGATCTGTCAGCTCCTGAATTCTTGCTGTTAAAATAGCAACCTGAACTTCCGGTGAACCTGTATCATTTGGTGTTCTACCGTACTCTGCAATAATAGCCTGTTTCTTTTCCTTTGCGATCATTGTATAATCCTCCTTATTTGATAAACGCCCTGACATGTATGATACTCAGTAAAGGGTCGGAGTTGTCCGTCTACCGAATATGGGCTGAACTCATACCTTGCAAGTATATCATAGACATCCTTTATTGTAAACTGTTTTTCAGAAAAATGTCTGTTTTTAGCACGGTATGCCAACATTTAATCTGTCAGTTTTGTGTGGGACAATCCCTCAATGACATCCGACATTTTCTTTACATTTTCGGAAACAGATACATTTAAGGTATTACAGTCTCTTGCCAGTTTTTTCTACCTCTCCTGCCACAATTGCAAACCCCCTTCCTGCTTCTCCTGCTCTTGCTGCCTCAATGCTTGCGTTCAATGCTAACATCTTCTGCTGTCTCTGGATCGCATTCAACTGATTCGTATTTCCCTCAATATTCTCCATCAGTCCCTTACATTCTGCAATTCCATCTTTGATACGCTGCATCAGACGACCGTTATAGGTCTCATTATATCCTGCATCCATACAGTTATTTAACGCATCTCCTAACAAAATGCGGATGCATTGATTCCTTCTTCGGAACGGACATTGACCTTCTTTAATGCCTCTATGTATTCATCTTCATCAATACTTAATTCTCTTGCAACCTGGCGGAATTTCTCTTCGTCCGGATCTTTTGGCAATACCTGTCCACCGATAACGGCTCCGACTTTTTCACCTTTTACAACAAGATCAATACTGAAATCGATCAGTCCCGCATGACAGTGGTACACGCCGGTTCCTTCACGGTCACATTTCTCGCAGCGTCTCTTACCCTCTGCACTCTCTCTTGTATATTTAACACAAAAATCTGTAAAATTAAAACAGTCAGAAATATAATTTCCATCCATGTCTACTGCAACGGTTGCCAGTCCGGTTGCTCTTGCCCAGTTCTTCATAATTTCATGGAATTTATCCATATCCGTAAAATCCTGTATTCTCATATAGTCTTCCTCCATACAGCAGTACTTTAATTATATTTTACTATGATTATGACACGATGACAAGCAAATATTCCATGCTGCAATTGTTACTTATTTAAC
>VOFC01001618.1_pt1 | contig 16000 bp, 27 predicted proteins | sample 5384161 | NCBI WGS metagenome assembly VOFC01 (sample SAMN12384722, study PRJNA508395) | human gut metagenome | isolation source: healthy gut B | host: Homo sapiens | reverse complement strand
TTTTGCTGACAATTTCAGGATAATCCCAGCATCTGTTCTTCTTTTTTCTGCCTTGCTTTTTCTTCTTCTTCCTTTTGCCGCCCAGCAGACTGCTCCTGCCGCCGCGGCAAGTGCCATCAGTTCCAGACCTGTCAGATCCGGCACTTTTGACCATGTTACAGTTTCTCCGTTCAGTGTCTCCGGCAGATAATAGGCTGTTTCTTCGGGATACGCTTCGTTTTCTTTTTTCACTGCTTTTCAGTGCCTAAGAACCATCCCCGCCCTTTTATCTCCGGGGCGGATAGACCTGAACCTTCCAGCCATATATTCACCATTGTTTCCCCTGAAGTTCCAGTTTCCGCTTTCAACGTAACCTCCACTCCTTCTTCGGGAATCTCGTCTGACAGCAAACATGTTTCTGTTTACCGTAGCCGAAAGACAATTCTCACCTAAGATGATTTCATCAGCGCCTCCTATCGCCGCAATTGAACGCCTCTTCTATCTCTTCTTTTCATCTCCTGAAACTTTTTCGCACTCCGATCCGGAAGGCAGGGTGCGGTGCCCGCTATAAAACCCCTGTCGCTGCAAGGCAGAAAAGCATCTTCCAACAGCTCCTGCAGGACATCAAGTCTCCGCACACTGTAAAACAGCTGTCTGCGCAGCTCCGCCTTCTGTGCCACCGGAAGATACCGTGTTTCTTCTTCCCCTAAAATCAGACGGTCAATCTCTTCGAGAACCTCTCCGTCATCCGGTTCGGATGCGATATCGATCCGCTCCATCAGTTTTCTCCGCAGAATTTCCGGCATTGTCATTTTTCTTCTCCTCTTCTGCCGTCCCGCAGAATCTGACGCACATAGTCGCCCAGCTCGCTCCAGACAAGCTCCTCAAAGTAGGCTTTTTCCCGTCCGGTTGGCCGTGTGGAACGGAACGTGGATTTTCCGCATCTTGTCCAGCACCGACTGGCAGTCCCACCGGCGCAGCAGATTTTCAAACTGCTCCATTTTTGCCGCAGAAATCACATCATTCCTTATCGGAACGTAAATTTCATTGCAAAAAATCCAGGATCTGATACAGATCCGCCACGCCATCCCCCAGGTCGAGAATCAGCACTTCATAGCTGCTGTTCTTCTCAATCTCCTGAAACAGCCATTTCCATTCTTCGTATTTTGCAGTCTGAATGTCCATCGGCGATGCGGCGGGCGGCAGATAATCCAGGTTCTGCATTGACTGGACCATTCCGCCCAGTTTGTAGATGATGCCCTGATTTTCCTGTCTCGCATAATACAGAATATCGCTCATCCCCTGTCGTAACTGCATTCCAGCAGCCGTTCAAATCCGGAATAGCTCTCCATATTGAGATACAGCACTGCCCGCTCTTTCGCCAGAATCTGCCCCATCGTCAGGGCAAACGAGGTCTTCTGCGTCCGTCCGACCGGCGAATAAATGCCGATGATGCGCATTTCCTTTTTCGGCAGCAGTGCAGGCGATGTATCGACACCATTTTCTACGCCGTAGCACGCCATGACCTCGCGGATCACCGTTTCCGACGACTGGTATTTGTAGACCGCCGGATACTGATCCAGCACCGGACTGTGTACGCCCTCCGACAGAATGATAATCTGACGGATCGGATACCGGCGGATCTCTTCTTTCATCGCTTTATCCGAAATCAGAAGAATCTCTGTTTCGTTATTCTTTGCGAACTCCAGAAACATCTCCGCACTGGAAAATGCATGCACTTCGAACGGAATATTTCTCTTCTGGTTCAGATATTCCATAAAATTGCGTGCATATTCCATTTCCGTGTCACAGACTGCAAAAACACTCTTTTTCTTTGCAGTATTCAATAAAATCCCCAATCCAGAGCAGCACTCCCATCAGCACGGGAACGGAAAATGGATGCACTCCATGCCCCACTTCCCATCGTAATAGGGAACCGGCTCTGTTTTCTTCTGGTATTTTCTTATGGTAAAATAAGTTTGGAAATAATTGAAAAATTTGGTAAGACGCTGCGGTAAATTTCCGCAGACGAAAATAATTCCGATAGATAAGACCGCTCCAGACAGGAACGACACAATCATACATTTCAGGATCGCTGGCACACCGAGAAAGCCTCCAACAGCGGATAGGAGTTTGATATCTCCCGCGCCCAGCATATGAAAATAGAACAGAATGTAAAGTGCGAGTATCGGGAAAAGCATCCCAAAAGAAAAATACCCGCTCCCGCGGCGCCATAGCGGATGAGCTGTGTAACCAGCCCGGCGATCCATGCGGTGATAATCCATTCATTTGCAATTCTGCGTGTTCTTAAATCCATCCATACCGCCCCTGTCGCAACTGTCAGTACCAGACAGTGCTGCAAAAAAGACATTTTGTCTCTCACCTCCCGTTTCGTTTGGGTCAACTTGATTGTGAGGTCATTATAGTTGCCTCTTTTCGATTTGTCCAGCGGTTTTCGGCAACTTTTTCCGGTTTGTGAATTGCCTCCAAAAACGGGATGAAAATTTCTCACACCAAAAAAAGAAAAATCGTGTGAAAGGTTTTCCGTTTTTCGCGGATTCGTAGAATCGTATCGCAATTTCACCGCTGCTTTTTAGCTATTATTTTATGATCCTTTTTGCAAGAAATCTTCGAGCCGCATCACAGCAAAAAAACAGACCAGAACTTTTTTCTTCGTTCTGGTCTGCTTCCATACAGTTTTTTCTGTTTTTACTGAATAAAATCCGCATACTCCGCTCTGCTGAGCCTCTTCAGATCCTCCGGCGCCATGCACAGCGTGGTTCCGATTCTTCCCCGCTCACGTAAACCTTGTCAAAATTCGCCGCACATTCCTGAATCACGGTCGGATACTGTTTTTTCATTCCGATCGGGCTGCATCCGCCGCGGACGTATCCGCTGACTGCAGTGATATCTTTGACATGGATCATCTCGATGGATTTCTCCCCCACCGCTTTTGCGGCTTTTTTCAGGTCTACTTCCTCTGCAATCGGAAGCACCAGCACATAATACTGCTTGCTTTTTCCCTGTGCCACAAGCGTTTTAAATGACTGCTCGACCGGCGCGCCGGTTTTCTCTGCTGTGTGAAGCCCGTCGATAAATTCATCGCATTCATATTGAAGAACTTCGTATTTGATTTTCTGGCGGTCCAGAATCCGCATTGCATTTGTTTTGATTTCTTTTTCTTTTGCCATTATTTTCTCTCCGGTGCTCCCTGCAGTGCATACAGTTCTTTTTTGAGCTGTTTGATTTCTTTTTTCATCTCAATATTTTTCTGTTTCAGCCGTACGACAGCATCCCCGGCTTCTTCCGGTTTTACAGAAAGTAAACGTGCAATGCCGAGGGTATTGATGTGTTTTAAGCAGTAATCCGCATACGCTTTTTTCACCTGAAAGCATGGTCACGCGGCCGCCGCCTTTGTATTTCTGGGCACTTAAGATTTTGCTCAGACGGATTTCCCCTGTTTTTGCAACGTGGGTTCCACAGCACGCACAGCTGTCGTAACCTTCGATCGTCACAATCCGCACCTGGCCCTCGATCTCTTTTTGCTCCGGTAATCCATGGTTTCCAGCTCTTCCTTTGACGGATAACTGATCGTAACCGGAACATTTCGAAGCACGGCTTCGTTTGCCTCCTGCTCCACATCGTAGAGCTGCTCCTCGGTCAGAACGCCGTCAAAATCAACGGTAATGACATCACTTCCCATATGGAATCCAACGTTGTTGAAACCGTAAATCCGATGCACGATACCTGACACGATATGCTCTCCGCAGTGATTCTGCATATTGGAAAAACGTTTTTCAAAGTCAAGTTTTCCAACTACCGTTTTGCCCGGCTCGAGCGGTGCTTCCACGGTATGCCAGATTTCGCCGTCGATTTCCTGTACATCCGTTACAAAAATTCCATCCAGTGTTCCTCATCTGCCGGCTGGCCGCCGCCCTCCGGGAAAAATGCGGTCTGATCCAGCAGCACGCGGTACATGCCGCCCTCGCAGACGCTCCGTTCTACGGTTGCCTCAAATTCACCCAGGTACGCATCCTGATCAAATAATCTTGTTGTGCTCATAATTTTTCCTCTTTTCCGTCTATTCGTTTACAATGTCAATCTGGCACATTTTCATAGCTTCCAATGCATTTTTATGACTCTGCGGCGTTACGCCCGCGCACGCGGATGCATCGACAGAAATCGGCACTTCCGGATAAAATGCTTTCAGCAGCATGGCATTGGAAATCACGCAGATGTCGGTGCAGAGTCCCACGAGTTCAATGGATTCCGGCACGCCGCCTGCCAGTTTTTCGATCGCCTCCGGCAGATTTTTTTGCACCGAAGGTGATCTTATTCATCACCACGGCCTGTTTTTTCTCCGCCATTTTCTGGATTTTTTCCTTCAGAGCATGCCCATTCGTTCCTTCGATACAGTGTTCCACCGGAAGTTTTCTGCCCTCGGATGTTTCCAGATAACCGGCAAAATGGGTATCTCTGGTACAGATGACGGCTCCGTCAAACGCATCCATCACCTCTGCAACGCGGTCAACAATCCCGACCGCCTCTTTTGTGCCGAGACTTCCGTCGATAAAGTCATTCTGCATATCTACTACAATTAATACTTTCATCTTTGTTCTCCCTTCTGGGACATTTTTTTATAAATGCTGCATCCAGCTCAGTGCCAGTGAAATCCAGCTCTGGCACTCTTCGCGTACTGCGTTCTGGTATTCATAGCTCTGTGTCTCCTCGCTTGCAAGGCCAAGGCCGTGGCCGCCGACCGGATAAATATGCATTTCTACCGGAATCTCCAGCGCATGCAGTGCTGTAAAGAACATGATCGAGTTTTCTACCGGCACGCAGTCGTCCGGAGCGGTGTGCCACAGGAAAGTCTTCGGTGTATCGAGGCTGACCTGATTCTCGAGAGACATCTCGTCCACCAGCTCGTCATACCGGTTTCCCAGCAGATTGGTGAAGGAACCGCGGTGCGCTTTCGGACCGGATGTGATAACCGGGTAGGATAACAGCAGACCGTTCGGACGAAGCTGCTCTGCGTCTACGCCAAGTTCTTCTGCAAGGAATGTTTTCTTTTTCCAGAACACACCGTACGATGCTGCCAGATGGCCGCCTGCGGAAAATCCCGCTACTACTACTTTGTTCGGATCAATATGATATTCTGCCGCATGCTCCCGCAGATGTGCAACGGTCCAGGCAAGCTGGCGGAGTGCCGTCGGATAGTGAGCTGCCGGAGCAACACTGTAATGCAGAACAACAGCGTGGTAACCGGCTCCGACAAACTTCAGCGCAATCGGCTCTGCCTCACGCTCAGACACCCATTCATAACCGCCGCCCGGGCAGATCACGATGACCGGACGCACGCGTTCCGGAGCAATCTCACGCGAGTTGTCCAGAAAATACGTATATAATTTTGCAGTTTCTTCTGTATCTTTTACTTTGACATCTAATACCTGATAATTCATAAGTTCTTCCTTTCCCCCAATTTTTTCCGGGTACGGCCACAGCCGCCAATTTTTACTCTGTTGTCATTATACCGTATCGGCGCAAAATATCAAGCGTATCACGCCAGTCACTTTTTCTTTTCAAATTCACTTCCTCATAGTATAATAATTTTAAATTTGCATGTTTTTGAGCGGCAAAAAATAACACACCAAGGAGGATATTGCAATTATGGATTCAATCTTATTGTCCTTACCGATCAGGACGGAAATTCTGTCCGTTTTGAGCTTCTGGATATCGTAGAATACAAGGAGGATGAATACGCCGTTCTCTACCCGGCCGACGGCGGCGATGACGAACCGGTACACATTCTGCGCATCATTTCCGAGAATCTCGATGTCAACGAAGCCGAGTTCGAAGGTCTCGATGACGACGAACTGATCGACACCATTTACCAGATTTTCCGCGAACGCAACGATCTGGACGACTGATTTTTCTGATTCTTTGCAAACAGAGCAGCATTTTCCACACACATGCGGTAAAATGCTGCTCTGTTTGTGGGGGATTCCTCTCCGACTTTCCAGTTGCTATCTACAGTTTATACTGCATAAAATTCCCATTGTGCACAAATCCAAAATTTGTATACAGTTTATACTCCCATATCTGACCCCGTGATCTGTATTGTGCCGCATCCATATTCTTTTGCATCCTTTATTTCTATCACACGGACAGCAATTCTTTTGCAATACCTCTTCTTCGATACGCCGGATCGGTAAACATACTGGACAGTAATCCAATTCTGCCGCTCGGGCATCCAAAGTATGGAGGTTTTTCTACAAATGACATTCCACTCGTTGCGATGATGCTCTCTCCGTCAACAGCAATCCAAGATACAAAAGTACCATCCGCCATATGACGTTCATAGTAATCTTTTAACGCAGGTACTAAGTCAATTTCTTCTTTTGCCCCTTCTTCGCGGATGGATTCTCATCTGAATGAAAATAATCAAGTTCCTTCTGGGTAAGTATTTGATATTTGATTGCCATTTTTATTCCCTTCTGCTTATTCTCTCATCCAGCACCTGCACATACGGCTCATCTTTTGTGCATGGTTTCCAGTCGTCTTTTCCCTCTGCATTCGGGTTTCCGGTTTTCATGAAATTGGTCCAGTCGTCCATCATTTCTTTGCTGAGGGCATAGTCGCCTTCGGTTTTCGGGCGCCAGCTTCGGCCGAGGGTTCCGAACATGTACCAGAGTTCGGAGGAATGGAACGCTCCGGCGTCGTCACCTAACAGGGCGCGGGTGAAGTAGTAAACGTATGCCGGTTTTCTTCCGAGTTTTTCCAGCGCAAGGCTCCAGTTGATGCATCCCTTATAGATGCCGCCGTGCTCGCCTTTTTTCTTTCATCTCCGGGAACACGCCGATGTCGTCTGCAGTTGATCCGAGCATATATGGGATATCCTTGATTTTTCCTTCGGTTACTGCCTCGTTATAGCCGCAGGTCAGCAGATGATTGTCGATGTTCGGTACGAAGCTCAGCATTCTCGATGGATTTACGCGGCCAAACTCCTCCTGAATCTCCACGATTCTTTCAGCCGGAATCGCACGCAGTTCTTCGAGTGATTTTTGCTCCGCTAAGCTCCACAAATTCCTGACCAATGGTTTCTGCCTCGGAAAGCGGCATATCGCGGTTCAGCCCGGTGTCATAGCCGCCGGCACTCTGAAAAATGGCCTTGCTGATCCAGTTTTCCGTCAGCGGAGAGCTGACGAGTGTCTGTACGCTCATGCATCCCGCGGACTGACCGAATACGGTAATGTTTTCCGGGTTGCCGCCGAATGCTGCGATATTTTCTTTTACCCATTTCAGCGCTGCAATCTGATCGAGAATCGCATAGTTTCCGCTTCTTCCGACGCCGCTCTCCTCGGAAAGCCACGGATGTGCCAAAATCCGAAAGCACCGAGACGATAGTTGATCGTTACCAGAATCACACCGCGCTCGCAGTAAGCTGCTCCGTCAAACTCAGATTCATGGCTGAAGCCATGCATGAATGCACCGCCGTGAATCCAGAAAGCGACCGGCAGTTTTTCGTCTGCTGTGTTTGCCGGTGTCCAGATGTTTAAGTACAGACAGTCCTCACTCTGGTGCATACCAAATTCCGGATCGAGATAAAATTCTTTTTCCATAGAAGGAATCCGGCTCATGCTCGGTCTGCGGGCAGACGCATCCGAAATGATCCGCCTTATAAACGCCCTCCCAGCACGCCGGCTCTTCCGGCGGGCAGAATCGTTTTTCGCCTACCGGCGGCTTTGCGTACGGAACGCCGCGGAATACCGGTGTAGCCGTCTTTTGGCACACCATGAATCTGTCCATATTTTGTTTTTGTCTCTTGCCATCAGTTCGTGGATCATCTGATGTTTCTCCTCTTTTGTCGGTGCGGTCAGTCCCTCGATGGCTTTGAGATGTGCCATACGTAGCGGACCGGTGTGTGGGGATTCCGATTCCGGAAAGCTTTTGTTCCGGAATAATAGAACGGGTTTGCCTCGCTTAAGATCAGCTTTCTTGTGTTGTCAGCCACTTCCTGGCTTTCCGGCTCGTAGCCGAGATAGCTCATAGCCAGAAGACTCGGTACATTGGCATCGTCCATCAGATTATACTGGCCAAAGCCGTCTACCTCGTAAGCATAAACATCGCCAAGTCCCCAGATATGGGTGGTACCGTAAGTCTCAATGGCCTGTTTTACGGTCTTTGCCATCTCTTCTGCTTTCTTCGCAATCTCCTCTTTTCCGCCGACGAAATCTGCGATCTCCTTCAGATAATTCAGAACGACAACCGCAAACATGTTGGACGGAATCAGATAACCGTAACGGCAGGAATCATCGCTTGGACGGAAGCCGGACCAGATCAGGCCGATGCCGGATTTTACCTGCGCACCTTTTCCATCGCGGGAAAGCGTATCGGTGTAGGAGCAGTTTTTTACGGATGAAGCTGTACGGGGATTTCTCCTCGTGGTTCATTTCAGTCTCAAATACAGTCAGGATTTTTGTCAACACCTTCCCAGAAAACCTCGTCAAACTGATCCGTTCTTCCGGTGTTCTTCCAGAACAGATAGGGGAGAACTGCAGCGGATAGCAGAGAGAATCGATCTCATACTTTCTCTCCCAGATCCACGGTCCCATATCGGTCTCGTCCTTCTCCCAGCAGTTGCCGTTCGGTCCTTCGTTGAATGCGTTTGCGTATGGATCAATGTTGATGCACATAAACTGGCGGCGGATCAGGCCTGCGATCAGGTCAGCCAGCTCCGGGTCGTTCTGCGCCGGAACAAGGTACGGGCGCAGCTGTGCTACCGAGTCACGCAGCCACATTGCCGGGATATCTCCGGTGATGACGTAGGTGCTGCCGTCCTCCATTTTCTTTACGGTTGTGTCGAGGGTATTGGAGTAGCATCGCTCAAACATATCAACGATTTCCGGCTCGTCTTTCAGTTTTTCTCTCAGGCTTAAAATCAGCTCCTGAATGGACTTTGGTAATGTCTCTTTCATTCTTTTTTTCATCCTTTCGCTCAATTTTTCTCATTTCCCGTTATCCTGCAACAGGGCATCTCCGTAATCGAAAATGCCCTGTTGTAGTTCTTATAAAGTTAATGTATCAGACTTATTTCTGTGCGTCAATCTGTTTCTGAGCTTCCTCGCGGATGGTCTCCCAGCCTGCGGTCTCAAGCTCTGCATCGATTGTTTTTACAAGTTCTCTCTCGGATCCTGTGCGCCGGTGAATAACTCAGAATAGTATTTCTCATATACGGCACGGCAGTTTGCAAGCTCTGTTTCGATGTTGGAGGTATCCAGGTTGAATCCAAGCATCTCAGACGGAGTTGCTTTCTCGTTCAGCTCTTCTACTTCATCCCACTGGTTGAAGTCAACATCGTCTGTCTGAGTTACATTGAAGAAAGTACCCTGGGTATATCCGGCCATGCCCCAGTCAGTGGTCAGGCGGTGTACTTTATTATCATCGGTGTACTCGAAGTCTGTTCCTTCTGCTCCATAGTAGAACCAGTCACGTACTTTGGAATCCGTATTTACCAGGTTCAGAAGCTGAAGTGCTTTGTCCGGGTGCTTGCATCCGAGTAAATACCATTGATGGAACCACGTACAGTTGTGTTGGAAACGACTGTGTTGCCATACTGTACTGCTGTACAATTGGCGATACCATTATTCGGACCCCATGTTGTTTTTGCAGCGCCGCTCCATCCCTGTGCTGCAAAGAACATTGTGTATTTGCTGGAATCATCTGCTGTCGGAGCGTCTCCGTTGATGATGCCCTCCTGATACATTTTACGAACGATATCCAGGTTGGAAAGGATTTCTTCGTCATCCAGCGGATTGACAACGGTCTTGCTGTCATCGCCGTATTTAACGCCGATTGCCGGAAGTCCGGAGCTTAAATCATCGTAGTTCAGGTTCAGCAGGAAGTTTGCACCATTTTTGGACATGAAGTACGGAGATCCGCCTTCGCCCTCTTTTTACTGTCTTCAGAGCATCGTACAGCGCATTGAAATCTGTTACAGAATTTACATCAATATTATATTTATCTGCGATGTCCTGATCCCATACAAAGTACTCGGAAAGGGAGCTGTCTTTGTAGGTCGGTACGCCGTAGATTTTTCCATTTACTTCTACTGCTTTCCAGTAATCTTCCGGAATCATGTCATACAGCTCGGAAGCGTTGTCTTTGAGCAGATCTGTAATGTCCATCAGTGCGCCGGTGTTCACCTCAGAAGAGTAACGGTTCTGGTCGGTGAACAGGATATCGAAATACTCGCCGGAGTTTGTGATAACGCTTCTTCTGTTATCCCAGTCGCCCGACGGAACGATTTCCATGTCTACATTAACGCCGATTTTTTCCTCCAGATATGGGTTGAGCTGTGCAAGCCACTCATCATAATCCTTCGGCATTCCGTTACCAACCTGAATCCATTTCAGTGTAACAACTTCATCTTTTGCATCACTCTTTGAAGAGCTGCTGCTTCCGTTGCTGCTTCCGCAGCCTGCCAGCATGCCACCGGCCATAACAGCAGAAAGTGCAAGAGCTAAAAAACTGTTTCTTTTTCATTGTAGCATCCTCCTGATATAAAATATAGAATGTTGAAATTATCCTTAACCGAAGCCTTTTGCTTCAGTATGAGATCCATAAAGGTAAATGGTCGATCAGCCTTTACAGCACCAACCGTCAGACCGGAAATGAAGTATTTCTGGAAGAACGGATAGCAGCATGCGATCGGGATGATGATGATGATTGCCATCGCCATACGGGCGCCCTCTTTTGGCATTGAGTTCATGTACTGTGCCGTGGTAACGCCAAGAGACGGGTTGTTTGCCATCACCTCAATATTTCTCTGTACGTGATCCAGCAGAGCCTGCAGGGAATACAGCTTGGTATCGCTGATGTACAGGGAAGACTGGAACCAGTCGTTCCAGTAACCGAAGGTGAGGAACAGGGCGATCGTTGCCATCAGCGGTTTCGACAGCGGCAGGGCGATCTTTCCGAAAATCTGGAACTGGGTTGCTCCGTCGATCTGTGCCGACTCAATGATGGATTCCGGAATGTTGGTCTTGAAGAACGTTTTACAGATAACAACGTTGAACGAAGAAACACAAAGCGGAAGGATCAGCGCCCAGATACTGTTTTTCAGGTTGAGGAACTGTGTGTTAACTACATAAGAAGAAATCATACCACCATTGAAGATCATTGGAATAAAAACGACCATGGTGAAGAATCCGTTCAGTTTGTAGGTGCTTCTGGAAAGAACGTAACCCATCAGCATCGTAAGGGCAACTCCGATTACCGTACCGATAACCGTTACCGCAACGGAAACGCCAAGTGCAGTCACATCATCTGTCCTTCCCGAAGAAGGAATTTGTAGGAATCCAGCGAGTATGCACTCGGGATAAACTGGTAGCCATTCATCTTGATCGAATGCTCGAAGAAATCGAGATCATGAAGATGAATACCACCGGGATAATGCAGGCCAGGGCAAGGATCACAAAAATAACATTGAAAATTGCATTTGTAGATCCCTGGATCTGATTTAAATGTGAAGAGGAAGCCAGATCAAGATCTTTTTCTTTTTTGCCATTTTTGTACCTCCTTAAATAATCGCGCTGTCTTCATCAATCTTCTTCACAATGGCATTGGCAAGAAGGATGGTGATGCAGCATGCAACAGACTGGAAGAATGTTGCCGCAGAAGTCATTCCGATCGGAGTGGAAGACTGCAGTGCGTTGTATACATATGTGTCGATAGTTGCTGTCGTTTTGAAGATCGAACCGCTTGCTCCCTGAGAAAGCTGGAAGAACAGTCCGAAGTCGGAGTAGAAGACCTTTCCGACATTCAGGATGAACATCATGATGATGACACTCTTTAAGCAAGGCAGGGTAATGTGCCATACCTGCTGTCTTTATTGGCGCCGTCCATAACGGCTGCCTCGTACAGTGTGGTATCAATACCGGAAATGCTGGACAGGTAGATAACCATGTTGTATCCGGTAGATTTCCACAGATACATGAAGATCAGGATAAATGGCCATACACCGGCACTCATGTACCACTGAATCGGTTCCTTGCCTGCATTTCTCATTATACTGTTGATCAGACCGTTGTCCTGGTTCAGGAATGCATCCAGGAAGTATGAAGCTACAACCCATGACATGAAGTATGGGAAAAACATCATCGTCTGATATACCTTTGACGCTCTCTTATTGCGCATCAGGCTGATCATAATTGCAAGTCCTACGGAAAATACCATACCAAGAACGATAAATGCAAGGTTATACAGGATTGTGTTTCTCAGGATGACGAACAGGTCGTTGGATCTGATCAGGAACGAAAAGTTTTTAAGCCGGCCCAGTCACTGTGGAGCAGGTTATAAATGAAACTCTTTCCGCCGGTGATTTTGTAATTCTTGAACGCAATGATCAGACCGAACATAGGCAGGAAGCAGAACAGAATATACCAGATGGTGGTCGGCAGCGCCATGACGGTCAGCTCCGTGTCATTCTTGGTCCAGCGTCCTTTTTTCTTTTTGCTTGGTTTACTCAAGATTTTTTTCCTCCTTCTCCCGATTGCTCGGGCTTATCACTTGATCCGTTTATCTTACAAACGGAATCCCGGTAAATAATCTTTCCGGGAATGCGGTATACCTCGCCGCTCTTTTTTCTGCGGTTCATTCATATGTTTGATCATACGTTTTGCCGCAAGACGTGCAATCGCGTCGGTGTCAACCGCAACCGTGGTGAGCGACGGACTGCACAGTTGTGCATAAATGGAATCATCAAAACCGGTCACGGAAACATCCTCCGGTACGCAGATTCCACGCTCTTTTAATGCCTGCACTAATTTGAATGCGGTGGCATCGCAGTTACAGACAAATGCGGTGGGCAGCTTCTCCGGTAGCAAAAGCGGAATGGCAATGCCTTCCTCGCTTCGGTCCGGGATTCTCCACTCATTTTTCGGGGAAATTCCCTCCTCCAGCATTCTCCGCAGATATCCGAGATATCGGTCGGAAATACTGGTTGTACTTCCTACGGTTCCGACAAATCCGATGTCTGTGTGGCCCTGCTGGATCAGGTAATTGGTCAGCTCATAGGAGCTGTAAATATTCTCGGTGATGACGGAATCGGATTTGTGGGTTCGATCGTAGATGTCCACATACACCTTCGGGAGATCAATCTGTGCAATCTGCTCCCGGACACCCTTATCGAGAATACCAAGAAAGATCAGGCCGTCGAACAGCCCTCTGGTCTGTATCGTGTTCATGTCCGACGGGAGTGTTGCTGTTGTCGGAGAAATCATGATACTCGAACAGGATGCTCTCTGCAGCTCGTAGATGATCCGCTCGTACATTGCCATATAAAATTTTCCTTCGTCTCCGGAGCTGAACCGCGGACTCATGATGATACCGACTTTTTGCTCTTCCGTTTTCCGTAGTCCGGAAGGACATAACCGGATTCTCTCGCAAGCGCAAAAATCTTTTCTTTCAGTTCTTCTCCCACGCCGTCTTTTCCGTTCAGCGCCTTGGAAACTGTTACTTTACTGATGCCCAGCTTATCTGCCAGGTCCTGCATGGATACTGATTTTCTCTCTGCCATGTTACCAACAGCCCCTCTATTTGTTTCTTAACTTGTGATTAGATGTTAACATCTTTTAGAAAAAGATTGTCAATAGCCTTTTCGTTATTTTGTATATTAAAATTCTTATTTTTCCGTTTAAATTTGTATAGATCGAGGAGCATTCTTCTGTTTCTTTTGGTTTTTGGCAGAAAATCTGTGTTTTTATGTTAAGTCACTTAATATTTTAATATTAACACAGCACTTTTTCTCCTGTTTGCATTTTTTAACGAAAAAAGCAGCGGAAAGTCTAACTTTTCATCTAATTGTCATACTCCCCGCTGTCTCTCACTTTTCTATTCTCTTCCATACTGCTGCCGGATAGCCATAGCCGCATTTTGCCACCGCCAGAAAAAAGACGGCTACCGATATCCCTGTTCCCATTGTTACTGCTTTAAACACCCATAAAATTGTTCCGCCAATCCCGGAACCAAGATTAACAATATAGGCATTTTTTATAACAGGCCGCCAGTCCGATACAGGCAATCGCACTGCAGACAAAAAAAGAAGGTGTCAAAGAAAACATTGATATCCAGCGTTCCATTTACCCGGAAAGGACAGCCGCTATAATTCCAAACAGTACCATCGCTCCGAGGACCGTAACACTCAGCTCCCTGCGGTTCATCTTCCGCATGATGGTTTCCGTCTGTTTCTTCTCCCCTCTCCATTTCCAAAAACTGTAAAGAGCCATCGGAGCCTGCATAAAAATCATAAATACAAAGGTCGCATATACCTTGGTCTGCCATGCCAGAATACCATTGCAGACCGCATAGACAAAACAAACAGAAATCCCGGTGCAAAATTCATAGACACCATAAAATTAAACGTAATGCCGATCAGTGCTGAAACAGCGTGTCCCCGCCAATCACCCCCGGCTGCGGCGACTGCTGCAATCTGCAGCAGCAGAACAATATTTTTTCTTTTCCATATTTTCAGTTATGCGCAAATAAAAGTAACCACACCCTTGTCATTATCTGACAGGCTTTCCATATCTTTCTCTGCGGTTTCCTGCTCCACAATCTCCACTCCATAACGGAACTCACTGAATCCGGACAGGTCCATCTTGAAGTTTGTTTCCCATGTGTTATTCATAATCCAGCTGTAAACCAGCCGTTTATTATTCTCCTCTTTGTTATCGCACAGAAGGGTTGGGTGGGATTCCATCTCCCCCATGTAAAGTAACGGTGTGTCAAAAGTATTAACCAGAATCGTCTGATCTTTTGTCCGGTAAACGAGGCCTTAATAACATCCATAACCGGGCAGAAGAAATTGTTTTGTATGAGATGATTTATTCATAACGGGAGCAATTAAATCGGAGGTATATAAGATGATTGAAATTGTATTTGGTGAAAGTGCCTGTGGAAGTTTGAAAATTGCCCAAACTTACGGCAAGGGAAAAGTATAGGAAGTGCTGTTTCAATATTTATAAGGCACGAAAACGGGAGTGTTCCATCTTCAAATGAAATGAAAAAGGCACAGCTTCAAGCACAGGAACAAGAACGCATTGCTTGGGAGAATGCTATTCCATTGGGAGGCAAGAGTAGTGATGTTTATTGTTTTGATATGGTTCTTAGTGTGGGAGATATTTCTGATAATGGAATTGGCGAACAGCGGAAAAATATTTTCAAGAAAATGCTGTCTGTCTGCTTTGTAGAGGATTTAGATTATCAGGTTGAAGAAAAAATACAGAAAATTAAAACTACATTGACCTCAGTGATTGAACGATATGTAGCTGGGGAAGAAATTCGCATTTGGTATAGAAACCATGCAACAGCGGTTTTTCTTTACCGTTTTTTCCTTTGACTGATAGGTGTTCCCATTTTCTTTGATTTTTGTAGAATCCGAATGAGCCAGCGAAATTCTTCGTCTGACAGATTTTTATAGTTGATGCCGAGCTGTTTACAGTAAAGGACAACGAGCTTTTCATCCCGACTGCCCTTGAAATTTTCGACCGCTTCCAGATTTTCTTTCAGTTCATCGGCAACGGTGGTCTGGGGCGCACTCTCGCTGTCCTTTTTGTGTGGTTCCCGAATATCCCGGATAATGAGATTGAGGTCATCCAGAACCATGTGACTGAAATACTCATCATCGCTGATATGGGCGGCTTGCAGCACTTTCAAATGCGGGTCGTCTTCGCCAGGGCGATACCGTTCAATGATTTCATGTCGGACGGTATCAACAAGTGCATTGAGGTTTTGAATCTGCATGGTGGCAATCCCGTCCACATAAATCTCAATGTCTGCAAGAAACTTGATAAAATCTTTATGTGTGGCAAGCTCACAGAGCAGACGGTTGTTAATCCGACCGCTTTTCAGGAGAGCAACCATCTCATCTTTTTTCATAACTTCCCAAAGAGCTGATTTGGAAATACCCGTCAACTCTGACAACTCTTCCAGATTTAAGCCTTTGTCCTTGCGGAGTTCCCAA
>VOFC01001091.1_pt1 | contig 16000 bp, 18 predicted proteins | sample 5384161 | NCBI WGS metagenome assembly VOFC01 (sample SAMN12384722, study PRJNA508395) | human gut metagenome | isolation source: healthy gut B | host: Homo sapiens | reverse complement strand
TTTGTAGCTCTTAGTGATGATTTCTACCTTGCTGGCTACCATGAAAGAAGAATAGAAGCCGAGACCGAAGTGGCCGATGATGGCGTTGGCATTCTCCTTATACTTGTCGAGGAAGTCAGTTACGCCTGAGAATGCAATCTGGTTGATATATTTATCGATTTCCTCCTCAGTCATACCTATACCATGGTCGCTGATAGTCAAGGTTCCAGCCTTCTCATCGAGAGAGACACGAACGGTTGTGTCGCCTATCTCGCCCTTGAAATCGCCCTGAGCTGCAAGAGTCTTCAACTTCTGTGTAGCATCTACGGCGTTTGAAACCATCTCGCGGAGGAAGATGTCGTGATCTGAATATAAGAACCAAGCTAAAACTGGCCGCAAATCGATGACAAACTAAGCTTTGGTATTTAATTATATTTCACCTTCTAAGCACTCAAGTTGTTAACATTTTCAGCAAGGATGCGGGTAAAGTTTCAAACATATACCAATACAGGCATACATAGCTTTCGGCGAAAATACTACAAAGCCCATAAATCTACGCGTTGCATAAAAAAACAGAAGCAATGCTTTATCCCATCGGATTGCATTGCTTCTGTTTTTATTGATGTGCACTTACAGATAATCTGCAGTACATCCTTTCGTGAAATGTATTATTCTTCGACCTCTACCCACTTCATTTTCTTTACTTTAGCTCCGGTAGCTAAAGCAGCCTGCTTGAAGATTTCATTCTTTCGGTCGATGGTATGCGTGCGGAACTTACCACTGATGCGTGCCAAACGTGTGCCGTTCTTGGTGAGGGCTGCATCGTCAGTAATCCAATTTTCTGCACGACGGTCGTCATCGAAATCGCCGGCAGTTACTTTAAAAATATCTTTTTTCTGTTGATATTCAGTAATTTAGTCTATAAAATTCTTTGATAAATCTGCAAGTTTTAGTACCTTTAGGTCAAGAAACTTGCAGATTTTATGATTAAAAAGACGAATAATATCCCATCTTTATTCAGTAGCCTGTCAGACATGCTGAATCAATCTCACCCACTTTACCAGTTAGCTGACAAAATAGATTGGGAAAAATTTGAAACAGCCTTTCAACCATTATATTGTCGGGGACAATGGCCGTCCCGGCAAGCCAATCCGTTTAATGTGTGGTATGCTCATCCTAAAACATCTTCGTAATCTGTCAGATGAGTCATTGGTGGAACAATGGAGCGAAAATGCTTATTATCAGTATTTTTGTGGCATGCAAGAGTTCACTCCGTATGCCCCATGTGCCTCTTCAGAATTAGTCCATTTCCGCCAACGTATCGGTGAAAAGGGAGTTGAACTTATCTTTCAAGAAAGCATTCGTGTGAATAACGAGAATGATGATGACCACCATCATGATACAGCCTTTATTGATTCAACAGTTCAGAAAAAAGAATATCACTTACCCCACAGATGCAAAGTTGCATAAAAAGATTGTGAAGAAAGTTCTTGGCCTCGTGAAAAAAAACTGGGGCTTCCTCTGCGTCAAAGCTACACCTTTGTGCTGAAGCAAATCTATCGTGACCAGCGTTTCCGGAATCACCCCAAAAACAGGAAAAAAAGCCCTTAGGGCAGACAGGCATTTACGTACAATAGCCGGAAGATTAGTCAGGGAGTTGAAGCGTAATCTTAAAGAGAATCATAACTACGACAAATTGCTCAAACTCTTTAAGACCATTCTTTCCCAAAGACGTAATAGCCGAAAAAAGATATATTCCATTCATGAACCTGAAGTACAATGTATCAGCAAGGGTAAAGAACATAAGAAATACGAATTTGGCAATAAGGTATCCATAATACGTTCTGTTACAGGCATTATTCTAGGTGCTATGTCCTTCCGCAATGAATATGACGGTCATACCATCGAGTCTTCCTTAGAACAGGTGGAACGGTTAACCGGGCGAAAAATCAAACTGTTGGCAGGTGACAGAGGATACAGAGGCAAAAAAGGAAATTAACGGGACAAAGATTATGATTCCCGAAGTACCTAAGAAATCAGACAGCCGATATCAGAGGTTGAAATCGGATTATCGTTTGGGCCGCAACTTTTATAAGGGTGTGGTAGGAGATGCTGTGAACGTACTTCTCTCGGCAGCAGCATATAACTTCAAAAGAGCTATGAAAGCTCTTTTGGGCATGCTTCAAAAATATGCGAGATACTGTACTTGAACAATATCTCGCAAAAATGGGCTTTTAAGGGACGACTAAGTACACCATTTACTGGATGGTAAAAAAAGCATGTGAGGTTGAAACAAAATTCCAAACTCACATGCTTACCTAATGTTTTGCAAATTGCCTCACGCCATTTACTCCATCGAATCCCAAATGCTTTCGCGCTTGTTACTCAACTGATCACAGGCACCAATGCTCTCATCAAAATAATCATGACTTTTCACCGGTGAACTGGCCATAAGCACTGCAGGTTCCAGTTGAAGTTCTTCTACGGTCGGACGTACATAAATTTTCTTGCTATGATTTACTTGCATATTGATAGTCATTTTAAAAATTTATACCTTGTAGCCATTTATAATATATACCCCGGCTGGCAGTGAGCGGGTTTGCGTTTGAGGCATCAACTTACCGTTCAAATCATACACTGCTGTTGAGGTTGCATTTTCCTGTGTAGTAGCATTGGAAATTCCGGTTTGTTCAAGCCCCTCCAAGGTAAAGCCTTTTACTTCTGCAACACCTGAATTTCGCGCCAAAGCCAAATATGCTTTGTTCTTACCATTCATGAAAGGCCCACCATTATTAGCATTCCACCAGAATCCAACTTCATTATTGTATTTAGCTAACTTATAGTACTTGTATTCAGTACCCTTGCCATCGTCTACAAAAGTATAGCCTCAGTATCAACGGTTGCATAAAGATAATTACCCTCATACGTATTTCCCTCCACACTCATCACTGAAGCATTGTAGGTATTTTCCGCACCTTTCAATATAATAGGTGTATGAGCTGGCACAATACTGTCAGTGGGATAGCAATAGTCAATGGTTAAATTGGTTCCATCAACTGACTTTACAATACCGCCCGTTAACCCCTCCGGCATTTTAAATGCGTAATCGGCACACAACGTAGAGTAACCTGCGGATGTCATTTTAATGGGGATTACTTTGCGGTAGAGTTGGGCGTAATTATTATCACTCCATTGTCTACCACATGTAAATCTATCATCAAATATCAATCTACTATAATTGGTTAATTTGTTGTTTTTATTGAAATTTATATACGATTGACCATTATCTTCATATTGAATATCAAAATAAGAATGACCATCAAGAAAAGGGGTCTAGAGTCAAATCACGCCCTTTGGTATTATCTGAATTTGAAGCCTTCAAACTTAATCCATAAATTGGGTCAAAAAAATACAATTTAGGATTAAGAGGAGGTAACGCATTATTGTATATGTATATTTCGGATGCTAGGCTCTTTGAATTTTCCTTCGTTGTAGAAATAAATGTTGAATTCATATATAATATTTCGTCACGCAAGCTGTCCGATGGCAACTTAATATAATATCTGAATGTCGATTTGTGTCGGTTTGTTAGGACCAGCCATAACAGCAATTAAAGTAGTATCTTTAATTGGGGATGCTACAATATAAACTCCATCTTTAATTAAATCCGCTTTTGAAGTCACCTTCAAATAAGTATTTAATACCCCCCTACTTTACTTTGAGCGAACACGGAACAAAAGCCGGATAATGATAAACCGGCAAGCAAAGAAACCTTCAAGAAAAAACTTTTCATGCGTAGATTTTTTGAAACGTCAAAGCATTAAAGCAGCAGCCACGCCACAAAGACTAAATACCCAACACTTCAACTAAGTTAAAAACTGATGAAAGAAAATCTACAAAAAGATACGAATAGACTTACACGCAGCCTATAAGCACAAAACAAATAGTCACAACATGACCTTTCAATCCCTACTAAAACCATCCCTTTAATTGTTCATGCAATATCTAATTGCAGAATATGTAGCGTAAGGTAGATTGGTGCAAAACAAGATATAGTGTAAAGATTGCCATGCAGAAATACTGCCTTTTATATTCACTGGCAAAGGTACTAACAATTAAACGAAATACACAAAAAATAAAATAGAAATTTTAAAAAATCATACAGACACCCTCATTCTTCAAAAAAGAAAGCCACCCTATAAACTGAATCAATAAGACTTTTCAAGTGTAACTCCTTAAAAATAAGACCAACGAAGCGTTGTGACATGGCTGCATTTTATGAGTGACGGAATTGAAGAAAGCACATTGTTTTGACCATTTAAAAACCGCTTTAGGGCAAAATTACATTCAGAATAGCGGCAGAAAAGCGCAGAAAAAAAAAAAAAGAGGGTAACAGTCAAAAAAAACGTGCGTAGCACTTTATATATCAAACAGAATATGTTAACTTTGCAGCCGCTATGCAAAGTGGAAACCTCCTAAATATCAATTTGGCACACGTTACCGAAGCAGCGATGTGCCTGAACGTTGAGCTAACTGATCGCTTCTTTGCTGACCTGGCAGGAAGAAATAAGTGGCGGAGAAGTTCACGCCACCATCACGGTGCGTGCATCAGCAGGTAATATATACATAGTACAAATAGGTTTAAAAGGCGAGGTGACAGTTCCTTGCGATCGTTGCTTAGACCCTTTAACCCTGCCCATTGATGTGACAGATACCATAAAGATTAAGGATTCAGAACCTGAAGATAACGACAATCTTGAAATCAGATATCTCGCATCGTCAAGTTTAACATACGACTTGAGTTGGGACGTATATGAAATTATAGCTACCTCGCTACCCATGCAGCGCACACATGCAGAAAGCGAATGTAATCAAGAAGTAGTTAGCTACATTATGGGTGATGACGAATCAACCAATCAATCCGATGAGGACGACATGTAGTAAATATGAGATATGTCATAAACCATGAAAGCCTAATCAGATTATTAACGGCACACCCTCGAAAAATTAAGCAAATCACAACATCAATTTTAATAATTAAAACAGAAAAATGGCACATCCTAAAAGAAGACAATCGAAGACGAGAACTCTCAAACGTAGAACTCACGATAAGGCTGTCGCTCCCACATTGGCCATCTGCCCTAACTGTGGAGCATGGCATATTTACCATACGGTATGCCCCAGCTGCGGCTACTACCGCGGCAAGCTCGCTATCGAGAAAGAAGTTGCTGAATAAAACTAGCACACTTCAGTTTTAAGTTAGGCAATAGTTTAAGAGTTGATTAGCTCTTGACGTTTCTCACCCTGTCTGCGTTCTGTTCAGACAAAAGATGAACGCCAATGACTTGTAACTCTTAAACTATTTTTTTTCTACATAGAGACAGTTTCATGACTTGGCTTACCACCGGGACATGAATTACATAATATATTTCCCATGGAAAAAATCAATGCAGTCATCACTGGCGTAGGAGGCTATGTGCCTGAATACGTACTTAACAACGATGAACTCTCACGCATGGTTGACACCAACGACGAGTGGATCATGTCGCGCATCGGAATTAAAGAACGTCGCATTCTTAATGAAGAGGGACTCGGTACAAGCTTCATGGCCCGTAAAGCCGTAAAGCAACTTCTTGAAAAAACCAATACCGACCCACAGGAAGTAGACTGCCTTATTGTTGCTACTACTACTCCCGACTATCACTTCCCTTCGACTTCAAGTATTGTTATCGGCCGAATTGGCATGAAGAATGCCTTTGCCATCGATATGCAAGCTGCATGCTGCGGTTTCCTTTTTGCCATGGATGCTGCTGCCGGTATGATACAAAGCGGACGATATAAGAAAATTGTGGTATGCGGTGCCGACAAAATGTCGTCTATTGTTGACTATACCGACCGTGCTACCTGTCCTATCTTTGGTGATGGTGCTGCAGCTGTTTTAGTTGAACCCTCAACTGAAGAAGGTAACTACGGATGGCAAGACAGCTACTTGCGCACGGATGGTAAAGGTTTGCCTTTCTTGTGCATGAAAGCAGGTGGTTCTGTTTGCAACCCGTCTTACTTTACGATTGATCACCGCATGCATTACCTGCACCTAAGGAAGGACGTACGGTGTTCAAATTTGCCGTTACGAACATGAGTGACGCTTGTGCTTTAATGGCTGAACGCAATGAACTGAACAAGGAAAACATTGCTTACATTGTACCGCATCAGGCTAACGTTCGTATCATTGAAGCTGTTGCCAACCGCTTAGACGTATCAATGGATAAGGTGATGCTCAACATTCAACGCTATGGTAATACCTCGGCCGGAACGCTGCCTTTGGCTCTTTGGGATTACGAAAAACAGTTGAAAAAGGGCGACAACCTCATCTTGACGGCTTTTGGCGCAGGATTTACATGGGGCGCTGCTTACCTGAAGTGGGGATACACCGCTAAATAGTAATCAAAAAAATAACAGATGCGTAGAGCGTCAGGCATTCAGAACGGGAACTCATACAAAGTATTCAGATCCATGCTTGTATGCCTAACGCTCTTTACGCTTTTTCCACCTCTATACAATAACTACAGTGCATAAAGCAGGATTTGTAAATATTGTCGGCAATCCAAATGTTGGTAAATCAACTCTCATGAACCTTTTGGTTGGTGAGCGAATTTCTATTGCCACTTTTAAAGCGCAAACAACCCGACACCGAATTATGGGTATCATAAATTCGGATGATGCGCAAATCGTTTTTTCTGACACTCCCGGTGTATTAAAACCGAACTACAAGTTGCAGGAAGAAATGCTGGCATTCTCGGTTTCGGCTCTTCAGGATGCAGATGTTTTACTTTATGTAACTGACGTGGTGGAAAAACCAGACAAGAACAGCGACTTCTTGGAAAAGGTAAAAAAAATGAACGTACCTGTATTGGTGCTTATCAACAAAATAGACCTTTCCAATCAGTCGGAACTTGAAAAACTGGTGGCTGCTTGGCACGAGAGTCTGCCACATGCCGAAATTTTCCCCATTTCAGCCAAAGTGAAGTTCAATGTCGACCAAGGTTTTGAATCGAATCAAAGAATTACTTCCTGATTCTCCACCTTATTTCGATAAAGACCAGTGGACAGACAAACCTGCACGATTTTTCGTTACAGAAATTATCCGCGAAAAAATCCTGCTCTATTACGACAAGGAAATTCCTTATGCCGTTGAAGTGGCTGTTGAGCAATTCAAAGAAAACGATAAGAGTATACACATCAATGCTGTTATCTATGTGGAACGTGATAGTCAAAAAGGCATTATCATCGGACATCGCGGAGTTGCCCTGAAAAAAGTTTCGACAGAAGCCAGAAAAACACTTGAGAAGTTTTTTGGTAAAAGTATCTTCCTCGAAATCTTCGTGAAAGTAGATAAGGATTGGCGCAGCAATACGAAACGCTTAGAAGCTTATGGATATAAGCTCGACTAAAATTACATCTTAAAAACGATTACACGTGTCAAAATTAGTAGCCATAGTAGGCCGACCCAATGTCGGCAAATCAACTCTATTCAATCGCTTGACGGGTACCCGACAGGCCATCGTTAGCGATGAAGCTGGTACCACTCGCGATCGCCAATATGGCAAATGTGAATGGGGTAAACGTGAGTTTTCCATCGTTGATACCGGAGGATGGGTGGTAAACTCGGATGATATTTTCGAAGGTGAAATTCGAAAACAAGTATCGTTAGCCACTGAAGAAGCTGACGTGATTCTTTTGTTGTAGATATCAAAAATGGAATTACGGACTTGGATGCAGAAGTTGCTTCTATTCTGAGAAGAACAAAACTGCCCGTTATTCTTTGTGCTAACAAAACTGATAACAATGAAGATCGATATACTTCAGCTGAATTTTACAAACTGGGATTAGGTGACCCCTTCTGTATTTCTGCCATTACTGGTAGTGGAACGGGTGACTTACTTGACCTTATCTTGGAAAAATTAGGTCCTGAAGCTGAAAACGAAAACGATGAGGATAATATTCCACGCTTCAGTGTGGTTGGACGCCCCAATGCCGGAAAAAGTAGCCTTATCAATGCATTTTTAGGAGAAGAACGCAACATTGTAACGAATATTGCGGGAACTACACGCGACAGTATCCTTACAAGATATACTAAATTTGGCTTTGATTTTTACATCGTTGATACTGCTGGTATCCGTCGTAAAAACAAGGTTACTGAGGATTTGGAATTCTATTCTGTGATGCGCGCTATTCGCTCGATTGAGAACTCTGATGTGTGCATTTTGATGATTGATGCAACGCGTGGCATCGAAAGTCAAGACCTGAATATTGTACAAATCATTCAGCGTAACTTGAAAAGTTTGGTGGTAGTCATCAACAAGTGGGATTTAGTTGAAGATAAATCGCAGGAAGCTATCAAGCACTTTGAAAATGCAATCCGCAATCGCTTAGCTCCTTTTGTCGATTTCCCCATCATCTTTGCTTCAGCATTAACCAAACAACGTATCTTTAAGGTGTTGGAATCAGCTAAGGAGGTGTATTTGGCACGCAAGCGCCGCATTAGTACCTCGAAACTCAATGAGGAAATGTTGCCCCTCATTGAGGCTTATCCCCCACCCTCAATCAAGGGAAAATACATCAAAATTAAATATTGCGCGCAATTACCTAATACACAAGTTCCCTCGTTTGTATTCTACGCAAATCTTCCCCCAATATGTAAAGGAACCTTATCGCAGATTCCTTGAAAATAAGATTCGCGAACGTTGGGATTTCACTGGTACGCCCATCAATATTTACATCAGACAGAAATAGTATCTGCCTCTCTTTTAAAAAGCTATAAAGTTGGTATTACGTATCACTGTATTCTATTGAAATACTTTTTTTCAACAAATCAGCGATAAGGTAATTGCAACTTTATAGCTTTTTCATTACATGACGAAACTCTGACATTCAAATCTGTATGTACAAAATTCATTTCATTACCATCTTTACTTTTCTTTCTCTCTTACTCAGCAGTTGTGGTAATAATAATGATGCTTCTAAAGACGAAAATGACGGAAATAGGGTTGATACTATGGCCATCTATTATTACAACCTACGAGCAAATGGTCATTTCAATGACTATGTAGCCTCTATGCATTCATGCTTAAATACGACTGACAATTATAAACAAAACATGATAAGAATGCTACAACATCACCAAAATGAGATCATTAAAGAGAAACAAGGAGTAAACCGAGTAGAGGTAATTAAGACTACAATGCACGACAATAACAAAATGGCCAACGTTTATTTAAATGTTACATTTAACGATAGTTCGCGCGAAGAAGTTATATTTCCACTTGTTTATGAGAATGGTAAATGGTTAATACAATAGTACTCCATTTTTAAAAACTATGCGCTCTAAAATTTTTTAAGAATTTTAGAGCGCACTTTAATGAGTAAAATATGAATCAGTTGCAAAAAGGTGTAGGGGACAGTTGCATTTGGGCGAGGCGAAGCTTCACTTGCTTCGTACGTTTTGATAATCGGCATGTGCTAAAATGTTATATCCCGATTTCATTTTTTCGCGCGTGGAAAATGCGCCGAAATGCCCGTATATAAAGGGCTGAATGCCCATTCGGAGGTGTTGAAAACTTTCGAGGTGCGATATTAGGGAGCCAAAAAATTTGGATTTTGGGCTTCTCGTGTTGTATCTTTGCTGTCGCTAAGTGAGGCTGCACCTCAACATAGCTTTTGAGAGCAAGTTCTCATCGCTATGTATTCGGCTTGCACTGACATTACCGTAACAACGGATGAAAAAACAAAATTACCTTTTTAGCAATCCAGCGTTCTTTGACATTGTGTTACAACAGAAAGTAAGGCAGGTAGGCCTGTCTGAAACCCGGAGATGCGTCGTTGAGTTTTACCACACGCTTATGCGACTAAACCAATAATAGCTTATTGGATTTGCAACAGTAACTTTATTACCTAACTGATTTTACTTTAGAATTCTCCCACCAATTATCCAGCGTCTGCGCCAATATTGGTCATCTAAATAATCTATGCGTACTCCGCGCTTTGAAGAGGCATGAAGAAACTTTCCGTCTTTCAAATAAATGCCAACATGACTAATTCGTCTGGCAGACTTTCTTTCACTAAAAAACACTAAATCTCCTTGTTTTAGATGCTTTTTTCTTACCCGACGATTTATGTCGCGATCAAGTTGTAACTGACTACTTGGTGAAAGTTCTATATCGTATACATTCTTATAAATGCACTTTGTTAAACCGGAACAATCGACTCCGCGTTTACTCCGTCCTCCACCTCGATAAGGAACACCAAGCCATTGCGCAGATTCTATAAATAATGCATGGTTATCTGCATAGTCTATAGACATATCAAGACGCTTTGCAGCAGTAGCTATTTGACGTATATGATTATTCCCTGCATTCTTGGATGTGTGACATGAATGTAATGTTGTGAACAGAGCTATACAAATCATGTACACCATAACAGAACCAAGCGTCTTCAAAAACTTATCCATTCGTTTAATGTATTGTTGTTTGATTTTATAAAAAGTCATCACTATTGAGCATCATTAAACAAGACCTTACCTTGCTGACTACGTCCATTCATCAAAATGCACAAAGGCTTTGTGAATTTTACTAACCGAAGATTCTCACTTTCATACACTGCAGGTTGTTTGTCCAGCCAATCTTCATTGAAAATGCCATCCTTTAAATAAGGACTAATTGTAAAGTATCCAACTCCTAAGGATGTCAGATTTTGAAAGAAGTGAGAACCTTGACTTGGGTCAACGCGATAGGCAGATAATCCACACTCAACAATAACACGCGATTGACTTATTTGTGGCCATTTTACAGGAATACCCAACCATGGATCAGAACTACCCCAACGACCTGGCCCAACTAATACATAACCAGTTTCTTCACATATCATCTGATCATTGATTTGAGCAATTTCTGCCGCTAACTGACGATTATTTGCAGGGTTAAAATGTTGTGTGCGAACATAAAGTATATGACTCACATCGGTTATGTGTCCATTGCCCAATACATGGTTACTTTGTAACAGCATTTCTCCTGTAGCACGTTCCATTACATTGTCTGAAATATCTTCAGAACGGTCAACGATAGGTCGTATTTGAAGCAAATAGAAATATGCTTTGTCGTCGTTGATTTGCATGACAAATTCAACTTCGACAGGCCTTCCCATCTCCTTTTCACCTATCTGTAATAACTTGGCTATGGTAGATGAGAGTGGATAAGTATCAGATTGCAACAGACCATTGAATGATACTATTCGCCGTCCAACTACATCTGCAATACCTGGACACAGACGCTGGTTTTGCAAATCATAGGTAGAAAACACAAAACGAGCAGCTTTACAATTCGCAGGAAAATCATTCAAACTGAGCTTACATAAATTGAATGCATCATCTGTAGTAAAATCATTTGCAAAATGTGTAAGATCAAGCCCTAAGAAATCGCGCTGAGTTTCACGTAAAGCATACTCTGGACTACTTAACTGCAATAAGTGAGATGGATGTGCCGGAGAGAATCGCAAGGATACCCCACCGTCAACAATATGTTTTCCTAAACCTACAGCCATACTCACAATGCCTTCATCAGCCCTTTCATTACCAATAGGGTAAAAATTCAGAGAACGCGCAACACCAGAAAGTGTAGGATAGTAAAGTTGACCATGTACTTCACCGACAACCTCTTGCAGTACGACTGCCATTTCTCTTGATCTATAAGATTTTGCGTAGCAGTTAGATAAGCCTTACTATCTCGATAAAATACAGAAGCATAAACAGCTTTAATGGCTGAACGTACTAATTGAAGAGTCACCTGATTGTCAGGAGAACGCGGTATCATATAAGTAGCGTAAATTCCTGCAAATGGCTGATAATGAGAGTCTTCAAGTACACTGGATGAACGTATCGCAATCGGACTGTGTCCAACCTTAAATAAACTCAACAAATCTTCAAGCAAATCAGAACGAAGGGTTGCCTTTTCAAACGCATTAAGTATCTCCTCATCTGTGGCATCGCTTAATGCTATATCATACAACTTATTTCGCTCCATAAACTCATCAAATATATCCGTACAGATAACTACTGTTTTAGGAATATTTACTTGAAAATCTGGTGTACTAAGTTGTGGATAGCTATTTATCAATGAGCCCATAAAAGCCAAACCGCGCCCTTTACCTCCTAACGAACCATTGCCAATGCGTGCAAAATTACTATATTCATCAAATCTGTCTTTCTGATAAATGGCAACAACACCAGCATTCTTCATTCTACGATAACCAACAATCAGGTCAAAGATATATTTTCTGGCCTCATCCATATTGGCATATTGCGTCACATCATGTTCTGACAATACTTCTGCCGGCGGAAAAATGGCGTGCGAATACAAAAAACGCGAGAAGTGATGATTCTTCAGATGATAATAAAGTGAAGAATCAGGAATATCAAAAATTTTATTCTGAAGTTCCTTTAAATTGCTAATACGAAATAATTCTTCATTTGTTTGTGGATTAATAATTACGAAATCACCAAAGCCAAAATGCTTCATAATCTGTGACCGTAAATCCTGCGGATAGGTTTTAGATTGTTTCGCAATAAAGGGCAAACCTAATTCATCCGCATATTGTTTGTTTTCGAAATCACTAGATTCCAAAATAAAAGGCAAATACGGATGATCTTTTAATATTTCCTGAGCTAAGATTAAACCAGCCTGTGGATGCTTCGAGCCCTGATAAGAATAATCCATATCAGACACCACTCCTAAAATATTATTAGGATATGCCTGAAGAATTTCCATAGCTTCCTCATAGCTTCGTGCCAACAACACCTTAGGACGTCCACGCATGCGTAACATCTTAAGGTGGTCATTTAACGCTTCGGTTGAAAACTTACGACTTTGCTCGAGCACTATCTTATATAAACAAGGGAGCGCAGATGAATAAAAACGGACTGAATCCTCGACCAATAAAATTGCTTGAACACCAACTGATTGCATATCATCCGGTGCATTGAGTTTATCCTCAATAATTTTAATAATGGCCAAAAAGTAAGTCGGAATTTCCCAACCATGAAAACATGTAATCAATATTCGACAAATCTGCCCCTGCCATTCTGCGGGTTACTTCCTTAGAAAAGGGCGTCAAAACAACAATGGGAATTTGCGGATACTGACTTTTAATGCTGTTTGCGGCTGAAAAGATATCTTTTCCAGCCATATTAGGCATTACAACAACCAACTCAAAGTTTCGATCGGCTAATGCTTGCAAAGCTTCTTCTTCGTCAGAGACACGGGTAAAGCGTGGGGGATAACGTAAATTTAATGCAGTATATTCATTAAAAATCTGCTCATCCACTCGACCATCATCCTCAAGCATAAATGCATCGTATTTCGTTGCTATCAGCAATACATTATAGATGCGCTTTTGCATCAGTTCGGCAAATGGTGTATCACGAAACACCAAATTATTCAGTGCTGAATCCATAATACATCTTATTTAATTCGTCAATATTTAAGTACCTCGTGATACTGACACGAAGCAAAAACGCTTTAATAAGTCAATCGTAAAGTCAATGGTAACATCTAAATTTTCAACATCACCATCATAAGCATTGATTAAAATCAGCAGTTGCCTTGTTTTTAAGTTCAACATCGTACGTGTAGAATCACTTGTTGGAGTAGCAAAAGCCCCTAAATCATCACGATACACGGGTAAATTCTCGATATTAAGCTTACCACGACCTATGGCTTCATAGGGTTCCGCAAAAACACCGACCCCAAGTTTGATAGACGAACCATGAATTTTATCTGTATCCAAGTGCTGCAGTTGAATAGCCACTATATAGAGAGGCAAAATTTACCAAATCAACAAGGGTATCTACATGATAAAGTGATTTTTTCTGCAAAATACGACGAGCCAACTGTTCGCAAGCTGGTCTATACCTGCTAGGGATCTTTACCCAATGCTTTATAACATGAACGAGTTGCTTCAATGCCTGAACGCAACTTGATAGAATCAATAGTGAATTGACTTCCTAACTTCAAAGAGAATGCGTCTATTTCTTTCCACAAATCTTCAGAGTTTTCACTATTAACAACTTCTGCATAAATAGCTCCACCTATAAACTGTGGACATATTTTTGTAAAGTTCTCTTCTTTCTTTATATTGAATCGCATAATAAATGTTTTACTAAGTAGATGTTGCTTATATAAATTATGATACTAATTATTTCAATCCTTTCCACATAACTGCTTATAGTCACAATATTTGCAATTATCACTAATACTAGTTTGTGCAAAATCATTATTAGGATCAATTATTTCAGAAATCAATTCAATGAGTTTCTTTTTAAAATCATCTGCTATCATATTAAAATCGTATACTTCATTTTTTTTCCACTACGATATTTGGAGTAAAATTAGGTGCAGACAAACTTGGTATGTAATATAACATTGGTTGCACAGGAACTCCAAAACTAATTTGAGGTATAGTTGGATTGGTTTGCATACCTGTAAGCGCACACCATATCAATGAGTACGCAAAAATTTGAAGTGCATTATCCGGATAGTCAGATGATTGAGTAAAAAAGCTATCGAGACTATAATTAGACTTTTCTTTCTTTTTACCTGTTTTATAATCAATAATCCGATAACGCACATTACCGGAAGAATCAATTACTTCATCCACTCTATCAATATTTCCATATATTTTAAATGACACACTGGAATCACGAAATGGAATATCCAAAAGAAGACTGACTTGTATCTCAGCTCCAATAACCTTAAACTTTTCCACAACAGCGTTAGATTTTTCTAAATACTGTTTATCGTGCATCAGCAATTTCGTAAGATACTTTTTGATAGCCTGTTTAATGATTGTAGAAGATGCTATTTCCGGATGAGATTTAAAAGCTTGAATAATCTGAGAATCCAATGTAAGGGAAAAATTATCACCTTGTGTGAATTTCTTCAAACAATCATAAGTAATATAATCTCTCCCTTGACCCAGAACTTTCTTGCCATAAATATTCTCAGCAACATTATGGAATATAGTTCCAAAATCATTTGCATTGATAATTGGATCCATAATCTGAGGAGTGCGCAACTTTTTAATGTAATGATAGTAAAATTGCCTAGGACACTTCATATATGTTTTAAGTGCCGAAGGAGATAATTCTGAAAATAAAGGAGTATCTTTAGTCTGCTGCTTTTCATTTAATACAAACGTACTTGGCTTCTGAAGTGGTACACTTTGTAAGGTTGCATAATTAATGTGCATATTTTTACTAGCTTCTATTTGTAATGCACGCATAAACCTAGACATTTCGCCCTTGCTTAAACCATCTGTTGAATTATTATAGACAAGTCTTAAATGCTTTACGCGTTGAATAAGTCGGTAAAAAGTAATAAGCATATACAGCCACTCGTCTATCTGCAGTAGTTAATTCATAAATTTTGCGAATTAAGTAAGGTATAAATGAACTATCAGCAGACTTCTGCGGTAATATACCTTCATTTACTGAAAGCATCAATACATTATCAAAATCCAGACAACGGGTTTCAAGAACTCCCATTACTTGCAAACCTTTAATGGGTTCACCATGAAATGGAATGGATTGGTACGCATCACCTGCTTCATCAATCGCTCTAATGTTGCAAAACTAACAATAAGTCTGCCACTCTCTATAAGCGATACAAACCTGTTTACTATGGTATAAGCCAAGAAATAAGATTCTGAATACAATACGGAATCTAGCCCATTCTCTGCAGAATCATCCTGCAAATTATGTGCCTGAACTTTTTACATACTCCTGCAATCTATTTAAAACCTCAAGATTATACTTGCCAGTACTTTCCTTATGTTTCATTACCGGATGCCGATACTTCATTGTATAACTCCTGTAACTGCTTGACTACTGATGCATATATATGTGTATGGGCAAAAGGATATCCCTTTGTCACATTACCGATTCTACACAATCGAGGTAAGGCTTGTAATGTCG
>VOFC01000988.1_pt1 | contig 16000 bp, 16 predicted proteins | sample 5384161 | NCBI WGS metagenome assembly VOFC01 (sample SAMN12384722, study PRJNA508395) | human gut metagenome | isolation source: healthy gut B | host: Homo sapiens | reverse complement strand
CGTTCCTTTCCACTCTGTAAAATAACTACTATTTATATGTTTGGAGCTATAATAATTATATAAAGGCAACAATTCCAATATCTCCAGTTTAAAACTATCGATGTATTTTTCTACTGCATTTTTTAATGCTACTTTTTTTGCAGGATCTGAAACTAAATCATAAATAGGATAAGTAGCATTCCAATCAACATCAACCAACCGCGAATGAGTATCGTCTACAGATTGTGACCATGCACCTATATTGATAGTAGTCGTGGGACCTTGATTAGGAGACAAAGTTATAGTAGTACCAGAAGTAGTGCCTCCTACACATTTAATATCACACGTCCAATTAGAATTTTTCTTATTCGTTTCAGTAATAGTTGTAGTATTCCAACTTCCATTTGCATCGAGCCCCACCTTTTTCATATTATATTTAGCACCAGCTGTTACAGTCTTCATTTTCTCTGTGCGATTGGCTTCTTCTACAATAACAGATTTATAATAGGCCCTATAGGAACCACCCACTGTTATTTTAGTCAGTACATGAGTTCCATACATTCTAACTATCTCATCAGCTGAGTATTTATTTAAATCCGCTATAAAATTTGAAGATAAATACCGTGATAAGGTTTCAGCATTAGTATATAAAAGATATTGTCTCTGTTTCTTTATAACTTCCGCTCGCGCAAAAGAATATTTGGAAGAATATGAATATTTAGAATCAGACTTAAATCCTGTAGTAATACTCCCGGAGAAAAATCCTTTTGATGTATCAGACTTACCCATTGCAGCTACAGAACCAGAAAAATTTGTATTACTTATTGTTTGCTGAAGAAAAGACCATGCATCCTCACCAGCAGTAACTTTTTGTTCTATAGTTCCAATAAAAGGATTATCAAAACGTCCCTTATTATCTCTAATAAATGCTTCTACATCTAAAACCGGTTGACGAACAGAAGCTTCTCCCAAGTAGTCTGATGTTATATCATATCCATAACCTAACACATCATAAATTCCGTCACCTGCCGCACGTGGCATAACCTCTTTTTCCGAGAAATTCTGTAAATCCTCAAAACCACTACTGTCTGTACAAGCAGCAATGAATAAACCTAAACAAAGGCTTAATAAACTAATTCGTTTTTTCATAATTATCACATTTAAAGTTAGTATACTTTTCTCATTTTCACAATGAACAATCTTATAATTCCATCATGTCATTTTCCACTAAATGCCAAACAATTAAACGCCAAACTATTTTAGTATTCATTCCATAAACAAAGATATCTCAAACAGAGATTATAAGAATTAGATCGGTAATATACAAAAAAATATTGAATTTGCAAGCGAAATTGTGATATTTTTGCAGAAAAAAAAGACAATCAATAATACAGGCTCTCTATCTATAAATTTTTCCAATAATAAGGGAGTGAATGAATATGTATAGCAGTCAGTCCTATTGCATAAGCTTTTTCTATCTCCAGATTAAACCTTTTTATATGGATGTATTCTATCTCCATAGCCTTTGGAGTTATCTCCATAAGCTTTGGAGTTATCTCCCAAGACTATGGAGTTAACTCCAAAGGCTTGCGGAGATAGAACAAACAGGAAAAAACCCTTTAACCATACAGCAAGAAATGTTTAGGGATGCGGATAAGATATTTTAAGGATGAATCTGATTTTAAAACCACACAATTCCTTACGGATGAAAAAACTCCCCAATGTCCTTCTTTAAAAAAAGTGAAACAATATATGACAGGAAGATATACATCTGACTATACATACAGGACAGAAATATGAAGTGAGGGCATATATGCACCCAAACTTTTTATGAAAATACAGGCACTCTTGAGAAATCGCAAGACGGCTGCATAAATGAAATTAAGAGAACAACCTAAAATTCCTGAAAAAACGTAGTAAAGGCCGCCCTTTTATTAAATCTTCCCAAAGCCATAGATACCCCCACAAACCACATATATTATAATGTTTATGCAATGAAATACGAAGGATGGTATGGATATAGCATTGCAATGCACTAATCAGCTCCGGATCATCCACATAATCGGAAAACATATTCCTCATCCATCTCAAGAAAAGAATAGTAGCGTGCAATTTATCTTTGTCATGACCGGCAGAGTTACTGATGTTTGCACCTTCAACATTCCTCCAACATACAGGCTGCCCCGGCAAAGAAATAACACCCCCCGCATGACGGGCAAAAGCAGCCCACGTAGCATCATCCGAACAACCAAGCCATAGGAAAATGAACAAAACCACCTGCCGACTGCCATATCTCCCGACTGAACACGTACTCTACGGCAGCCGAATCTATCTTTCCCTGTAACTTATCTAGCAGCAGCCGGTAACAAGACACACTTCCTTCTTCCAAAGGACGATTGGCACGTATCCGCTTGTTTTCACCATCAATGACAGCTAATGGAAAACGAAAGAAATATCCTCGCTGATGGTGTGGGCGCGACAAAGCCTCCATGACACGTTCCACACCATCAGCCGGCATCAAATCATCATCCGAGAAAAGCCAGATAAACGGCTCTGCAGACAGCTGGATACACCTCTCCCAATGGGCCACCAAATCTTTGCCCCCCATATTTTCGCTAAAGCGATGATACACCAGATTTACCTTATTCTGATAAGATTCCACAATCTTATCCAATCTTTCAGGACTTGCATCATCACCTATATATAACACGAACTCATCTTTATGGGCCTGAACTGCAATTGAGTCGAGCGTTTCCTTAAGGAAACGCCCCTTGTAGGCGGGAATAACAATTGCCAATTTCTTTATTTGCTCCACTTTACAAAGACTGCATATCGTTCAACTTCTTGTAATATCCATTTAAGGCTATCAGTTCATCGTGAGTTCCTCTTTCTACGATATCGCCTTCATAAAGTACACAAATTTCATCGGCATTCTTAATGGTACTCAATCTATGTGCGATAGCGATAGTAGTACGCGATTTCATCAAACGCTCCAACGCTTCCTGAACCAAACGCTCGGACTCTGTGTCAAGAGCCGAAGTAGCCTCATCTAATATAAGGATAGGAGGATTTTTCAAAATTGCACGGGCTATACTGACACGCTGACGCTGACCACCGGACAAACGCCCTCCACGATCACCAATCATCGTGTCATATCCTTTTTCCGTTTCCATAATGAAATCATGTGCATTCGCTATCTTGGCAGCTTCTATTACTTGCTCCATAGTGGCATTCTCTACACCAAAAAGTAATATTGTTATAGAAGGTGTCATTAAACAGAATAGCTTCCTGATTTACATTACCAATCAGAGAACGTAAACTGTGGATGGATACATCTTTCACATTCTTGCCGTCAATCAGCAATGCACCCTCCGATACATCGTGATAACGCGGTACCAAGTCCACTAAAGTAGACTTTCCGGAACCAGACTGACCCACCAGCGCAATCGTTTTTCCTTTAGGAACAGTCAGATTGATATGGTTCAAGACCGGACGCCCTTCTACATAGCTGAAACTTACATTTTTAAACTCTAACTTATCTGTGAAAGCGTCCAATGGCAAAGGCTGCTCCGGCTCTACGATATGATTTTCCGCTTTCAATATCATATCAATTCGCTCCATACTGGCCAATCCCTGCGGAATATTATAAAATGCTCTTGAAAATTCTTTCAAAGGATTGATGATACTATAAAGGATAATCAGATAAAATATGAAAGTAGCCGCATCCATCGGAGCATAGTTTGTATTTAAGATTAAAGCACCGCCAAACAACAGCACGGTCACAATCACACAAGTGCCTAAAAACTCACTCATGGGGTGGGCTGAACTTTGCCGGATAATCATCTCGTTCATTGCATCGCGGAAGTCATTGTTTGTTTTAGAGAACCGGGCAGACATTTTGCTTTCGGCTATAAACGCTTTGATAACCCTTAAACCTCCTAATGTTTCATCCAATTGGGACATAATATCTCCCCATTGCGCCTGTGCTGTAGAGGACTGTCTTTTCAGCTTCCGGCTGACAACCCCCATTATCCAACCTGTCAGAGGTAAAATAAAGATAACAAAAAGCGTCATTTGCCAACTTACCGAAAACAGAGTGACAAAACAAACCAAAAGAGCGATAGGATTACGGATAAGCATATCGATGGAACTGGTCAACGAGTTCTCCACCACCGTAACATCCGCACTCATACGGGCTATGATATCTCCTTTACGTTCTTCTGAGAAAAAAACTCAAAGGAAGACTTAACACTTTATTATAAACCTGAATACGGATATCCCGGACAATACCTGTACGCAAAGGTACCATGACAGCCGCAGAAGCAAAATAACCGGCAGTTTTCAACATAGTCATAAAGATAAGTATTCCTCCCATCATGGCAAGTGTATAGAACGCACCATTTGTAGCCACAAAATTGCTCACAAAGTAATAGGCATTATTTATGAGTACATCCTTATCCAAATTATGAATATCCATAGGAATGTACTCATAAGACTTGGTATCAATTTTGAACAGAATGTTCAAAATTGGCACAATCGCCATGAACGAAAACACATTAAGCCATTGCGACAGAAAGTTCAGTATCAATGCCCATGTCAAATATTTGCGGTATGGAAGAATATACCGCTTCAACAAACTAAAGAACTGTTTCAGCATAATTATCAATTATATATAATGCCGCAAAGGTAACAAAAAAGAAATAATCACCCAAGATTACCCCACTTTATCCCCTAATATTTGTTCATACACGGCAAGCCTTCTTTCCTGCATCTGTCCGGGGTTATATACTTGCCGCAAACTGTCTTCCGCATGGGTAACCAACTGTCTCTGCAACTGCGGATTACTTGACAAGGCTATGACAGCTTCTGCAAATCCGGCAGGGTCATCAACAATCAAGCAATCTTCACCATCCTTAAAATCAATGCCTTCCACACCCTTTGCCGTCGTTACAAAAGGTACTTTTGACAATACAGCATCTAATATTTTCATACGCATACCACTACCGATACGTATTGGAACAACAGCAACACTGCCTTTTAAAAAAGAGCCCAGATCTTCCACATAGCCTACCAGCTTCAATTCCGGGTATTCGGACTGCAAACGATTGATACACTCTCCACGCCATTTACCAATTACTTGCAATGTAAACGAAAAATGACGTTTACGCAGATGCGGAATCACTTCGTGACAGAACCATGCCACGGCATCCAGATTGGGAAAATGATCCTCACTTCCCACAAAAAGTCAGGCGTCCGCTTTGGACCGGAACAAAAGGCTGTTCCAGCCTGTCACCCACTTGCACCACAGCCGGAGAAGTGTAGATATGGTCTTTCCGTCCTATGAAGTCCTCCATAATTTTACGGTCTACTTCAGTCAGAACAATAACATCTTTATATTTCAATAATGCACTGCGCTCAAAATCCTTTGCTATATGAAACAACATCCTGTCACCGGCAGTCTGTTCCCTGAACAAAGCAATCTCCTTTTCATTACGGATGTAGCGGAGTTCATGATGCACAAAAATAGTCTGTACATTTTCAGGCAACAAGAATCCCAATGACAACAGTTCATAAAACTCTACTTGAATAATATCAAAACCTGAATGAGCCACCTGAGAAACATACTCCACATACCCCTGGTCTAGCGGCTGGAAACAAGAGCTGAACAAAGTACTCTTTCCCCGTACTAAATCCACAACTTCGCCCGTTTCATCCGTCCATATCTGTTGCCGGTTCATTTTACGGGTTACAGACGCATGTATCTTTTGCAGCCATTTATAATAAAAAGGATGTTTAATTCTGGGTAATCTGACAGTTTGAGGTTTAGGAGTATAAATAAAGAAATCCACATTATCCCAAATTTTCTTCAATGACTCTACATCTTGCATACGCTTCTCCGTTTCAGGATAAAGCAATACAGATACGGACATCTTATGACGCAAATACTCCACCATATTAAAGAAAGCTTGATTACCGCCCGAATCCAGCGGATAAGGAATGTACGGAATAATAAAAAGAATTTTCTTTCTCATACTAATTGAATTTAAACAATAGTCTAATGTCTAATTTAATTTTTAGTTTAATACAGCAAATGCTATGTAGTGTATAATGCAAAAGGTACAAGAAAGACTGCATACTAAAATGTTAATTATCGTTTCTTTTTAAAAGTTCAACACAATTCCTGTTTCTTGAAAAAAAACAAAGAAGCAACTTGTTTATTTAACTATATAACGTTATATTTGTAAAATTAAAAAGGAACTAACTTAACAATAGAGCATGAATGCACTTCCCTTGGTCAGTGTAGTGGTACCTAATTATAATTATAAACGATACCTCAATCTACGAATTCAGAGTATTCTGCAACAGACCTATCAGAATATCGAACTGATTTTACTTGATGATGCCTCAACAGACGGTAGCGAAGAGGTATTATCGGACTATCAAAACCATGCCAAAGTGAGCCATATTCTATTAAACGAGCACAACACCGGAAATCCATTTAAACAATGGTTTAAAGGCATGCAATTAGCCAAAGGAAAATATATATGGATAGCCGAAGCCGATGACTTGTGTGAGCTTACTTTTTTTAGAGAAAGTAGTTCCTTTAATGGAGAAATACCAACAAGCCGCCGTATGCTTTGCCGGTTCCAAGTATATTGACAAAGACGGTAATGTGCTGAGTTGCGACATGAACAAATGGAAATCTGCCATACCTCCATACGCCGTGTTCAATGGGAAGACTTATGCCGAACATAACCTTTACTGGCGCAGCTATATAGCCAATGCAAGCTCGGCCATTTTCAGAAAAAGCATGGTAAATGCCCAAAATATGGAACAATGCCTGCAAATGCGCTACAGCGGCGACTGGCTGTTCTGGTTTTATATGGCAATGCAAGGAGACATTATAGAAAGATATGAAGTACTGAACTACTTCAGACAACATAACCAGAAAGTTACCGTCAAAGCTGAAAACAACGGAGGGGGTAAGAGCGAAGATATTGAGATAGTACGCATTATGGAACAACACCTTACCCACCTGAGCAGATACAAACGGTGCATACGAAGGGGAATGCTTTACAACCGCATTGCCAAACTAAGCACAACAGACCGGGTAAAACTGCAATTATGGGAACTCCTCCGGCAGAAATTAAACGGAACGCGGAAAGACGGACGTCTGGAGCGCCTCAACCGGATAGCACGGCTATTCTGTCCTTTTGTTCTGACTATGAAAAGAGACCGCCTTACTCCTTCCCGAGAAATAGGATAAGAAACGGAAACTGCTTGCCCATATTTTCGGGCGGACTCACATGTCTGCCCCTAAAGTGAACAAATTGGCAGTCAATTTTACTTTTGGCATACCCTCTTTTGATATTTCTAAAATTCTGTTTACCTTTGTTGTCAATCATCCGGATTGATTCAAACAAATGCAAACTTTACTAAAACAAATGAAATATCTCCGTTCACTCATGCAGCAATCTGTAACAGCATGTAAGAATCAGGCTAAGCTTATCCAACAGTTTACTCTTTCTTTACTTTACTTATTAATCATACATATAGTTGCTTTACTTTTTTTCTTCCTGTTCCGGCTTGTCCTGTTCACCTCAATAGATTATCAGTTTCCTCCCGATATACAAAACAACTTTCTCATGCAAGCCACTGCATTTATAAAAGGGCTATGGTTTGACAATGTTATAGCTTGCTACATATTGCTGTTACCATTAGTCATTTTATGGATAACCGCTCTCTGCAACTATCACTCCAAGTGGGTATTCAGATTTATCTCTATCTTTTTTCATTCTATTTTATTCACTGTCGTTCATTATTTCGGCAGCCAACATCCCTTATTTCTCCTATTTTTTTTTTTTAAGACAATCAATTCTTCCATTTACAATTGGTTCGGATATGGAGCCACTACTGCCGGAATGGTATTGGGTGAGACATCATTCTATTTCCTATTTTTCTAGGACTGATATCTATTCTTCTGCTGTCAGGAAGTGTACTACGGTTATCTTCTTATTTCTATCATCTCATCAGTTCGAAATCTACTTCCATCAGCCCGATAAGCCGCCTATGTATATTCGCCGCCGGTGCGGTTTGTATAGGACTTTGTCTATTCGGAATACGGGGACGCATGGGATATAACCCCATCAGGGTAAGTCAAGCATACTATTGCACCGATCCATTCCTGAATCAGCTAGGGGTTAATCCTGTCTTTAATCTACTTACCAGCACACTGGATGATAACCGTAAGGAAAACCGCTATCTTCACCTGATGCCGGAACAGGAGGCAATAACCAATATGCAAAGTATATTGCAAAGAAAAGGAATAGAAGGCATCTCCCCCATTGCACGTGAAGTGAAATGCACAGCCGTCCCTACACAAAAGAATGTTGTTCTTATTTTCATGGAATCGATGTCGGCCAACTTGATGGAGCATTTCGGATCTACCAAAAAACTGACTCCTTTCCTAGACAGCCTTTATCTGGAATCTCTCAGTTTTGACCATTTTTATTCAGCGGGCATACATACCAACCACGGAATGTATGCCACCCTCTACTCTTTCCCTGCCATCATGAAACGGAATGCCATGAAAGGAGCAGTGGTACCTGTCTATTCGGGGTTGCCCACCGTATTAAAGGATAATGGCTATCGGAACCTGATCTTCATGACGCACGAATCACAATACGATAATATGAACGCTTTTCTCCGCACTAACGGATTTGATGAAATATATGCACAAGCAAACTACCCAAAGGATAAAGTCGTTAACAGCTTTGGTGTACAAGACGATTTCCTATATCAATATGCCTTGCCCATTCTGAACAAAAGAGCAGAAGAAAGACAACCTTTCTTTACCGTATTGCTTTCTATCAGCAACCATCCCTCGTATGTGATACCTGACTATTTCAAACCACACAGCACAAAGCTTGAAGATCAGATTGTGGAATACGCGGACTGGGCCATCCGGCAATTCATGCAAGAAGCACGCAAACAACCCTTGGTTTGAAAATACAATCTTTGTTTTGCTGGGTGACCATGGGAAATTGGTAGGAAGTCCGGACTGTGAAATACCACAATCCTGCAACCATGTCCCACTAATGATTTACGGAAAAGGCATCAAGCCCGAAATCAGACAAGAGCCGGGCGGCCAGACTGATGTGGCACCGACTTTACTCGGACTGCTGAACATGAGTTATACCCAAAACGACTTCGGCATAAATTTGTTAACAGAACAACGCCCGTATGTCTATTTCTCCGCCGATAATTTGATAGCGGCTACAGATACAACCCACCTATATATTTATTCTCCACATGACCGGCAGGAATTCAAATATAAGAAGCAAGGAAATGCCTTGCAACTTGTAACAGGGGAGGACAGTACATTCTACATGATGAAAAAATACTGTTTCTCCACATTGCAGAGTGCAGAGTATCTGGTAAAAGAGCACAAGACTGTCAATAAAGCTACCGGACAATAAGGTGGGACGGGTTTCACCGCCTTGCCTTCCTTAACGGTCATACCCCAACTTCTCCTCGTTATAATCAGAGGCTATGTAGGTAGGACGGCCTTTGGTCTCCTTGAAAATGCGCCCCACGTACTCTCCTATAATTCCCAAAGAGAAAAGCTGGATGCCACCTAAAAAGAGCATGACAATGATCAAAGTGGGGAAGCCGGCCGTTTCATCACCATAAAGCACGGTCTTTATCAGAAAATAAATGGCATAAATAAAACTGGAGATTGAACAGAGCACTCCGCATACCGTGGCGATGCGCAAAGGGGCGATAGAGAAAGAGGTTATCCCTTCGACAGCCAGATTCAACAGCTTGAGAAAGTTCCAGGAGGAATGGCCCATCAGCCTGTCTCCGCGATCAAATTCAATGCTTTTCTTCTGATAGCCTATCCAGCAAAACAATCCTTTTGTATAACGCTCGCATTCGCGCAGACGACGCAACGTGAGCACACAACGACGGTCCAGAAGCCTGAAATCGCCCACATTGGGCAAAATATCAATACGGCTCATCCGCTGAAGTATACCATAAAAAGCCAGAGAGAACTGACGACGCAACCAGCTTTCCTCGCCACGGGTACGCCGTTTGGCATAAATGTCATCATATCCTTCTTCCCAATATTCCAGCATCTGGTCTACCAGTTCCGGAGGATCCTGCAAATCAGCGTCCATCACAACGCAGCAATCGCCGGTGGCGTAATCAAAACCCGCCAGCATGGCTACCTCTTTACCAAAGTTACGCGAAAGGTTGACATAATTCACCCGCTTGTCCTGCTGCCTCAGCCGGCGGAGGCATTCCAGCGTAGTGTCGCTGCTGCCATCATTGACAAACAGGATTTCCCACTCATAAACGGCATTGCGGTTGACAAGCTCTATCAAACGTTGATACAGAGTGGGCAGCATCGCTTCCTCATTATATACCGGAATCAAAAGAGTCACTTTCTTCATATCATTCTTCACTATCATAAAGACTCCTCAAAGATATTACTTTTGTTTGAAAACAAACCTCACTAATAAAAAATTTACCGGAATGGCAATGAGAAACACTGGGATGGGAGCCAACGGACGGGAAAAACCCAACCGCAGAAAGAGATTCAACAATCCGATATGTATCAGATAATTTGTCAGATGTGCCCCCCCGAAGCCAAAAGCTTTCTTCCAGGAAGGAGGCTGCCCGAAAGTAAAATAAGCCGTAAGATAAAAGTTGGCAACAAAACTCAGCACATATCCCAAGGTATAGGCTACATTGACCTGAATGAATTTTTGCAAGACAAAATAAATGCCATAGTGCAGCCCTGTAGCAAAAAGGCCTACCATTACAAATCGCAGGAACTCGGGTATCTGTTTCAGTTTATTCATTTTCATTGATTTAAAATGCAAAGTTAGGTATTACTAAAGAATTATTCGTACTTTTGCGACAGTAAATATAAAAGACCGAAAAATATATGTCAGACAAGAAAAAAGCATTTTGGTTCATAGCCTTACTAAGCACACTTGTAATAATCCCCTTTTTGGGAGAAACTATTTTTTACTCTAAAGGGGAACCGCGCGAAGCAATTGTGGCATACTCGATGTTGGAAAGCGGCAACTGGATATTGCCTTTGAACTACGGAACAGACATCGCCTATAAACCTCCTTTCCTGTATTGGTCTATTGCAGCTATTTCCGCCATTTTCGGAGGGGTGAGCGAATTCTCGTCCCGTCTGCCGTCCGCTATCGCTTTTCTAGCTATGCAGTTCGTGTTTTTTGGATTCGTAGCCCGCTATAAGGATACAAAGACAGCAGTCATTACCTCCCTTTACTGCTCACTTCATTCGAAGTGCACCGGGCGGCGGTGGCTTGCAGGCTGGATATGCTACAGGTTTCCTTCATCGTCATCTCACTTTGCTTACTATTTCGCTGGGACGAAAAAAGGCTGCAAGGGAATACCTTGGACGGCTGTCGTGCTGATGGCATGCGGCACGCTGACCAAAGGACCTGTGGGTTCTATATTCCCCTGTATGTGTATCGGTATTTACCAGCTGATACGGGGACGCTCATTCGGCAAGACTTTCCTTTCCTTATTCGGAATCGGGCTGCTTTCCCTTATTCCATTGGGAATCTGGTTTTATGCGGCCTGGCTACAGGAGGACAGCCGTTTATGGACCTGATGCTGGAGGAAAACACCGGACGCTTTGTCGGCAAAATGTCATACCCGTCGCATCACAACCCTTTATGGTATAACTTCCTGACCATTATATGGGGGTGGACACCTTGGACATTGGTCTTGCTTATCTCACTCTTCGGACTGAAATGGAATGAAATGCACCTGCTGCCCGCAGGAAACTCTTTCACCGGACGCATCAGGAAGGTTTGGGATAACATCCGCTCACAATCCCCCATACAGCTGTTTATCTGGATAGTGATTATCGCTATTTTTTTTGTCTTCTATTGTATTCCTAAAAGCAAACGCAGCGTCTATTTGTTGCCTATCTATCCATTTATGGCTGTACTGATTGCCCAGTATCTGGAGGCGTTAATGCAAAAAGGGGCGAAAGTGTTCAAAATATCGGCTTATATCTTTGCCTCGCTCTGTTTGTTACTCACCGCGGTGTTTTTTGCTGTACGCTGTCAGATGATACCGGACAGCATATGGGGCAACGGACGTCATGCTGCCGAAAAAACATAGCGTTTATGCAAGCTTTGGAAAGCACGTCCTTTTCTATTTCCAAATGGCTGATTATAGTATTGCCGGTAGTGGCTGCCATCTGTACATTAAGGCTGGTTATCAAAAAAGTAGTACGGGGTCACTCCTCTATGGAATCACCGGTTGTGTGCCTGTTTGTCGCTTTAGACGGGGTATATCAGCCAACAATACTAGCTGTAAAATCCGATAAGCATCTGGCAGAGGATATCAGAAAACAGGTGCCTGAAGGAGTCGTTTATTCATATACAGACAGAATGATACGGTTTTATTGTACAAATTATTATATGAATAACCAAATGCGGAATTTCACACTGGAAAATCCGCAAGAAGGGTATGTCATACTTTCTGCAAATGCACAAGAGGAGTTTTTAAAGAATTACAATGCAAAATATCAGCTGGAAGAGGTCTTCCATACAGATTACAGAAGTTGTGACTTACGCAATACGGTAATCATGTACAAGTTCAACGAGAAACGGAAATAGTTATATCCGGCAGATTCTGCACCGATTGGGACGCGGACTATATGAATTCCATACTGATTCATATAGTCCGCGTCCAAGTTTTACTATCTGTTCCCTAAATCATCATAAACGGTTTGCAATATCGCCTTACCCTTATCCAGACGGGATTCGTCAGCTTCAGGCTCATCAAAAAGAATACTGCCGGAATTATTATCAAACACCGTCACCCCTGTACTGTCTCTGAATGAGAACCCATTATTGAAACTATAAAAGGCAAAAGGATACTTATAATCACTTCCCAATACATTACGGCTAAACGTAAATGCAGTATGTTCCAGCCCAAGCTGCCCCAACAAAGTGGCTGCCAAATCGGTCTGATTCATAATCTTGTCCACCTGCATAGGCTGTTTTACCGCTCCACCTAACCATAACAAGGGAATATGATAAAAACGAGGCATCGCATTAGACCCCTCACGCGGGTAATAGAAACCATGATCGGGAAGGCAGATAACTAAAAGATCTTTCCATGCGGGAGTCTGCTTCAACCGGTCAACAAACTTACCCAGACATTCATCTGTATAAGCAAAGGCATTGGGAATTTTATCTTCCAGCCGGTGATAAGGAACTTCGAAAGGTTCATGACTGCTAAGTGTCAGAAACGCAGTATGCCAAGGCCCTTCTTCCTTCCGGTTTCTTAACTGATTATATAAATATTCAAAAGTAATATCATCATTCACTCCCCAGGCATTACTGGTCTGTTCGGCCAATGAAAAATCTGTATTGGCTGTAAGACGCTGATAACCGGTACTCAGCAGATAACTCTTCATATTGGTAAAGTTGATATCACCTCCATACAGGAAATCTGTTTTATAACCCGCCTTGGACAATCCTTCAGCTATAGCAGGCAGCGTACGGCTCTTGGCAGGAATTTTCATTACCGATGCCGTAGGCAATCCAAGGTAACCGCTGAAAGTACAGACTGTTCCACGGTCGGTACGGAAACTATTGGCATAACAGTTTGTAAAAAAGACCCCTTCCTTTGACAGACGGTTAAAATGGGGTGTCACATCAGGAAGACCGCCTAAAGGTTCTACAAAAGCACCTCCAAAACCTTCCATCAAAATAATAAGAATATTGGGACGCTTGGTATTCAGGACTTGAATAATACTATCCCCATCTGTTGTAGGATAAAGTCCGTCAAACAATGCAGCCCGCTTCTCTTCATCAAAGAAATTGAACTCTGATGCAAAATCCTGGGATTTACCCATAGAAGACAACAAACTGAAATCGGGATTGACCGCCGAATGATTCAAGAAAGGTTCGATGCTGAAATATACTTACCCTATATTAGAAGTGGATTCCGTTACACCACCACGTATAATGATGAAAAGCACACCTCCTAATAACAGCATTCCCGCAGTTCCCGCTATCCGTTTCCGGGTGGCGGTCAAAACGGAAGGCGTGATTTTCAGCAAGACCCAACTATTCAGGGCTATGAGTAACAAGATGGCAAGAACCCTCAGCAAGATAAATCCGACGGAAACACTCGCCAAAAGCTTCCTTCGGTGAATCGATATAAAGAAAAACAGATGCGTCCAGTTTAAATCCCCAGAATGTGTATAATGCCATATCTACCACAAAAATGATAGAAATAAGCGCGGCAGCCAAAATATAATACCCGTAAAGTATTTTTTTTTCAAAGGGAATTTCTAAACCAAATACTTATCAGTACCAACAAGAATGGAAATGCAGTAAGATATCCCGCCGTAGCGGCATCAAGACTGGCGCCATGAATCATTACCTGCATATAATCGGCAAACCCGAATCCTTTTTCAATGGAACCATTATAGAGCATGAATAATGGTTTCTGTAGAATAAATATCAGTAAGACCGTAAAAAGTACAAGCTGATATAAGCAATCCTCTTTTTCATATCTTCAGTTCTTTATTATTTCCGTCCGAAATCAGCCGGGACCTCTCCCCATCGGTCGGTTTCCCACTTCAATAAAGGTGTGGTATATTTATTTTCTTTCAGCCAAATTTCGGCTCGTTCTATCATTTGAAAAAGTTTCTCCGTCTGAGGAGTCCGCTCTAGTTTAGTTTTACATTTCTTCTGTTTCACCCAGCTCAACGCATTACGGCTGTCCGAGTAAACAGGCATACTGATATTCTTCTGCTTCATCAATGCCAAGGCATGGACAATGGCAAGAAACTCTCAATATTATTCGTTCCATAAACAGGACCGAAATGAAAAACCTCCTGTCCCGTAAGCAAATAAACGCCCCGATATTCCATCGGTCCGGGATTTCCACTGCAAGCGGCATCCACAGCCAGGCAGTTCATATCAAAGTTCTCGGGAAGTTGTTTAGGAGTATCTTCTTTTTTAACAGCATTCTTGCCTATATAATGAAAAGCGGAAGAAGCCAAGGCGTGTTCCGCCTCCTCTTTGGTCTCGAATGACTTGTATTGTGCGCCATCATAACCTTTTATCTGTAGCTGGCAGTCAGTCCCGGAGTCATAAACTCCCGGATTGACACCTTTCCATACTACATAATATTTCTGTTTCTTTGCCATTTACATACGTTCAGGCACTTCAATACCCAGTAGGCCCATTGCTGTCTTTACAATCTTACCCACATTAGCACTCAATGCCAGACGGAAGACTTTCAACGCTTCGTTTTTCTTCACGCAGAATACTGAAATCATGATAGAACTGGTTGTATTCTTTCACCAAATCGTATGCATAGTTTGCTATAATGGAAGGATTATAGTCTGAGCCTGCCTGCTTGACAACCGATTTAAAATCAGCCAGCATCTGAATCAAACCTTCTTCTTTTGCGCTCAGTTCCAAACCTGCTGGAATGATTTCGGGAATAACGATACCTGCTTCAGCCGCTTTGCGTAATACAGACTGGATACGGGCATACGTATACTGAATGAAAGGTCCTGTATTGCCATTGAAATACTGTACCTTCACGACTTTTCATTTTGCCCCTCGGGCAGCTCTACCATACCGTATGAGAAATGAACCAATCTTTGCCCCATTCAAAACCCAATTTGTCGAGCAAGATAGAAAGTACCTGGAAATGATAGTTTTGTTCATTACCCACTACATAAATCATCTTTGTTGATGGGGTAATCCTTTGAAAACGTACTTGGCAGTACCTGATATCCTTGGGTCATATAAACAGAAGTACTGTCACCGCGAAGAAGCAACTTATGGTCCAGTCCTTTCGGCAGTCAAATCAGCCCATACAGAGTTATCCTCTTCCGGTAGAAGAACTTTTTCCATCCTTCCCTTTCTTTCCTTACCTTCCAGATAGGTATATTCGATTCATAATAAATTTTATCGAAACTAACTCCCAT